>Ga0111538_10002293_pt1 | contig 26970 bp, 15 predicted proteins | sample SoiMethybrSBSTD1_FD_79669 | JGI IMG/M metagenome (GOLD analysis project Ga0111538, IMG submission 79669) | Bulk soil microbial communities from a Populus tree surrounding site in Tennessee, USA - Soil MetaG P. TD hybrid SBSTD1 (version 2)... | ecosystem: Environmental > Terrestrial > Soil >...
CATCTTGTATTCTTCTAACTAAGAGATGAGCACACTGGCAGGCGGACGCCTGATGAGCGGAGCGAGTCCCGGGACGTCACCCTGGTCGGCCACCGAGGCCGCCGAGTTGTATGACGTGCCCCGTTGGGGTCAAGGCTACTTCTCCGTCAACGAGCAGGGCCACCTGCAGGTCCATCCCACCAAGGAACCAGGCCGCAGCGTCGATCTGAAGCGGCTGGTCGATCGCCTCCAGCTCCGCGGCCTCGCGGTGCCGATCCTGATTCGCTTCACCGACATCCTCAAGCACCGGCTCGGCGAAATCCACGGCGCATTCCAGAGCGCGATCAACCAGAACCAGTACCAGGGCAAGTACTGCTGCGTCTACCCGATCAAGGTGAACCAGCAGCGCCAGGTCGTCGAGGAAGTGCTGAACTTCGGCGCGCAGTACGGCTTCGGCCTCGAAGCCGGCAGCAAGCCGGAGTTGCTCGCGGTGTCGGCGATGGCGACCAACGACACGCCCATCATCTGCAACGGCTTCAAGGATTTCGAATTCATCGAAATGGCGATGCTGGCGCAGAAGATGGGACGCCAGATCATCCCGGTGGTCGAGAAGTACACCGAGCTGGAGCTGGTACTCGAGTACGCGGAAAAGGTCGGCGTGCGCCCGAACATCGGGATGCGCGTCAAGCTGGCGGCGCGCGGATCAGGCCGCTGGCAGTCGTCGGGCGGCTTCCGCTCGAAGTTCGGCCTGACGGTCACTGAAATCCTGCGCGGCTTCGAGGAGCTGAAGAAGCGCGGCATGGAGGACTGCCTCCAGCTGCTCCACTTCCACCTCGGCAGCCAGATCACGCACATCCGCATCATCAAGGGCGCGTTGAACGAGGCCGCGCGCGTTTACTGCGAGCTGGCCAAGCAGGGCGCCGGCTTGAAGTACATGGACGTCGGCGGCGGCCTCGGCGTGGATTACGACGGCTCACAGACGAACTTCGAGTCGTCGATGAACTACACGCTGCAGGAATACGCCAACGACGTCGTCTATCACATCCAGACGGTGTGCGACGAAGTCGGCGTCAAGCATCCGACCATCGTGTCGGAGAGCGGCCGCGCCATCTCCGCGTATCACAGCATGCTGGTCTTCAACGTGCTGGGCACGCTCGGCTTCGGCGAAGAGAAGATCCCGCTCGAGGTCAAAGAGGAATTCGAGCAGCCGCTGGTCGACCTGATCGAGGCGTATCACGGCGTCACGCAGCGAAACGCGCTCGAGACGTATCACGACGCGCAGCAGGCGCTGGACATGGCGATGAACCTGTTCAGCGGCGGCTACCTGACGCTCGAGCAGCGCTCGCACGCCGAAAATCTGTACTTCGCGATCTGCGAAAAGATCTACAAGCTGTGCCAGGGCATGGCCGAGGTGCCGGAGGATCTACAGGCGCTCGAGGAGCTGCTGTCCGACACCTATTTCTGCAACTTCTCGCTGTTCCAGTCGATCCCCGACAGCTGGGCGATCAAGCAGCTCTTCCCGGTGATGCCGATCCACCGCCTCAACGAGCGGCCGGTCAATCACGCGGTGCTGAGCGACATCACCTGCGACTCGGACGGCAAGCTCGATCAATTCATCGATCGCCGCGACGTGAAGAAGACCATCATGTTGCACAAGTTCAACGGCGAGCCGTACTACCTCGGCGTGTTCCTGGTCGGCGCCTACCAGGAAATCCTCGGCGACCTGCACAACCTGTTCGGCGACACGCACGCCGTGCACATCTCGCTCGGTGAGAACGGCATCGATCACACCGAGGGCGCGCGCGTCGAGCACATCATCAAGGGCGACACGGTCAGCGAGGTCCTGAAGTACGTCGAATTCAATCCGGAGCAGTTAATGGGCAAGCTGCGCCGCGACGTTGAGGCGGCGATCAACGCCGGCCGCATGCAGGACACCCAGGCCGGCCGGCTGCTGAAGTTCTATGAAGAAGCCCTGATGGGCTACACCTACCTCGAGGATCCGAACGCAGACTGAGGTTACGGGTTCCTGGTTCCCGGTTCCAAGTCAGGTTCTGTTCCGTTCTAATCGAAGTTCCAGATGGCGGCGAACGTCCCGCCATTCTTCCTTCAAGATCGAATACATCACCGAGTCGCGCACGGTTCCGTCGCGTCTCGCTTGATGACGCCTCAACACGCCATCTTTCTTCGCGCCTAACGCTTCGATCGCCTTCTGCGATCGGAAGTTGAAGTTGTCCGTCCGCAATCCAACCACGGCGCAGCCGAGCGCGTCGAAGGCATGCTCGAGCAGCAACAGCTTGCAGGTGGTGTTGACGTTGGTGCGCTGGCAGCGCGCCGCGTACCACGTGTAGCCGATTTCGACGCGATCGATCGCCGGCACGATGTCGTGGTAGCGCGTGCTGCCGACGATCGTGTTGGTCTTCAGATCGCGCACGGCCCAGGGCAGCATGTGCCCATCGCCCTGGCCTTTCACCGCGTCGCGAATGTAGGTGATCACCGCGCCCGGCTCCGGCACCGACGTGAACCACAGCTCCCACAGGTTGCCGTCGGATGCCGCGGCCACCAGGCCGTCGTAATGTTCGGGCGACAGCGGCTCCAGGCGGATGCCGTCGCGTTCGAGGGTCACGGGCTTGGGGTCGATCACTGTCCGGCTCCTGTCATCAGCTCAAAGTACAACAACGGCACGCCGCGATACGACTTGCCGCCAACGTTCGTGTAGCCGCACTTGCGATAGAAGTCGCCCGCGCCGGCGATCGAGTCATAGGCATCGAGCCGAATCGCATCGGCGGGAAACGATCGCGCGACGTTCAGCGCTTCGGCCATCAGCGCGCGGCCGAAACCCGCTCGCTGGTGGTCGGGCGCCACCGCCATGTTGATCAGGTAAAGCGCCTTCTTGCAGGGCGTGAAATACGACAGGTCGATCGCCCAGGGCTTCTTGGTCTGCAGCGCGAGCGTGCCGACGATCCGGCCGTCCTCGCAAATCGCCAGCACGCGCGACGTCTTGATGTCGCGCACCACCGCCGCCTCGTTGGTGTGCGCGGACCAGTGCCCGTCGCCGAAGTCGCGGGTCAGGCGATCGGCAGCGGCGATGCGCACCGCCGCAATCGCGGCAGCGTCGGCAGGCGTACAGCGGATGATGGTCAGGCGCCCAGTCTATCGGAAGGCGAACCGGCTCAGCTCTTCCGTATCTCGTACTCGAACACGTACGAGTGCAGCTTGCCCTCGATGATGATGTCCATCTTGCCGGTCAGGCCGGTGAGCTCGCCCGTCGCCGAGTCCGGGACGACGGTGATCGTGAGGTTGGGCTTGCCGCGATCCATGATGCCGGTGTGCTGCAGCGCGAAGCTGCCCTTCTTGCCATGCAGCGTGCCGGTGACGCGCTCCATCGCGGAGTACGACGCCGACTCTTTCACGGCGAGACCCGCGGCGGTGAGCATCTCGGCCTTCGCGGCCCCACTCAGATCGCCGTGATACTGCTTCTCGACCGACATGCGCCCGAGGTTCGGGCCCTCGGGCGCCAGGTCGCTCGCCTGCGGCGTGATCGTGACGTCGAACGTGCCGGTGGCGCGCACCTTATGGCTGCCCGGGGTGATATTCGCGCTCGGTGTGGCCTTTGAGCTGATCGCGATAAAAGTAGACGTCGCGCAGCTTGCCGGTCGCGTAGCGCTCGGCCTGATCGTTGAAGTGCTTCGAGCCGGGCACGCTGTTCAGGCCGCCGGCAGTCACCGCCTTCGCCTTCACCTGATCGCCAAACTCGACGACCGCGACGAAGCTGTTGCCGCTCGTGCCGTACCACTTCTTGGTGCCCGGATACGCGCGCGCGCCGAACGACGCGAGCGATCCATAGCGGGCCGACGGGAACATCACCGGCGTGCTGGGCTTGCTGTCGTCGAACTTCTGCACGATGGCGCCGTCGTTGCGCTGGAAACGGTTGATGTCGCCCCACGGCGTCTGCCACTTGCCGAAATCGGCGGCGAGCTTGTCCATCGCGGCGGCCAGCGATTCGAGGCGCTGCTGCGGTGTCGCCTTCGACTTCATGTACTCGTAGACCGAGACGTTCGCCTTGCGGGCATCCGCCTGCACCCGCGTCCACAGATCCTCGCCGTAGAAAATCGCGACCGACTGCGGCACCGAGGTCGCCGACCAGCGATAGTCCCAGTCGTTGAGCACCGCGATCGCAGGAGCGGTCTTCGCCTTCAGCGGATTCGACGCCGGCGCGGCCGCATGCGCCTTGAGCAACAGCGGGATCTGGATCTCGAACTCCGGCTGGAAGCTGTCGAAAGCGACGTCGGTGATCAGCGTGTCGAGCGTCAGGCCCTTCTTGCCGGTGAGCGCGCGAATCGCGTGCACGCCGCGCGGGTTCTCGGCGCCGGCGTCGACGTATTTCGGAAACGCCGACTGCTTCGGGCTGTTGCCGGGACCGGCCGCCGAGAACGGATAGTTGTTGCTGTTGTAGACCCAGCCGTTCTTCGGATTGACGACGTTGGGCGATTCGTCGAACGACAGCACGCCGTTCCATTCCGTCTTCGGGTTGCTGCCGTCGACCGGCTTGGTCCAGTCGAACGAATCATCGCGCTTCGGAATGAAATTCGAATGGAAGTAGGCGATGTCGCCTGCGGCGTTCGCATAGAGCGTGTTGTTCGACGAGTTGGTGTGAATGTCCATCACCTTCTTGTATTCGTCGAGCGTCCGCGCCTTGGTGCGGTTGTACGATTGGATCAACGCTTTCATCGGCTCTTCCATCAGCCGGATGCTGATCCACTTGCCGTCGGCCTGCCGCACGATCGGTCCGCGATGCATCCGGTAAGTCGTGAACTCGCGCTGCGCCATGCCGGTACTGGACTTGTAAGGCACGACAATCTTCTTGGCAACGAGCGGTTTCTCCTCGGTGCCGACCCTGTACGTGTAGGTGCCGTCGGCCTTCTTGGTGATCGTTTCGAGATACTCGTCGATGTTGTCGACGCTGCTCGAGGTGTGCATCCAGCCGGCCTTGTCGTTGAAGCCCTGGTAGATGAAGAACTGTCCCCAGGTCAACGCGCCGTAGGCGTTCAAGCCTTCTTCGCTCACCATGTGCGCTTCTTCACGGAAGAAGAACGAGGTGTGCGGATTGATCAGCAGCATCGCCTTGCCCGACGCGGTGTTCATGCCCGCGACCGCGACACCGTTCGATCCGGTCGGCTCCTTCGGCGGCGCCAGGAACTCCTGCTCATCGCGCCACGCCGTCTTCGTTGGCGGCTGGCCACCATAGAACGCCTCGAGCTGATTGAGATTGACGCGCTCGATGTCGCCGCCGATGCTGCCTTCGCTGAAGCTGAGCGCCATCCACGGTTCGAACTTCGTGATCACGCGCGGCTTCACGTTCGGGTGCGTCGCCAGGTAGAAGTTGAGGCCGCCGGCCCAGCTGTCCATCAACGCCTTGAGCCATGCCGGGCTCTCGTTGTACTTCGCTTTCAGATCTGCCGGATCGATGAAGAGCTTCATGCGCAGGTCGCGCCAGATCTCTTTCTCGCCTTCCGCTTCGGCGAGACGGCCCTGTGAGTTGATGAAGTTGGTTTCGACGCGGTTGAAATCGTCTTCCGCCTGCGCATACATCAGGCCGAACACGACGTCGGCGTCGGTCTGGCCATAAATGTGCGCGACGCCCCAGTCGTCGCGGACGATGGTGATCGTCTCGGCGCGCTTCTTCCACGCGGCAGTCTCGGGAGTGTCGGCCTGCGAGGCGGTCTGAGCGGCGCAGGCGGACGTGAAGGCGAGGAGAATGATCAGCTTCTTCATGGCGGAACGATTGTGGTGCAAAGGTGGAGGGAGTGCAAGGGTCGCTAGGGTCGGTCTATAGTCGATCCGGACATGGTGTGTGCGTCCTGCGGCTTTACACTTTCGGAAGGTTCGGCGTTCTGTCCGAAGTGTGGCCAGCGTGTGGCCTCGCCGCACGTCCAGGGCGACACGAGAACCATTCCGCCGATCAGCGAAACGCCCGCCGACTCGTCCGTAACCTTCACCTCTTCAACCGGCGGCTTCACCACGGTGCCTATCCTGCCGGGGTCGGCATTCGGGTCGCGCTATCGCATCCTCCAGCAGCTTGGACAAGGCGGCATGGGTGTCGTCTACAAGGCGTGGGATGAGGAATTAAGCATCCCGGTCGCCTTGAAACTGATTCGGCCTGAGGCGATGTCCGATCCCGATGCCGCGCTGCAAATGGAGCGGCGCTTCAAGCGCGAACTCGTCCTCGCTCGACAGGTCACCCACAAGAACGTCGTCCGCATTCACGACCTGGGCGATCTGGAAAAGTTCAAGTACTTCACGATGCCGTTCATCGAGGGACAGGACCTCGGTAAGGTCATCGGCCGCGACGGCAAACTTCCTGTCGCCCGGGCACTCCACATCGCGCGGCAAGTGGCCGCAGGCCTTGCCGCCGCCCACGAAGTCGGCATCGTCCATCGCGATCTGAAGCCGGAAAACGTGATGCTGGAGGCCGACGACACGGCGATCATCATGGACTTCGGGCTCGCCAGGACCAACGACGGCGCGAATCTGACGAAGACCGGCGCGGTGATGGGCACGCTCGCCTACATGTCGCCGGAGCAGGCACGGGGCGAGGGCGTCGATCAGCGGGCCGACATCTACGCGTGGGGGCTGATGCTCTACGACATGATGTCGGGCCGGCGGACCGGACCGCAGCGTGACCCGGTGTCGGAAATGCTCGCCCGCATGCAGGCGGCGCCGCCACCGATCCGCACACTCCAGCCTCACGTCCCGCCGGCACTGGAAGCGGTCATCACGCGGTCGACCGATCCCGATCCTAATCGGCGGTTTGCCACGACCAGGGACCTGATCGCGGTCCTCGACGAACTGGACGCCGACGGGGTGGCGCGTCAGCCCGTCGCCGCGGTGTCGCGACGCAACGTGATTGCGGCAGTCCTGGCGCTCGGCGTTGTCTCTGCGCTCGGAGGGTGGCTGTTGACGCGCGGGCCGGCGGCACCCGAGGCGCCACGCGAGCCGATTTCGGTTCTGATCAGCGATTTCGTCAACGGCACCGGCGATCCGCTGTTCACCGGATCGCTTGAAGACGTGCTGAGCCTGGGTATCGAAGGAGCGACCTTCATCAACGCGTTTCCACGCCGGGAGGCCGTCGCTGCCGCAGCGCGAATCCGGCCCAACGCGACCCTCGACGAGACCACCGGGCGGCTGGTCTGCCAGAGCGAGGGCATTCGGACACTGCTGGTCGGAAGCATTGCGGGGGCAGGGTCGGGCTACACCGTTTCCGTGCGCGCCATCGATCCGGTGCCCGGCACCGTGCTCGCGGAAGTCACCGAATCCGCCGCGGACAAGAGTCACGTGCTGGAAGCCGTCGGTGCCCTGTCGGCCAAAATCCGCACGGCCCTTGGTGATGCGACGCCGCAAAGCTCGATGGCCGCGCAACAGGAGACATTCACGACCTCCTCGCTGGTGTCGGCGCGCGAGTATTCGGCGGCGCAGGCGCTGGCGAATGCCAATCGCGACGAGGAAGCGATCGCCGCTTACCAAAGGGCGCTTGCTGATGACCCCCGGCTCGGCCGCGCCTACGCGGGATGGGCATCCAGTGCCTTCAAACTTGGACGAACGCAGGAGGCGGAGGATCTCTATCAAAAGGCGTTTTCGCTCGTCGACCGGATGAGCGAACGCGAGAAGTTCCGGACGTTCGGCATCTACTATCTGAACATCGCGCGCAACTACGACAACGCGATCGAACACTTCGGATCGCTGGTCGCGAAGTACCCCGCGGACGGCGCCGCGCACAACAACCTCGCGCTGGCACACTTCTATCTGCTGCAGTTTGCCGAGGCGCGCGCCGAAGGCAAGCGCGTCATCGACATTTACCCGCGCAGCCCGCTCTATCGGTACAACTATGCGCTCTACGCGATGTATGCCGGCGATTTTGCGACAGCCGCGAGCGAGGCGCGCACCGCGCTCGACACAAACCCGAATCTGCCGAAGGCCTACCTCGCGATTGCCATGGCTTCCCTCGCCGAAGGCAAGGTCGACGAGGCACGGTCCGCCTACGAAAGTGCTCGCGGTGTGGGACCGCGCGGCGTCTCCCTGGCCGCGATCGGACTGGCCGATCTCGCCATGTACCAAGGACGCTTCGACGAGGCGGTACCCATCCTGGAACAGGGACTCAAGGAAGACCGCGAGGCCAAGAACGTGGCCGGCGCTGCCGTCAAGGCGATCGCCCTGGCAGAGGCGTATCAGGTCCGCGCGGATTCCGCGGCGGCCGCCACCGCCATCCAACGCGCCCGGGAGTTGAGCAGCGACCCATCGGTCCTCGTCCCCGCCGCCCGTTTGCTGTCGGTCTCGGGTCGCACTGCCGACGCCGACCGCATTGCCGAGCAGCTCGGATCAAACCTGGCTCCCCGTTCCCGGGCGTACGCGCGCGTGGTGAAGGCCGCGACGTTGCTCGAACGCGGTCGCCCGCTCGAAGCGCTCGACGAATTGAAGGAGGCGCAGCGGCTCGCGGACTTATGGATCGTTCGCTATTTGAAGGGCGTGGCGTATGTCGGGGCGCGGGGTTACGCCGAGGCGTTAGCGGAATTAGAGCTGTGCGAGAAACGCCGCGGCGAGGCCACCGCGGTGTTTCTCGACGATATACCGACCTATCGCTACCTGGTGCCGCTCAACTACTGGCTGGGCCGGGCCCACGACGGGATCGGCGCGCGCGATGCCGCCGGGCAGCATCTGCGCGCCTACCTTGCACTCCGCTCGCCAGCCACGGATCCACTCGCCAAGGATGCCGCGGCTCGCGTTGCCGCCAAATGATCGGCGGAACCGTCAGCGCATAAACAAGATGATCGGCGTCGGCACTTGACCTGGCGCGAACCCCACGTCCGGCATGTAGTCCTGCACCGATGTCGAACACGTCGGACAACTCGACGGCAGGCTGGACGCAGCCAGCACCTTGAACTTCAGCCGGCCGAAATCGTTGCCAAGCGCCGAGAGTGGGACGACAAGATCCACGCCGTCTGGAACAAGCGTCCTGGTGCCGACATTCGAACGCGGACCCCAACTGTTGCAGGCCTGCGCCCCGGAGTGCGGGTAGACATAGACAGTCTCACCGTCGAGGATGCCTCCGGTATTGATCAGGAAGTCGAGGCCCATGCTGCCGGCGTCGTTCACACAACCCGAATCAACCCCCGGGCTTCCCGTCGACGGGTCCTCGTCAATATCGATGACGACACTGAGCTTCGTCATGGCGACATCGAAGGTGCCCTTGGCGTAGCGCACCTGCACTCTCAGGTTCCCCTGATCCACCGTCAGCTGCGCCGCAACCAGATCGGGAGCCGGCTCCGCTCCTCCGCCGAGCACGGCGTCACCAGTAGCATCGTCGACGGTGCCGACCGCGGCAGTGATATCAAGCGGGTCGCTTTCGATCGGACGCGCGCCGTTGGCCGATGCCTGCAACGTGTATCCGTCAGCTGCGGTATCGAGCCGCAGATTATTGAAGATGGCATAGCCGTCCGCATTGGTGAGCTGCGTGACCGTGCCTCCGAGCGACGTATCGCCAGGGTTGCTGCCAAGTGACAGTGTCACCTCCAGACCTTGGATAGAGCCCTCGTCGTTGTCGAGTGCCCTCACGGCTATCGAACCCTCGTCGCCGGGAATGGTGTCGGTCGTCAACGAATCGATGGGCTGTGACGTGAACGACAGGAACGCGGTGGGCACGTTGCCCTCGGCGTCTTCGCGGGGGTCCTCCTCGCCGGTGTTTGGCGCCTGGGCGCGCGTCTTGAATCGCAACTTCTCAAAGCAATAGTCCGGCGAGTCCGGGTCTTTGGAGCAAAACGCGGGCGTGCCCTCTTCCGCGACAATGCGCAGTGTCGCCTTAATCGACTCGCCCGGCCGCACGAGGAACGTCGGATTCTTCACGTCCTCAGAGTTCTGGTCGACGAAATCTCCGTTGAGATCAGCGCCTGTCAGCGGGATCGCAAACAGCATCTGATTCGTGTACTTGTTGACGAGGTAACAGTTGATCGACGTCTTCGAGGTGGTGACGCGTCGGGCCATCAATAGGAACGAGTAGCCGGCGGTGTCGTCCGTCGTCTCGACATTCACCTGATATCCGGAGGTGGTGTCGCCATCGTTGGTGACATCCACCGTCACATCCTGGAAGTTCGCGTTTTCGGCATCCGGGTTTTCGGGGTCCGGATTTTCCGCGTCCGGGTTTTCCGCGTCCGGATTCTCCGCGTCGGGATTCTCTGCGTCGGGATTCTCCGCGTCCGGGTTTTCCGCATCCGGATTCTCCGCGTCGGGATTCTCCGCGTCTGGGTTTTCCGCGTCAGGATTCTCCGCATCCGGATTTTCGGCGTCCGGATTCTCGGCGTCAGGATTGTGCGACTCGGGTCCGAGCGCAGTGCCGTTGGGTGCCTTCGCACCGGGATTGGATGGATCGCCATTGATCCTCACGGAGGCCGATGGCCCATCACTGTACGTGCTCGTAACAGGGTTGAAGATCAGACGCGTCGCCGTGACGACAACAGGGGTCCCGGCGGCGGCGCTGCATCGCACGTAGACCGACCGCGCCACTGATGAGCGCGGCAGCACGTTCACAAAGATTTCGTGAAGCGGCGTCTCGCCAGGCCTGACATCGCAACCGCCGGGCGAACCCGGCGCGGCTTGCGGGGCGCCTCGGAACGTCTTGTGCGAAAAGGATGCGCCGGTCGCCACGATATTCAGCCTGAATCGCGTCGGGACTTCGGGCGTGGCGGCGCCGGGCGTCAGTTCAAGGTTGTTGGCGAGCTGAACGGCGAAGGAGCGTACGACGCCTGGCGTGTTGGTCGGCTTGGCGTTCGTCGGCAACGTCAGGGAAAACTCGTTGCTGATGCGCGAGGTGTAGACGTTGGCGTCGCGGGTTCCGGTGTTATCCACCTCGTTGCCACCGACCACCGGGCAGCCGGGCGGACTGTTGATCGTAAAATTCGGCGGCAACGGCGCGGGCTTCGTGTAGTCGAGTCTTCCGCCCGTCGTGGTGGCCTTGCCGATACCTGCGTCGCGATTGTCCGTCCACGTCGCATGGAACGTCGCAAACGAAGCGTCGTCTTGGTTGTTCAGGCCGTTGAGGCGCCATCGGTTAGTCGCAGCATCAAAGACGAATGGGACGCCCTGGATGTCGATGTAATCCCCCATGAAGGCGATGGTGCCGCCGCCATAGAGGAGGAGGATGCCGCGATTGAACTGCAATTGGCGCGGCCCGAAACCTTGTTCACTGCCCGGCAAAGGGTCGCCAGTCAGGTATTGGGAAATGCGCGGCCCTCGCAACGGCGGCACGCCGCCGTCCAAGTCGTTGTAATCGGGCTGCGAGACGCCGTATGGCTGGAAGACCGGCGGCCAGGCGGACGGGAGCGATGCTTGCGCACCGAGCAGATCCATCGTCCGCCGAATGTGCGGCGCGTTGTCGAGCGCGGCCTTCTCATTGATCAGCGTATCTCCGCGGCGCGGCGTCGCTTCGTCAAACCGCACGTCATACCAGATCAACTGCAACTTCCCGGCGGCGTAGGCCAAGGCCGGCATGAACTGCTGGCCGTTGGCGCCCGTTGACGCCACTTCAACCGGCGCTTCCCACGCTGCGCCTCCGCCCGCGGTGCGCGTCAGAACAATGCGCGCGTTTGCGCCACCGAGCGTTCCAGTGGGAGCCCCCGGCACCTGCTGGATGGCCATATAGAGGTAACCGTCATCGGCCCATGCAATCGTCGGATACGCCGTGGTCCGGAATGTCGTGGTCGTGTTCCCGACTGCGGTGGACGTGGTGCTCTGATCGAAGGGCGCGAATTGTCCTTCGCCGAAGCCGGGCACGAATTCGGCCTTCGTGAAGCTGCGGCCACCATCGATCGATCTCGAAAACAACAGGGCGTCCTTGACCTTGTCGTTGCGAATCTGCCGCCACACGACGTAAATGTCGTTGGGGTTGTTGGGATTCACGCCGATCACCGTGCCCGTCCCCAGCGGGTAGCCTTCGCTCAACTTGGTCGCGGGGCCGGCCAGGGTCTTGCCGCAATCGGCGGAGCGCGCAAAGTACACCTTGCTGCGCTGGTTCTCGGGGTTGTTGCCGATGAACTCGGTCCACGCGGTGTAGACGTTGGTGGCCGGCACCGTCTCGCCGTCGATGAGACACGTCCCGCTTGCTGCAGGAAAAACCGTCAGGCTTGGCTTGTCGACGAACCGGCCCCCGCTGCCTTTCGCAATCTCCGTCGTGCCCACGTATTGGATGGGGCTCAACGCGCGGCGAGGATTCGTCACTCCGGTCGGAGAGATTGGCACCTTGTCGGGATCAATGAACGGATCGCGATCGTTGTGATCGATGCCTCGCGCAAGCGCGAGCGAGCCGACGTTGGTGCCCCGATTGAAAGCAATGAAGAGGTAATAGAGCTGCCCCGCAGGTCCAGACCGGACGATTGGATCGGCGCCGGCCGAGAGTCCTTTGACCGGAGAAGCCAGGCCTTCCGGCGACGAATCCTGTGGATAGCCGGGAACGAGAGTGCTGTACCACGTGGCACCGCAGTCGGTGGATTCATACCAGCCCACCCACGCATCGCCAATCTCTTGGTCGTCCGGTAGTCCTGGCAACTCGACGGCGCGATAATCGTTGGCGCCAGCCAGCAAATGACACGGGTTACGCGTCGAGACGGCGATCGACGGCTCGTTCTGCTTCTGTCGTGATGGATCGCCGCCTGGAAAAGTGCCGCCGGTGACCATGTTGACGTTGCGGCCGGGCACCTGCGCATTCACCGGCGCGATCAGCGCCGGAATGGCGCAACTCAATACCAGAAAAAGAACAGAGATACGGGTACGGGGAGCACGAGCACTCATCGTCTTCTTTCCTTCCGGGAGGGGGATAGGCATGCTCGCCCGTGATGGCGTGCCTGTCAAGGAGAAGCTGTCAACGGATGAGCTCGTGGGAGACAGATGAGCTGTGGTATTGAAAAGACCCCTGATTTCAAAATCGTAAGCCCGCGCCGAGCGTGAATCGCAGCGCGTGCCCGAAAAACCCTTCGTCGCGGGCCTGGAAGTTGGAGTCGAGGGTCGGACCGGAGTACTTCAGGATGCGATCCGCCACGTCGGCGCGAAAAAATGATCGCGGCGTGGCGTTCACAACAATGCCGCCGCCGATCTCAAACGCCGGAAGCACGTCGCCTCCCGCCAACACGCACGCCAGCGGCGGCGGAAAGATCGCAATGCACGCGAACGCGATCGGTGTTTCACCGACTTTGAGGAAACCGGCCGCGGCCTTCCCGAACGGACGCACTCGATGGAGACGCGGCCCCACCGTCACGCCGAACAGTCCCTCGATGCGGCTGCCGCTGAACGCCACTTGATCCGGTGGAAAGTTGGACGGGTACCACGTGAGATCGGCGTCGAGCCCGACCATCGACGAGGCGATCCAGGTGAAGCGGCCGCCGATGCCGGTGTCGGCACCGTCGAACTCGCTCCACCGCGACGAGGCGATGTGAACACTCGCCTCAAGTGCCTGCGCGGCGGCGTGGCTGGTGACAAGAAGCACAAGAAAGACAACAGCAAACGATCGGAGCACCTTCATTCCCCTCGGCCCGAAAATGCGAGCGTCGACTCGATCTGCTCGTCGAATTTCAGGAGATCCGCGCGAGCGCGCGCATGTGTTCGTTCCGCCGCACTCTGGGCGCGGCTGATCGCAAACCTCGCGATCCATAGCGGTAGCGACCCATCCGGACGGACGAACCGCTCAGCGAGCCAGCGCCACCGCGGCGCATAGGAGGCGATCTCGTCGTCGAGCGAGACGATCGCCTCGCCGCTGCCCGGATCGCCCTGACGCCCCGCGCGGCCAAAGAGCTGACGATCGATGCGGCGCGATTCGTGCCGTTCGGTCGCGATCACGTGCAGGCCGCCCAGTTCTTGAACGCCCGGGCCGAGCGCGATGTCCGTGCCGCGCCCCGCCATGTTGGTGGCCACGGTCACCCTGCCGCGCTCACCCGCCGCGGCAACGATCTCCGCCTCGTTCGCATCCTGCCGCGCGTTCAGCACCACCGCCGGCAGCCCGGCGCGCTCGAACAGCGCGCCGAGATGCTCCGACGCGGCCACCGATCGCGTGCCGACCAACAGCGGGCGGCCGGTCGCATGCACCGCAACTGCACGGGCGACAACCGCGTCCCATTTGGCGTCGGCCGTGACAAACACCCGGTCGCCATCGAACGTCCGTACCCGCGGCCGATGCGTTGGAACGGGCACGACGGCGAGCCCGTACACCGACCAGAGCTCTGCCCCGACTTCGCTCGCAGTGCCGGTCATCCCGGCCAGCCGCAGGTAGCGGCGGAAGAATCGCTGATAACTAATCCGCGCCAGCGATCGATGCGGCGTCGTCACCGCGCAGTCTTCCTTCACTTCCACCATTTGCTGCAGTCCGTGTTCCCACGATCGATCGGCCATCACGCGCCCGGTGAATTCGTCGATCAGCTGCACCTTCCCGTCCGCGAGCAAGTACTGCTGATCGCGCAGCAACAGTAGCCGCGCCACGAGCGCTTGCCGCGTGAGCTCTTCGCGCCGCAGCCGGCCCCGCCACACGCCGCCCAACGGCTGCGCGAGATCGGCGAGCGACGCGGCGCCGGCATCGGTGAGCACGACGTTGCGGTCCGTGGCCTCGATGCGGAAATGTTCACCTTCCTCGAGCCTGGCGGCCAGCGCCATGGCCGTCGTGTAGACGTGCCGATCGCCAGTGGACTTCCCTTCCGCTGAGATGATCAGCGGCGTTCGCGCTTCGTCGACCAGTACGCTGTCCGCTTCGTCGACGATGGCGAAATGCAGGCCGCGGAGCACCAGGCGGTCGCCGCGCGCCTCGCCCCCAGAGAGGCGTTCCACTTGGAGATCGATCCGCGAACCGCGATGACCGAGCACCAGCCGATCGCGCAAATAGTCGAACGCCAGCTCCTTGTTGCTCACGTAGGTGATGTTCGCGGCGTAACCCGCCCGGCGCTGCTCCGGGGGCAGACCGTGGATCACCGAAGCAACACTCAGGCCGAGCGCCTTGTAGATCGGCCCCATTCGTTCCGCATCGCGCGCCGCCAGGTAGTCGTTCACGGTGACGACATGCACGGGAATGCCGGCCAGCGCCGCGGTGCTCACGGCCAGGGTCGCGGTCAGCGTCTTGCCTTCGCCGGTTTGCATTTCCGCGATCTGGCCTTCCAACAGCACGCGGCCGCCGACAAGTTGAACGGGGAAATGCCGCTGGCCGATGGTGCGATCGGCCGCCTCGCGCACAAACGCGAACGCCTGGCTGACCAGCGGATCGGTGAATCCGCGCCGGCGCAGCTCACGGCCAGTCGCGGCGGCACGCTCGCGCAGGTCCTCGTCGGATAGAACATCCAATCCCGCTGCCGCCTCGTCGACCAGCTTCGGCAAATGGGCCCACCGCTTCCAGGATCGGGCGCGACGCCTCAGGAGCGGCGCCGCGAGCGCAGCGCCGAAACGATCCAGGGCGCCGGGACGCGGCTCCTCGCGTTCCGCATAAGCGCCTGTTGGCAGTTCCCCAAGTGTGGCCAGAGTCATTCGATTCGGGATTTGCCTATGGTACAGTCCCGAGCCTGATGGTTGCACCCGTCCAGGAACGCGCCGGGTTCCTGCGCTTCATCGAAATCGACGCGCGCGACGCCCCGGCGCACGCCGATGCCTTTGCGGAAATCCGCGCCGGCAGGCTGCAGGCCGTAGTCGTCCACAACGTGTACGACGGCGGCACGATGGCGGCCGTGGTCGATCGCCTGGAGCGGCACGATCCACCGCTGCTCAAGACCTGGTTCCCCGAACAGTTTCATGCGTGGTTCTACGGCCAGAATCTGAACATGGCGCATCCCTCGCTCACGGAGTACTTCGGGCAGGCCGGCCAGTTCAACGCGCAGATCGACGAACTGTTCCCCGCGGGCCAGGGTCTCGCGGCGCGCGTCGGCGGCATCCTCGCGGATCTCGATGACGGCCGCCCGTTCGTCGCGGCGCCAGGGCCGCGCCCGAACGAGCAGTACATGTTTACGACGATTCGCGCGCACCTCGACGAAGGTTTCCTGCCGCCGCACTTCGACAACGAGCAGGCACTGCGCCCGACCTACCAGCACCTGCACAGCATCGCCGAACTCCACATGACCTCTTATGTGCTGACCTTCAGTGCGGCAGAGATCGGCGGGACGCTCGATGTCTACAACATCCTGTGCGATCCGGAATCGGCGACGCCGATCAGCCATGACCGCACCAGGCCGCCGGACGTCACGCAGATGACACCGGCATCGTTCGCGATTCCGGCGGGCTCGATGATCGTGCTCGATTCGGGCCGTTACCTGCACAGCGTGTCGCCCGTCGGCGGCACGCGCAAGCGTTGGACGGCGTGCAGCTTCATGTCGTTATCGCGCGGCCGCGAAGCCACGTATTGCTGGGGGTAGATCGCTGCTACCACCGTACTTTGACGGCCTGATCGACGCCTATCGCCGCGGTCTCACGCAACGATCCGTTCACCTCGGATACTGGCGCGACGGCGATGATGGCGACTTTGCGGGAGCGCAAGCGCGTCTCGATCAGGTGGTGATTGACCTCGCCGCCATTGAGAGTGGCCAGTCGGTGCTCGACGTCGGCTGCGGATTCGGTGGGACGCTCGCGCGGATTAACGATTCGTATCAAGGCATGCATTTGACGGGCATCAACATCGACAGGCGACAGATCGATATCTGCCGAAGTATCGCGAGTCGCGCGGGAAACGTTCTGGCCTGGCAGATCGCCGATGCGACACGGCTGCCGTTCATCAGCGCCGCATTCGATCGCGTCTTCTGCGTCGAAGCGATGTTTCATTTTGCCTCGCGACGGCGCTGCTTTGTAGAGGCGGCGCGCGTGCTCGAGCCGGGCGGCGTGCTGGCGGGCACCGACATCCTGATCGCGCCGCCGGCGCGGTCCGCGCCATTTCCGATCGACACGATCCTGCAGGCCGGCTTCGGCCCATGGCCCGATGTCTGGGGCTCGGACGCCGATCACGCGCAGCTTGCCCGCACTGCGGGTCTGGATGGCGAAGTCCGCGACATCACGGCACACGTCGCACCCAGTTATCGCTACACGGCGCCGCCACAGGCCGACCCGGGCGACGCACACGCGCCCGCGTCGATGCGCGCGTCGGCCACGCTTCGCTGGCTGCACGAACGCGGCTGGCTGCACTACGTCTGTTTCCGCTTCGAACGGCCGCGCGCCACGGACGGGCCCGCATGAGCGCGCGCCGCATCGCGCTGGTGTGCATGACGCCGAAGCCGGATACCGACGAACACGGCCCACTCCGGCTGCCGAGTTACGGCATTCATCGGATTCTCGCCGCCACCATGGCGGATCCGGGTCTGTCGAGTGCGAAGGTGTCGCTCATCGATGCGGGCGGGCCCGACCCCGACGCGTACATGTCCGCGATCGAGCAAATCGATCCCGATCTGATCGGCTTCTCGATCTACGTGTGGTCGACGCCGTGCCTCGTCGAGGTCGCACGCCGCGTCAAACGCCGGCGTCCCGAGACGCTGATCGTGTTCGGAGGACCTTCGGCGCGGACGGCCTTGTTCGACTTGCCGGCGTATGCGCCGGCCAGCGCTTACCTCGACGCGGTCGTCAGCGTCGACGGCGAAGCGATCTTTCCCGAGATCGCCCGGCTACCCGCGTTGACTCGCGACGCTCTGTCGGCCGTTCCGGGCATCTATGTCGCCACACCGGGCGGTACCGGCTGGAAGCACACCGGCCATCGTCCGGCGATGGCGTCCCTCGATGACATCCCGTCGCCATTTCAACTCGGCCTGATGCCGGCGCAGTCGGTCGCCTATCTCGAGACCTATCGCGGCTGTCCGCTCGGTTGCCGCTTCTGCGAGTGGGGCGCGAAGGAGACATCGAAGGCGGTGTTCTCGACCGACTACATCGCGCGCGAGCTGGAGGCGTTCGCGGAATACGGCGCACCCGCGGTGTTTTTGCTCGATGCCGGCTTGAACCTCAACGCGCAAGGGTTCCGCAACCTCGTCGCCGCTGACGCGCGCGTCGGCATGCTGCGATCGACGAAGTTCTGGGCGGAGATCTATCCGACGCTGGTGCGCGACGAGCACCTGGAATTCCTCTCGCGCGTCGGGCCGTCGTATCTCGGTGTCGGGCTGCAGTCGCTCGACGAGCGCGTGCTCGCGCTCCACGATCGCCCGTTCGACCGCGGCCGCTTCGAGCGCAACATGCGGGCGCTGGCAAGTGTGACCACTCCCGAACTGCAAATCATCTTCGCGCTCCCGGGGGATTCTCCCGACGGGTTCCGGCAGACGCTCGAGTACGCGCGATCATTCGGCGTCGCCGTGCGCGCCTACCATTGCCTCGTGCTGCCCGATGCGCTGATGACCCGCGGCAGGCCCGAGTGGCGGATGCGATACGACCCCGCGACGCTGGCGATGATCGAATGCGACGGCTGGACACCCGAAGAGGTGACGGCGATGCGCGAAGAGCTGGCCCGTGAGACGGGAAAGTCCAACGGCCATTCCGGCAACTATTGGTGGTCCTTCCCTCCGGCGCGATGACGACCAACACGATCCGCGGCGGCCGTCGGGTGGCGCTCGCCGCGCGATATCCAGAGCGCGATCCGGCGATGCCGCAGTTCATCTCCAATCACGGGCTGCGCATGGTCGAAGCGTCTCTGCGCGCCGCCGCGCTCGACGGCCTGGAGCTCGAAGTCTGGGACGGCAATGGCGGCACGCCCGCATCGCTCGCCGAGACGATCATCGCCTACGACCCAGACGTCGCCGGCTTCTCGGCGTATCTCTGGTCGTTCCCGTTCTTCGTCGAGGTCGCGCGCCTGCTGAAAGAAGACGATCCGTCGAGACTGATCGTCTTCGGCGGACCTTCCGCGCGTGCGAGCATGCTGCGGCTCGAACCGTTCAAGGCGGCGCACAACTGGATCGACGTGCTGGTGATCAACGACGGCGAGCAGACAATGGTCGATCTGGTTTCCGCGGACGATCGCAGTGCCGCGGCTCTCGCCGGCGTGCCCGGCATTGCGCTGCGCGCGCCGGGCGGAGGCTGGACCGAAACGCCATCGCGCCCGCTCGCCGACCTCAACGAGCTGCCGTCGCCGTACGAGATGGGCCTGGTGCCCGCCGGCGGACTCGCCGTGCTGCAGACCTATCGCGGCTGTCCGTTCACGTGCTCGTTTTGTGAATGGGGCACGCTCGACTCGCCGCGCAACGTTCGCGGCGTCGAAGAGCTCCGCCGCGAATTCGACGGCATGGCGGCCGGCGATCCAAGCGGCGCGCTGCTGGTCGATGCTGGACTCAACCTCAATCCGCACGCCTTCAATCACCTGCGCGAAGCCGCCGACCGCCACGGCTTCTTTGAATCGCGCATGCTGATTTGCGAGGTCTATCCGGCGAAGGTGCGGGCCGAGCACATCGACTTCCTGCGCGGCATCGCCCAGCCGCTGGTCGGCATCGGCCTGCAGTCGTTCGACAACAGCGTGCTCAAGCACGTCGAGCGCTCGTACGACGAGAAGCGCTTCGAGCAGACCTTCGGCGAGCTCACCTCGGTCGCCGGCGTCGCCGTCGAGATCATCCTCGGACTGCCCGGCGACACGCCGGAGAACTTCCGCCGATCGTTCGAGCGGGCGCGCTCGATGCCGTGCGCGCTGCGGGTGTATCACTGCGTCGTGTTGCCATCGGCGCTCATGGTGCGGGCGCCGGCGCACTACGCAATGGACTACGATCCGGTTTCGCTCAAGATGCGCTCGTGCCTCGGGTGGTCGGAAGAGGCGCTCGAACGTGAGTGCGCGCACGTGTCGGCACGCGCGGAATCAGAAGGCGGACGAAGCGGCGAATTCTTCTGGGTTTTTCCGCCGCCCCGCCCCGCCGGAAGCGGAGCAAAACATTAGGCGTTGAAGCGCGACAGGAACAACCGCCGCAGCTCTTCATACCATTGCGACGCCAGCGGCGCCTTGCCGTGGTCGAACCTGACATAGGCGCGGCCGCCGGCGTTCACCAGTCCCGACATCAACGGGAGCTCGAGCTCGATCTGAAACACCGAGAGCACCGCTTTCGCGCCGCCCTGGTCGCGCGGATCGACCGCAATCGTGCCGCCGCCTTCGCTGCCGAGCGCCCGGCTTGGCAGCTGATCGGACGCCGCGGGCACGAAACGGCGCAGCGATGCCGCGACCGGGCGATCAATCTGCTCCGCCAGGCGCACTTCCACACCCGACGTCCGCTGCCGGACGCGATCGATCGTGCCCTGCGTGACCACCGCGCGGACCGTCACCCTCTCGAGATCAACGACGAATCCCATCAGCTCGCCGCGCCGGGCATAGCGTCCCGCCGCGCCCTCCGGCGACGGCATCACGAACGTGCCGTTGGTCCGCGCCCGCACCGTCAGTGCGTCAACGCGCTCGGTCGCCCGCGCCAGATCGCGCTCCTTGTATCGGAGATCTTCCCGGACGATCGCCGCCTTCACGGGATCGAGCGCCAGCGCCTGCGAGTAGCGCGCCCTGGCTTCGCGCACCTGGCCCTCCAGGATCGCCTTGCCGGCACTGACTTCGTCGTTGCGCAGCACGAGCAGCGGATTGCCGGTCTGCACCACGTCTCCGGATACGGCGACGACGCGCTCGACAAAACCTTCGGTCTCGGGCCGGACGTACGACTCCTCGGGCAGCCACACTACACCCTCGGTCATGGTGCGGAACGGCATCGGCACGAAGAGCAGGGTCAACACCAGCAGCGTCGCCGCAACCGTCGCGGCGACCGCACGGAAACGCACGCCACGCAGGCGTGGGCTCATCGCCAGGTAATGGATGCCGCGGGCCACGGGCAACAGTATCCACGCAATCGCCGCGGCCGTGGTCAGAATCATGGCCAGCCAGAAGTAGCTGCTGGCGAGAAACATCAGGATGCCGATGGTCACCAGCACGCGATACGCGAACGAGGTGATGGTGAACCCGACGAACCAGCGCCGCTCGCCCGCTGTGGCAGCGGGCGGCTCGGCGTCGCGCCGCCCGAACCCGTAGCGCTCCACCAGATATTGGAAGTAGGTGGTCGCCCGCTGGCGCATGTTGGGAATCTCGATCGCGTCGGCGAGGATGTGGTAGCCGTCGAAGCGCAGCAACGGGTTGGCGTTGAACAACACGGTGGAGATGCCGGCGATCACGATCACGTTGTACGCGATCGCGCGCAGCAGCCCCGGCTCGGCCGCCACCCACACATACATCGCGATGGCGGCGATGAAGACCTCGACGATCATGCCGCCCGCGCCGACGAGCACCCGTTGCCACTTCCCCGGAAACGCCGACGCGGCCGACGCGTCGACGTACGGCACCGGCGTCACGACGAGCACCATGATCCCCATCTCGTGGACTTCCCCGCCGAACACCTTCACCGAGTAGGCGTGGCCGAGCTCATGCAGCGCCTTGAGGAGCGGGAAAATGAACCAGACGATCAGCGCGCTCCGCGGCGACAGCGTCCGTCCGAGAAAGTCGTTGGAGAGATCGGTCCAGTAAAGGATGGCGAGCGCAATCGCCGGCACGACCACCGCCAGCCACATCACCGCGCCGCCCCAACTGAACAGCGGTCGAACGATCGGCAGCGTCGCCTGCAGGAATCGCTCGGGATCGAAGAGCGGGATTCTCCACGAGAAGATGCTCGCGGCCCGCTGCTGCCACTTTTTCATCCGCTCCTTGTCATACCGCGTCAGCAGGTCGCGGACATCGAGCGGCACATCGCAATCCAGCACGTCGGCGGCGTTGAGCTGGCCGAGCAGCAGGATGATGTCGTCTTGTGTTGGCGCGTTGTCGCCCAGACGCTCGCAGGCGATTTCCCATATCTCCTGCACCGTGCGGCGTCCGTCCATCAAGCCGATCGGCAGGTGGGCATCGGGCGTGAAGCGGTGATAGCGCTGCGTGGACGGATCGTCGAGGACGTACCATGTTTGCCCGCGATACTGGTGCCGCGCGATCCGCGCGTGGCTGCGCAGGCGCGGCTGCAGGTCGGCAACGCGGTACCAATGGTTGCTGAAGAACGCCTTCGCCATGGGTGTTCAGATCGCCAGGAGCGTCAGGAGGTCCACGCCCAGAGCCGCAGGCGGAGCCAATCCACTCCCTGGCGGCTCCAGATCCAGATCAGCCGACGCTGGCCGACGGCGATCTTCCCGACGCCTTCCATCCCCGGACGCATCCGGTCGGGCACACGATCAAGAGCGCCTTCGACGCTGAAATAGTTGCGGCCGTCGCGCGCCACCGACACCGGCACAATCTTGGTCACCGTGAAATCCAGCACGTCCGACGGCCAGGCCGAGAGCAGCAACTGGCCGCGCTGCTTCGGTTCAACCGCGGCGATGTCGCGCTCGTCCACCTGCACGACCACTCGATAGTCGGCAAGCGGCGCGACTTCGAACAACACCTGTCCGCGCTCGACCGGCGCGTTGAGCGACTGGGTCAGATCGCCGCTCACCACCACGCCGTCAAATGACGAGACCACACGGGTGCGGGCAATCTGCTCCTCGACGAGCGCCAGCTCCGCGCGCACCTGCTGCAGCTGCGCCGCGGCAATCCCGGCCTCGGCCGCATTGCCGCCGCCCAGCGCGCGCTGCTGCTCGCGCACCAACTGCTCCGCCTCGCTCGAGGCCCTGGCCTTTTGCAGCTGCAGCTCGCGATCGTCGAGCGCCGCCAGCAGCTGCCCGGCCTTGACCACGTCGCCGGCTCGCGCAGGCGCTTCGCGCACATAGCCACTGAACGGCGCCACCGCCGCGCGTTGCACGCGCGCCTCGACCACCGTGCGGGCCGACACGCGATACTCGCCGTTCGCGAATGCGAGCACCAGCGCGATGAGCGCCGCAGCGCCGACGGCGAGCTTGGGCCCGGCGTGTCCGGGCCCCATCAACTTCTTCACCGACTGGCGGGCACGCTCGACAGCCGCGGCGATCCAGTGCTCGTTGCGCCACTGCAGATGGAGGATCGGACCGGAGACCGCCGCCACCGCCTCCATGAAATCGATCGTCATCGCGTCGAACGGCGCGCCCGACAGGCGCTCGAACGTGATGGCGCCGGCGACGCGGCTGCCGTCGCCGATCCGGATCGTGCAAATCGCGGCGCTGCCCTGCTGCCGCGCCAGTTCGGCGTGCGCGTGCGTCACGGTGGGATCGGCGCCGGGCCGCGCCGGCCAGACGACCGTGAGGCCCTGATCCGCCGCTTCATCCATCGCGCTTTCCGTGGCGCGAATCACGTTGGTCCGCTTCTCGATGGCGCCGCTGTGCGACACCGCGTAGACCTGCGCCCGGCCCTTGCGAATCAGCCCGATGCTCACGCGATCGCACGCGAGCCGCGCGGCTGCCGCCGTGGCAAACGCGGTCGCCGCGCCAAGAAAGCGGTCGTGCTTGAGCGCGCTCGCCACCAGTTCCAGCGTGGCTTCGAAACGCAGACGCGCGCCCTCGTCGCTATGGAGATCAACCCTCAGCGCCGCAATGCGGTGCACGAGCACCTCGAGCCAGCCGGTCCCCCATTGCAGCTGGCGCAGCACTGCCGGCATGTCGATGCCGTCACCCACCGAGACGTCCAGCGCGACGACGCCATGCAGGCGGCCGTCGACCTCAATCGGGAAACCCACGTCGACGCGGTCCTCGACCACGCCGGATGCCGGCAATTCGCGCGCGCCGCGCAGCACCATGCCGCGCCGCTCCGCGAGGGCGCGCTCGGCAACCTGGGCGAGATGCTGGATCTCCTGGCCCTCGGGCCACACCGCGACCGGGACAAAACGGCCCGAGCCGGTGGAGCCGGCCACGACAAGGCCCGATCGGACCCCTGGGATCATCTGGCATTGCAAGGCAAGCCAGCTGCGGTAGAACTCTTCGGGCGTGCGGGCCGCGACGAACTCGCGCCAGGCAGTGCCTTCGCGGTCGGGGGCCGATGCGCTAATTGCCATTGGAACTTAACGATTGTGCCTCAAGGAGGGCTTGAGGCCAAGGCGGGCGGCTGGAGTTGCCGCCCGCCTGGATTGCTCACTTCTTCTTCGGGCTTGCCGAAACCGTCGTGTTCGTGGACGGCGTCACCTTGGCTGGCGTGGCCGTAGGAGCCGCGTTCCAGTCGATCAGGTCGTCGTCATCGTCGTCGACGTCGAACGAGGGCATCGAGAGGCCGATCGGCTTCGACTGCATGCCCTGCGCCCACGGCAGCGAGGTGATGCTCGACGTCTTGCCGTGCCAATCGATCGACGGTGCCGGCGCGGTGGTCTGCGGCACCGGCGCGGCGATCGAAGCCTTCGTCGAGCCCTTCGTCGGGGTCGAGGTCGTGCTCGTCGAACCCGACGTTGTTGTGGTCGTCGTCGTCGGAGCCGACGTCGTCGTGGTCGGCGCCGAAGTCGTCGTCGTCGTGCCGGTGCTGGTGCCCTTCACGGCGGTCCCGGCCGTCGTTCCTGAGTCAGCAGCCGTGCCTCCCTCGTTGCCGGACTGCGGGTCGCGCGGACCGCCGTGCTGATCGTGCGCTGCGCCGTCCGCCTGCGTCACGAGTGCGAGCTCGCCGAACGGCTCGCCGTGCCGCTGCGCGCTGCCGCTCGCAGTGCCGGTGACGCCCGGACTGACGCGCGTCTGATCCGCGCCGTCAGCCTGACCCAGCGAATAGAGGAACTCCTCCAGCGCCGGGTTGATCGCACGATTGACCGTCGGCGGGCCGTACTTCGCGAACGGAATCATGAACGTGTCGAACTCGGTCGAGTCGACCATGACATCGGCGGCGGTGTTCGCGATCAACACATCGCGGCCGGCGCCACCGAGCGCGATATCACCGTAGGACAGCTCGGCGTCCGGCTGATTATTCAGGGCGCCATTGGTCCTGTGATCGTCGTCGGCATTGATCAGGTCGTCGCCCCAGCCCGCGAAGATGTGATCGCGTCCGGTGCCGCCGACCAGCCAGTCGTTGCCGTGGTCGCCGAAGATCAGGTCGTCACCATCCGTGTGGGCCGTCGTCGAGCCGGCTGCCAGCGGGCCTTCCGTCGGATCGAAGTTGAGCAAGAACTCCGCACCGGTGTTGTTCGTCGAGAGCGTGCCGTTGGCGTTCAGCACAATCCGACGCATCGGATTATTGGCGTCGTACTGCGGGAACATCGTCGTGGCTTCGTTGTAGTCGAGCACGTCACCCGGGTTGTTCGGCCGGTTGAAGTCGCTGCGCACCAGCGCGCCATTGCGGACGAAGTACGCCTCGTTGAGGGCCTCGGCGCCCGACACCGCATCGTCGCCTGAGCCGGCGTGGATGAAGTCGCGTCCGAGCCCGCCGAAGATGATGTCGTCGGCGAACGTCGCGTCGTAGAGCATGTTCGGATCCGTGTGGTTCGGATCCAGATTGAACGGCGTGAGATCGACGTTCTTCTGCAGCGTGCCGAGCACGTTGACCGTGGCGTTGATGGTGCCCGCGCCGTTGCCCACCAGCGTGCTCTGAGCCACCGCCGCAATACCGTTCAGCGGCTCGGCCGTGCCGTTGCGAGCGGTGAAGATACGGCCGTCGTCGCCGAGGATGCCGTCGTCGCCGGTGCCACCGGAGATCCAGTCGTGGCCGTAGCCGCCGATCAGATCGTCGTCCTGCGCGTCGCCGAAGATCACGTCGCTGAGGGCGCCGCCGTAGATCGTGTCATCGCCCGATTCGCCGTGAATCTCGTCGGCGCCGCCGATGTCGCCAGCCACCATCGGACCGGCTTGACCAACGTATGACGGCCCGCCGTCGGTGTAGTCGATGAGATCGACCGCGCGCGGCACGATGCGCATCGACGCCGAGTAGTTGTCGTAGTTGAACGTGCGGAAGGTCGACGCTCCGTTCACACCCGGCGTGACCACCCGGAAGATGTTGCCGTTGTCGCCGACGATCGTGTCGGCGTCGTTGGCGTGGCCTTCGGCGGTCAGATCGCCGGCGTTGTTGCGACCGGCATCGGTGCCGGCGCCGCCGAAGATGATATCGGCCGCATCCGGGCGGAGATTGGCCGCGTTCCTGCTGAACAGGCTCGAGCTGCCGCCGATGATGTCGTCCTGGCCGTTGTTGCCGAACAGGACGTCGGTGCCGCCGCCGCCTTCGATGTAGTCGTGGCCGTCGGCGGCGCCTTCGAACGACGCGTTGAGCACGAGCAGCCCGGCTGCGTCGCGCGACGCACCCACCCGGCCGCCGTTGCTGACGAAGTCGATCGAGCCGTCGCCCTGGACGACGTCGTCGCCCATCTGGCCGAAGATCATGTCGTCGTCGGCGCCGCCGGCAATGTAGTCATTGCCGAACAACTCCGGCCCGACCACAGGCGTTGTCTGGTGGTGCAGCAACGTGACCTGGTAGTCGGCCCACTCTGCCGGTCCTCTCGGATCGTTGTAGTAGGTGCCGGTGTCGATCAGCAACGAGCCTGCCGTCTCCGAGACCGTGCTGTAGATCTGCGTGCCAGTCAGCGCACGGAATCGCGGATTGCGGAAGTTGTTGAGCGTTGTCGAGCGGTCGAGCGTCGCGCTATCGCCGAACAACAGGTCGCGGCCGCTGCCGCCGTCGATGGCATCGTTGCCGGTGCCGCCAATGACCACGTCGTCGTCAGCGCCGGCGTGAATCGTGTCAGCGCCGCCGTCCGAAGTTTCGGTGGTCGTGATGGTGACGGCGACGCCATTGGCGTTGTGGCCGATCGTTGCGTGATCGGCGAGGACCACGTCGTCGCCGGCACCTGAGACGATGATGTCGCCGAAGCGACCGCCGATGATGGTGTCCTCACCCACGCCGGTGGTGATCGTGTCCACGCCGCCATACAACGCGGTCGACGTGCTCGCGATGCTATCGAGATCGCCGTCGGTCTGATAGACGATCTCGCCGTTGTCGCCGAACACGAGGTTGTTGCCGTCGCCCGCGACGATCGTGTCGTTGTCGTGGCCGCCAACAACAATGTCGTGTCCGAGACCCGTCGTGATCGTGTCGACGCCGCCGTCGCCGTGCGTGATCGACTCGAACGTGCCGGCTTCGAGCGGATGGCTCGCCCACCGCTCCATCGAGGA
>Ga0111538_10002294_pt1 | contig 26967 bp, 21 predicted proteins | sample SoiMethybrSBSTD1_FD_79669 | JGI IMG/M metagenome (GOLD analysis project Ga0111538, IMG submission 79669) | Bulk soil microbial communities from a Populus tree surrounding site in Tennessee, USA - Soil MetaG P. TD hybrid SBSTD1 (version 2)... | ecosystem: Environmental > Terrestrial > Soil >...
CGCCGGGAATCGCCGACGTCCGCGCAGTAGGTCGGGCTCCAGGAAAGAGACAGCACGTAGTAGTCGAAGACGCCGGCCGGATCCCGGCGCTCTCTGCCGGATTGGCCGTCCCGCTCGTATGGCGCCGGCCGTTCGCGATATTGGGGCCGCTGCGCCAGCGCATCGCCGCCGGCGAGGAAGAGGGCCATAAGCGCGGCGGCAATCCGCACCAACCGAGCGCAGCTTGGCCTCGCTATGGGCATCTCAAGTCCCCCCTGAAGTGCGCACGGATCGTTCTTGAGCAACTGTGCGCGATCCCACGGTCGGAACAAAAATAGAACATCAGCGCGCGGAAGAGTCAACTCCGATCTCCTTCGGCGTCGTGACCGGGAGAGGCCTACGCCGCAAGCCTGGCGAGGATGCGGGCCCAGCTGCGCGCGCCTTTGCGGAAGGAACTCAGGTTGTACTTTTCGTTGGGCGAGTGGATCTGGTCGTCGTCGAGGCCGAAGCCGACGAGCAGGCTGTCCATGCCGAGCGTCTTCTTGAACGAGGTGACGATAGGGATCGAGCCGCCCATGCCGATGAGAGCCGCGGGCTTTCCCCACTCCTCCTCCAGGGCCTCGGCCGCCCGCACGATGTAGGGGGCCTTGCGGTCGAAGGCGATGCCCTCGGAGCCGCGCGCGTAGAGGTACTCGGCCTTGCAGTCCTTCGGTAGCCGCTCCCGCACGAAACTCTGGATCCCCTTCAGCACCTTCTTGGGGTCCTGTCCCGGCACGAGCCGGCAGGTGATCTTCACGGAGGCGCGCGAGGGAATAACGGTCTTGGAGCCGACGCCCTGATAGCCGCCGGTGATGCCGTTGAACTCCACCGTCGGCCGCGCCCAGACCTGTTCCAGCACGCTGTAGCGCCTCTCGCCGGCCGGATGCCTGAGGCCGACGCCGCCCAGGAACGCCGCCTCGTCGAACCCGAGCTCGGCCCAGCGCTTGAACTGCTTGCCCGACGGCTTCTCGATGCCGTCATAGAACCCCGGGATTTTCACCTTCCCCTTGCTGTCATGCATCTCGCCGATGATCCTGGCGAGCACGCGGATGGGATTGACGGCCGCCCCGCCGTAGCTGCCGGAATGCAGGTCGCGGGAGGGTCCTATGATCACGAGCTCGGTGCCGGCGAGGCCACGCAGGTGCGTGGAGATCGCCGGCGTGCTCTTGTCCCACTGTCCCGTGTCGCAGACGAGCGCGAGGTCGGCCTTCACCTCCCGGGCGTGCTTGTCGAGGAAGCCCGGCAGCGACGGCGAGCCGCATTCCTCCTCGCCTTCGAGCAGCACGCTGATGCGGACGGGCGCAGCGCCGGCGACGCTCTTCCAGGCCCGCACGGCCTCCAGGAAGGTCATCAGCTGACCCTTGTTGTCCTCCGCCCCACGCGCCACGATCACCTTGCCGTTGTGCTTGTCGTTGGCGATGCGCGGCTCGAAGGGGGGCGTCGTCCACAGCTCGAGCGGATCGGGGGGCTGCACGTCGTAATGGCCGTAGAACAGCACGTGCAGGCCCTTAGCGCCGTTCACGCCTGCATCCTGGCCCACGACCATCGGATGGCCTGTCGTGGGGACGACCTTGGCGTCGAAGCCCAGGCTCTCCAATTGACGCGCGCACCATTGCGCGGCCTTGAGGCAGTCTTCCTTGAACGCGGGGTCCGTGGAGACGCTGGGGATGCGGATCAGCTCGAACAGGCGCTCCAGCGCGGCATTCTGCGTCTCGTCGAGCTTCTTCAACACCTGGTTCAGTTGGGTGTTCATCGCGCGTTCCCGGGCTGGTGGCATTCGGCAGGATCGGCGGCAGTAGCCGCAAGAAGCCGCGTCCTGTCAACCGTCCGGGCGGGGCGGCGCGGCGCCGGGCGACCGAACTGCGCACGATGTTCAGGCGTTCATGGAAGGGGCGGCTTTTCGATTGACGCGAGGACTGATAAGGGCAGGCACGGCAAACATGTTGAATCACAAGATTCCGAGCAGGCGGTCGGAGGACACCGATGAGCGAGCCTGGGCAGACGACATGAGCACCACAACGGCAGGCAAGCGCGTCTATTGCTTCGGCGACGGCAGGGCCGACGGCGCCGCCGACATGAAGGAGCTGCTGGGCGGCAAGGGTGCCAACCTCGCCGAGATGGCCAACCTGGGCCTGCCGGTGCCGCCGGGCTTCACCATCACCACTCAGGAGTGCAACGCCTACTACGACAACGGCGGCAAGCTGTCCGAGGCCCTCAAGCGGGATGTCACGGCGGCGCTGGCCGGGGTCGGCAAGGCCGTCGGGGCGATCTTCGGCGATGTCGCCTCGCCGCTGCTTGTGTCTGTGCGCTCGGGCGCGCGCGCCTCGATGCCCGGCATGATGGATACCATCCTCAATCTCGGCCTCAACGACCAGACGGTGAGAGGTTTGGTGGAGAAGTCGGGCAATCCCCGTTTCGCCTACGACAGCTACCGCCGCTTCATTCAAATGTACTCGAACGTTGTCCTCGGGGTGGACCATGGCGTGTTCGAGGACATCCTCGAAAACCACAAGAACCTCTCCGGATTCTCGCTCGACACCGACCTCGGTGCCGAGGATTGGCTCGACATCATCGAGGCCTACAAGGAATCGGTGGAGCGCGAGAGCGGCAAGCCGTTCCCGCAGGATACCAACGAGCAGCTGATGGGCGCGATCGGCGCCGTGTTCGGCTCCTGGCGCAATGCCCGCGCCAACACCTATCGCCGCCTGCACGGTATTCCTGACAGCTGGGGAACGGCCGTCAACGTGCAGGCTATGGTGTTCGGCAACCTCGGCGACACATCAGCTACCGGCGTCGCCTTCACGCGCAACCCTTCGACCGGCGCGCGCGAGATCTACGGCGAGTTCCTGATCAACGCGCAGGGAGAGGACGTGGTCGCGGGCATCCGCACGCCCCAATCCCTGACCGAGGCCGCGCGAAAGGATTCCGGCAGCAAGGCGGCATCCCTGGAAGCGGCAATGCCCGAAACCTACCGCGAGCTGCTGCGCGTCTTCGAGTCGCTCGAGACGCACTACCGCGACATGCAGGACATCGAGTTTACCATCCAGGACGGCAAGCTTTGGATGCTGCAGACCCGCTCGGGCAAGCGCACGATCCGCGCCGCGCTCAAGATTGCCGTCGATCTGGTGGGAGAGGGCCTGATCGCGCCCGAAGAGGCGGTGCTGCGGGTCGATGCCGCGAGCCTCGACCAGCTGCTGCATCCCACGATCGATCCCGACGCCGAACGGCAGGTGGTGGCGACGGGCCTGCCGGCCTCTCCGGGTGCCGCCTCGGGCGAGATCGTATTCGATGCCGACGAGGCCGAAGCGCTCAAGACGCAGGGTCGCGAGGTGATCCTGGTGCGCGTCGAGACGAGCCCGGAGGACATCCACGGCATGCATGCCGCGGCCGGCATCCTCACCACGCGGGGCGGCATGACGAGCCACGCCGCCGTGGTCGCCCGCGGCATGGGGCGCCCGTGCGTATGCGGGGCGGGCTCGCTGCGCATCGACGCCAAGGCCGGCACGATGACGGTCGCAGGCCTTACCTTCCGCAAGGGCGACGTCATCACCATCGACGGGGGCAAGGGCGAGGTGCTGAGGGGCCGCGTGAAGATGCGCCAGCCGGAGCTGTCCGGTGACTTCGCCAAGGTCATGCAATGGGCCGATGCGGCGCGCACGCTCGGCATCCGCGCCAACGCCGACACTCCGCGTGACGCCAAGCAGGCCGTCGACTTCGGGGCGGAGGGCATCGGGCTCTGCCGCACCGAGCACATGTTCTTCGAGGAAGGCCGCATCCTTGCCATGCGCGAGATGATCTGCGCCGACGACGAGGCCGGCCGCCGGCGGGCGCTCGCCAAGATCCTCCCCATGCAGCGGGCCGACTTCGCCGAGCTGTTCGAGATCATGGCCGGACTGCCGGTGACGATCCGCCTGCTCGATCCGCCGCTGCACGAGTTCCTGCCGCACGAGGCGAAGGAGGCGGCAGCTGTTGCCAAGGAGCTGGGCGTGCCGGTCGAGAAGCTGCAGGCGCGCGTGGCGGAGCTGCACGAGTTCAACCCGATGCTGGGCTTCCGCGGCTGCCGGCTCGCGATCCGCTATCCCGAGATCACGGAGATCCAGGCGCGTGCCATCTTCGAGGCGGCGGTGAGCGCGGCGAAGAAGACAGGCAAGCCCGTGATCCCCGAGGTGATGATCCCGCTCATCGCCTACCGTCGCGAGTTCGACCTGCTGCGCGATGTGATCGTGGCGGCGGCGAACGCGGTGGAGAAGGAGACGGGCGCGAAGCTCGAGTATCAGATCGGCACGATGATCGAGCTGCCGCGCGCTGCGCTCAAGGCCGACGAGATCGCGGCGGGTGAGAGAGGTGCGGAGTTCTTCTCGTTCGGAACCAACGATCTGACGCAGACCTGCCTCGGGCTGTCGCGCGACGATGCCGCGCCCATTCTCGCCAACTACGCACAACGGGCGATCTTCGAAGTCGATCCGTTCGTGTCGATCGATCAGGATGGCGTGGGGGAACTGGTGCGCATCGGCACGGAGCGCGGCCGCAAGGTGCGCGGCGACCTCAAGGTCGGCATCTGCGGTGAGCACGGCGGCGATCCGGCCTCGATCGCGTTCTGTCACGCGACGGGGCTCGACTATGTGTCGTGCTCGCCCTTCCGGGTGCCTGTGGCGCGCCTGGCCGCTGCGCAGGCCGCCATCCAGGCGAAGCGGGCGGCGCCGTCAGACCCCTCGCACTGAACCGTCGACACGCCGATTTTGGAGCGATGCGCGCAGCCGGAGGCGTCATTCCGGCGAAGGCAGGAACCCAGCCGCCGGCCCTACTCCCGCCGCCACATCAATCCGATCTCGGAGCGCGGGCTGGACCTGCTGATCTCAGAACGCCTGGCGGTCTTCCAATTCGTCGATGCCGGGGCGGCGCTGACGGGGACCCTTGTTGCCGGGCGTCAGGAGAAGGACAAGCAGCATGGGCGGGAACAGGAAGCTCCATGCCGCCCAGAAGGAATGGTCGCGACGCTTGATGCCGGCAACGATGCCAGCCAGGACCGCCGACGCGACGGCGACGATACCCCAAACGGCGATGACCTTGGCCATGACTGTCCTCGAGCCGGTGCGCTACGGCCGGCAAGATGTGCGCCCGGCAGCGATTAGGGCTGCAACTGTGGCGATTTCAAGCGCATGTACAAGAATTGATCATAAGGCAGCGTAAGGCAATCCGGAGCGGGCGGGGATAGCGGCCTCCGCGGGGTCGCGCGGGCGGCTCAGCCGCGGCCGCCCTTGACGCGCACTCCCGGCGCCAGGCGCTCCAGCAGGACGTTGCGGCGGAAGCGATAGAGCTGGGCGGGCCGCCCTCCCGTGCGCAGGCGGTAGTCGCCCGTCGGCTCGACCAGCCCGCCGCCTTCGACGAGACGCCGGAAATTCTGCTTGTGCAGGTGAGGGCCGAGGATGGCTTCCACCGTCTTCTGCAGCTCGAACAGGGTGAAGACGTCCGGCATCAGCTCGAAGATGGCAGGCCGGACTTTGACGCTGCGCCGCACCCCGCCGATCGCTCCGGCCAGCACGCGGCCCTGGTTCCCCAACAGGGGATGCCGCAGCCGCGGCAGCGATCGCGCATCCATGGGTGCAGCCGTACTGTCCGGGCCGGCCTCGCCGGCGAGGCCGGCTTCGCAGAGGATGTCATAGCGCTCGAGCACACTCTCCTCGTCCCAGGCCATCCCGTCCCAGCCGAAGGCGATGCCGACACGCTGGCGCCGGTCGAGCGCGGGATGGGCGTCGCGCGCGTCGCTTTCCTCGTGCGGCTGCGCGGCCCAGGTCTCCAGGCGAGGCTCGATGGCGTCGACGAGGTATCTGGGTTTGCCGCGGCGCCAGTCCTCCCACGGAAAATAAGCGTACCAACTGCGCCATTGGGCGCCGTTCTGATCGTCGAACTGGGCGGGGCCGATGAGAGACTCGTAGCAGATGGAGACGACTGCCGGTGCGGAAGGCGGCAACCTCGTGGCATCCTGATGGCAATCCGAGAGCGCGCCGATCTGACGCGAGGTGCCGAGGTCGATGCCCGTTTGCTGCTTGACCCAGAAGCGCACGCCGGCTTCGAGCGTCCTGTGCTGGCGCGGCGAGAAGGCGCCGGAGGGAAGCGCCGTATCTCCCTCCGCATCCTCGGGGTCGGCCGGCACGACGGCCACCACCGGCTCGTCGCCGCGCACGGCGAAGATTGCAGCGCTGAGGCCGACGGTGATCGGCTCGGGTGCTCGCACAATCGGTGCTCGCACTCTCGCCGGCAGCTCGCTTTCCAGATGACGTGCCCGAGTGTCCATGAAAGCCCCGATCAAAATCAAGGCATTAGGGGGTAAGCCCCGATCATGGCAATTTTCCGATGGGCGCGCAGCGCTTGCAGTCCTTACGTCGCCACCATCTCCTGGTCCTTCTTGGGGATCAGATCGTAGGGGAGCGCGAAGCCCGGCATTGCCTTCAGCCGCTTCGACCAGGCCTCGACGCTGGGCCAGCGCGCGATGTCCATACCACCCTCGGCCATGAACACCATGCGACCCCAGCAGCCGATGTCGGCGATGGTGCAGCTCTCACCCACCAGCCACGCGCGGCCGGCAAGCGACTGCTCCATGAAATCGAGCGCAGCTTCCGCCAACGGACGAAAGTGCGCCATCACGGCCGGATCGACTACGCGGAAGCGGCTGAAGTGGCGCACCCGCGCGACGTTCTGGATGGCGTCGGCTTCCCATCCGAGCCATTCGCGGGCGCGCCAGCGATCCTGCTCGCTCGCGCCCTCGAATTTGCCGGTCGCCCGCGCGAGGTAGTCGAGGATCACGTTGGAGTTGACGATCGTGAGCCCGCGGTGGCGGAGCGCCGGCACCTGGCCGTAGCGGTTGACGGCGAGATACTCGGGCGTCCTCTGCACGCCCGTCTTCAAGTTCACGGTGCGGAAGGAATAGGGGATGCGCGCCAGCGCCAGGTACAGCATTGGCTTGTAGCTGGAGCTCGATGTGAAGCTGCCGTAGATCGTGAAGCGATCGTCCATTGCCGCTGGCCCATTCTGCATCGCCGAGGGATACAACGATATCGCGAGGGTTAGCGGCCTGAAAAGCGGGAGCAATGACCGGAATGACAGCCTGACAACTGCGAAAATTCCGGCATGACAGCGAACGGAGCTGAGCGGGACCGCGCTAGTTGCCGGGGTTCGGGCGGCGGATCACGGGCATCCACAGCCAGGCGAAGCGCTCGGCGCTGCGCGCGTCGCTGCCGGCCTTGGCATCGCCGGGGCGCGCCATGTGCATGAAGCCGACGATCAGGCCGATCAGGACGCCACTGATCGCAACATCGATCAACCGCATGACAGCCTCCGCTTCCGGGCCATTCGCTTGACCTAGCGTCGGTGCGACGCCCGGTCTCGCTGGACCAGGCTCGCCCGTCTCCAGATTGGGGGCTGTTTCCGGGGGAACACGGCTCGCGCGGATCGGCAAGGCGTGGGCCGTTTCCAGACGCGGCAGCGGTCGGGAGGGAGCGCCGTTGACAACCGGCCGGCACCCCAACAGCATGGCTCGGCTGCACGTGATGTGGGGTGGACGCGCATGGCTGGAGCGGTGGCGATCGACAGGGCGGACCGGACAGGTCCAGGGTCTCCAGGTGATGGCCTGTTCGCTTCGCCGGTGATCGCGCACGAGCGTCGGCCGGATGGCTCCATAATCCTGCGGTCGGCGCGAGGCCTGGACCTGGTGCCGCGCTCGCTGGGGGCCATTCTCGAGCGGTGGGCGATCGCCAGGCCGGAGCGCACGTTCCTGGCGGAGCGCACACCGGCGGGCGACTGGCGGCACCTGACCTACGAGGAGGCCGCGCGCGGCGTCAACGCCATCGGCCAGGCCCTGCTCGACCGTCGGCTGAGCTCGCGGCGCCCCGTGATGATCCTCGCCGAGAACGGCATCGATCATGGCCTGATGATGCTGGGCGCCATGCATGTCGGCGTGCCGGTGGTTCCCGTATCTACGGCCTACGCGCGGCTGAGCCAGGACTACGGCAAGCTGCGCTACATCTTTCGCCTCGTCGAGCCGGGTTTGATCTATGTCGACGAGGCCGACCGCTACGCCAAGGCGCTGCAGGCTATCGGCGCCGATGCCGTCGAGGTGGTTGCGAGCCGCGGGAGCCTGCCGGGACGGCGAGTTACGCCGATCGCCAGCCTGCTGGACCTGCGGCCGACGCGCGCCGTGGACGCGGCCTTTGCCCGCGTCGAGCAGGACACCGTGGCCAAGATCCTGTTCACGTCCGGCTCCACCGGACAGCCCAAGGGTGTCATCAACACCCAGGGCATGATGTGCTCCAACCAGGAAAGCATGGCGGGGGCCTGGACGTTCCTCAAGCGGCGTCCCCCGGTGATCGTCGATTGGCTGCCCTGGAACCATACCTTCGGCGGCAATCACAACTTCAACATGGCGCTGCGGCACGGCGGCAGCCTCTACATCGACGAGGGCAAGCCCGTGCCGGCACTGATTGGCCGCACCGTGGCAAACCTGCGTGAGGTCTCTCCGACGGTCTATTTCAACGTGCCGCGAGGCTACGCGGCGCTGGCCGACCACCTCGAGCAGGACAAGGAGCTGCGGGAGAGCTTCTTCGCGCGCCTCGATCTGCTGTTCTACGCCGCTGCTGCCCTGCCGCAGAGCCTGTGGGACCGGCTGGAGCGGCTGGGGCTCGAGACGCGTGGCAGCAAGGTGCCGTTCATCTCCTCCTGGGGCCTTACGGAGACGGCGCCCGCCGTTACCATGGTGCATTTTCCGATGGACCGTCCCGGCAACATCGGCGTGCCGGGACCGGGAATGCAAGTCAAGCTCGCGCCGGACGGCGACAAGCTCGAGATTCGCGTGAAAGGCCCCAACGTGACGCCGGGCTACTTCAAGGCGCCGGACCTCTCGGCCAAGGCCTTCGACGCGGAAGGCTGGCTCAAGACCGGCGACGCCGTGCGCCTCGCAGATCCCGAGGATCCGGGTGCCGGGCTATTGTTCGACGGCCGCACCGCCGAGAACTTCAAGCTCTCGTCCGGCACGTGGGTCAACGTCGGCATGCTGCGGCCGGCGGTGATCGCGGCGGGTGCGCCGGTGATCGAGGATGCCGTCATCACCGGGCATGACCGCGATGAGATCGGGCTTCTGATCTTCCCGAGCCTCGCCGGTCTCAGGAGCCTCTGTCCGGAACTCGGGGCCGAGTGCCCCCTGGAGCAACTGGTCGCCCAGCCGGCCGTGCACCGGGTGCTCGCGGAGGGACTTGGCCGCCATAACCGAATCGCGCAGGGAAGCTCCATGCGCATCGTCCGCTGCCTGCTGTTGACCGAGCCGCCCTCCATCGACGCCAACGAGATCACCGACAAAGGCTATCTCAACCAGCGCGCGGTGCTGGCGAAGCGGGCCGCCCTCGTCGAGCGTCTGCACGCGGCGGCGGCGCCGGCGGACGTGATCGTCATTCCCTGATGCGAGCCAAGGCCATCGGCGGCCGGAGAGGCCCATGAAGCTCCTGCTCTACGCCATGCTCGGCGGCGCGATGGGGACGGGGGCGCGCCATCTCGTCAACATCGGCGTGGGCCGATGGCTCGGCCCCGCGTTTCCCTGGTGGACGTTCTTCGTCAACGTGGCGGGCTGCTTCCTGATGGGCGTCGTGGTGGAGATGCTGGCGCTCAGGTGGCAAGGATCGCCCGAGCTGCGCACGCTGCTCGCCACGGGCATCCTCGGCGGCTTCACAACCTTCTCGGCCTTCTCCCTCGATTTCGCCGCGCTGATGCAGCGCAACGAGCAGATGCACGCAGCTCTCTACCTGGTGGGCTCCGTTGCGCTGTCGATCCTGGCGCTCTACGCCGGCATGGCGCTCATGCGCTGGGTGCTGACGTGAGTGCTCCCGTCGAGACGATCGCGGTTGCGAGCGCCGAGGCCGGCATGCGCCTCGACCGCTGGTTCCGCGCCCACTTTCCCGACATCACCTATGGGCACCTGCAGAAGCTGTTGCGCTCCGGCCAGGTGCGGCTCGACTCCAGGCGCGTGCAGGCCAACGCCCGGCTCGAGGCCGGCCAGCAGCTGCGCGTGCCCGCCATGCTGCGCGAGCCTTGGAAGGAGAAGCCGTCGCTGACGCCGCCGCCGGGCCTTTCCAAGGGCGACCGCGACTTCATCGAGGCGATGATCCTGTTCGAGGACGAGCATGTGCTCGTTCTGAACAAGCCGTTCGGCATTGCCGTGCAGGGCGGAACCGGCACGAGGCGCCACATCGACGGGCTGCTCGCGGGCATGGCCGACCGCTTCGGCGACCGGCCGCGTCTCGTGCACCGCCTCGATCGCGATACCACCGGCGTGCTGCTCGTCGCCAAGCACCGCGACGCGGCGGCCAAGCTCGGGCGCATCTTCCAGACGCGCTCGGCCGCCAAGACCTATTGGGCGCTGGTCAAGGGGGTGCCGAAGCCGCCGCAGGGCAGGGTTGAGGCGGCGCTGGTCAAGGCGGCCGGCCCCGACGGCGACCGCGTGCGCAAGGCGCTGCCCGGCGAGCAGGACAAGGCCATGCACGCCACCACGCACTATTCCGTCATTGACCGCGTGGCCCACAAGGCGGCCTGGGTATCGCTGAAGCCTGTGACCGGTCGCCAGCATCAGCTGAGGGCGCACATGGCCCTCATCGGCAACCCCATCGTCGGCGACAACAAGTACGAGGGCGACAAGGTGATGGCCGACAGCGGCATCGAGGCGAAGCTGCACCTGCATGCGCGGCGGCTTGTCATTCCGCACCCCGTTCCGGGCGAGCCCAGAATCGATGTGACGGCGCCATTGCCCCCGCACATGGCCCGCACCTGGGGCCTGCTGGGGCTGGACGCTACCCGTTTCGATGCCGATCGCGAGGCGTGATTGGCCGCCATCGTCTCATCGGCTCGGCCCAGCCGTCGCCGTCGAATCGTTCGCTGACAGACGCCCCTCACTCGATCAGCGCATCGGCCTGAACGAGCACGGTCGGAGGAATCTCGAGCCCGAGGGCGCTGGCGGTTTTCATGTTCACGATGAGCTCGAAGCGCGTGGGCTGCTCAAGAGGAATGTCGGCGGGCGACGTTCCTTTCAGGACCTTGTCGACCTGATAGGCAGCACGGCGGAACCCATCCTGCAGGGGCGCGCCATAGCTCATCAGTCCCCCCGCTTCGGCGAACTCGCGAAAACCGTAGATCGCGGGCAGCTTGTGTGCGAGGGCCAGCTGGGCAAACCGTGCGCGATGCTGGTTTGCGAAGCTGCTCGCGGAGATGTAGAGCGCGTCGCTCTTCCTGTCGGACATCTGCTTGAATGCGGACGCGAAATCGTCGGGGGAGCGGACCGGAAAGCGCAGGACCTCCAGCCCGAGCTGCCGCCCCTGCGTCTCCAGCTGGCGCAGCTCCGGCTCGAAAGTGTCGGGCTCGCTGTAGAGAACGGCGATGCGCTCGCCCTTGGGCAGCAGGGATTTCAGCAGCCCGAGGCGCTTGCTCCCGAGATCGGAGGAAATGCAGGTGAAGCCGGTCGCATTCCCACCAGGCCGCGCCAGAGAGCCCATCAGCCGGTCGAGAGGATCGCAGCTCACGGTAACGATGGGGACGTTGCCGCCATGCGCCTTTGCGGCCAGAAGCACCGGCTCCCCCGCCGTCATGTAGACGTCGACTTTGGCAGCGGCAACCTCGGCGATGAGGTCGGCCAGCCGGTTGCGATCGCCGTTGGCGAAGCGCGACACGAGCGTCAGGTTCTTCTCTTCCTCGTAGCCGAGCTTGCGTAGTTCCTCGCGGAACGCGGCGAGCCACGGCCCGGTGATGCTGGGGCTGACAAGCGCGACAAAGCCGACGCGGAACGTCTTGCCGTCGCGCTGTGCATGGGCCGGACCCGTTGCGCCGCCCATCAGGATGAGGACGAAGGTCAGGCCGCTCAGGAGGTGTCTCATCGGCATGGTCTGTACGGGGAGCTTCCGATTTGCTGCCTCAGTGCTAGGACAACGCCGGCGATAAGTCACCTCACAACGACCGATCTCGAGGACAGGTCACCAGAGCTCCCGTCGTGGCGACACAAGGAACAAAACGAAGGCGACCGATTGCGGGCATGCCCAATGGCGCCGCGCGGAGCCGGCGAGGGCGGAAAGTGGGACGGGGCTGCCTCTTTCTTGGCCCGAGTGCCTCGCACACCACACAAATGCTCACTTTGGAACGAAAGATAAAATCCGATAAGACATTGATATAACAGAGTGATTTTTCTTGATGGACGCGAATGGGCGCAGGGGCAAGCGGCAGCCCATGTCGGGTCCGCTCCACCACCTCGCCACAAGAGGCGCCCATGCTCGCGGCCGGTGTGGGGGAACACCAGACACGTGCGGCGCAGCTTGCTGCACATCGGGGGAGAACCTGCACATGAAGACTTTGCGTGCGCGCGTTGCCGGCCTGACCGTTGGTGTGGTCGCTCTCGCGACAGCGCTACCGGCGGCTGCCGACGGGCCCCCGGGGCGCGCCGACTTCGCACGTCCCTACCAGCCTTCCATTTGGCAAGGTGCCTACGCAGGCTTGCACCTGGGATGGGGCGAGGCGGACCCCGCTGACGGCTTCGTCGGTGGCTTCCAGGCCGGCTACAACTGGCAATCAGGGCAAATCGTCTACGGCTTGGAAGCCGACGTGTCGTTTGCCGATATCGATGCCAGGTTCATGGGCGGGAACGTCTCGGTCGATTGGCTGGGGACGGTACGCGGCCGGGTCGGCTACCTGCTCTCCCCCCGCATACTGGCCTACGGCACCGCCGGTTTCGGCATAGCGAAGGCCTCGGCATCCTTTGGTCCATTCTCGGACAGCGACACCGAGTCGGACTTCGTCTACGGCCTGGGCATCGAGGGCAAAATCAATCCATCGATGTCCCTCCGTCTCGAGTATCTCGCCTTCGGCGACCTCGACGTCGACGTCGTCCGCGCCGGCATCAACTTCAAGCTCGGCTACTGAGGCAGCGCGATTTCGCAAATACCGTAGCCTGGCGGCGGTGCGTGCATCCATCGCGCCGCCGCCGGGGCCCTGCGCGCCTCGGCTGCCATTTATCCCTGTTCACCTCCCGTCGCGGCTTGCATTGGCCAGCGGTTGCTGCGAGCCTCGGCCGATGCCGAAAGCGCACGCCGGGAGGCCGCCTCCCGGCGCTGCCGCCGGCCTCGGCCAAGGAGGACCCCCATGGCAACCCCGGTGCATTTCGATTCCAAGGTCGGCGAGGACTTCCTGCGCTATGCCCGCCTCGTCGCCAATCGCGGCTATATCCACAACACGCTCGGCAACATGGCGATCCGCGCGCCTCATCCCGACCACCCGCATGGCGTCGCCTACACCAAGCACGCCGAGATCTCGCTCGAAGAGATGGGCGTCGAGAATATCGTCATCACCGAGATCGCGACGAGCCGACTGCTCTACGGCACGCGGATGACCAGCGTCGGACACAACCTCAACCGCGAGATCCTCCGCCTGCGGCCGGACATCGGCGCGGTCATCCACGTGCATGACGATGCCACGATCTCGTTCTTCGGCTCCGGCGCGTTCCGCGAGGTGAAGGTGCTGTCGCTCGACATGCCGTTCATCCTCGCCAAGCCGCCCTACTATGTGCCGGCCAGCGTGAACGTCGAAGCCGACGTCGGGCCGGTCAAGGATTTCATCGCCGGCACCAACATGATCGTCATGCTGGGGCACGGCGTCACGGCGCTCGGGCGCACTATCTCGGAGGCCTATCACAGGCTCAACTCGTTCACGGCCGAGGTCCGCCGCAACATCGAGGCGGAGCACCTCGCGGCGCTGAGGGGGACGAGGCCGCTCTACCGCAGCGAGGAGGAGGTCGCCCTCATGCACGCCCATGCCGAGGCCGTCATCTACCCCACCCGCGCCGAGCAGGTGATGAAGGAGGGGAAGGCGGCGTAGTTGGCCACGCCAACGCGGCCGATGCTATAAGCCGCCGCATGAAGCTCGTCATCTTCGATTGCGACGGCACGCTGGTCGACAGTCAGCATGCCATCTGCGCGGCCATGGGGCACGCCTTCTCGACTCTCGGCCTGCCGACTCCCGGCCGCAGCGAGATGCTCGGCGTCGTGGGGCTGTCGCTGCCGCAGGTGTTCGCCACGCTTGCCGGCCATCACCCTGCTGCCGTGCAGGCCGAGCTGGCGGAGCTCTACCGCTCCGATTTTCCGGGCAAGCGCGCAGCGACCATGGGCGATCCGCTGTATGCCGGCATCGCCGAGGTCGTGGAGGAACTGGCGGCTCGCGACGACATCGTGCTCGGCATCGCCACGGGGAAGTCGCGTCGCGGCGTTGCCCGCATCCTGGAGCGCGAGGGCTGGCACGGCCGGTTCCTTACGATCCAGACGGCGGACGATCACCCGTCCAAGCCGCATCCCTCGATGATCCTGCGCGCCATGCAGGAGACAGATGCGAACCCCGCATCGACGCTGATGGTCGGCGACACCACCTACGACATCGAGATGGCGCGCAGCGCCGGGGTGGGGGCGATCGGCGCGGGATGGGGCTATCACGAGCCCCAGCGGCTGGTTCAAGCCGGGGCGCACGACGTGGTGGCCGCAAGCAGTGCTCTTCTCGCGGCGATCGACGCGCGGCTGGCGGTACAGGAGAGAGGCGCGTGACCGGAGCGCAGGACAATGGCGCGAAGGCGCGCGAGGCAGCAATCGGTGCGCGCCCGCTGCCCAAGCGCTTCTACAAGGCTGTGGACGTCGCCGAGGCACCCGCGACCCCGGATGTCCAGGGGAGTGCCTTTCACATCCTCCTCGACGGCAAGCCCGTGCGGACGCCGGCGAAGAAGGCGCTCGCCGTGCCGACGAGGGGCCTTGCCGAGGCCATCGCGGCGGAATGGGAGGCGCAGGGTGAGCGCGTCGATCCGGCTGCCATGCCGCTCACACGACTGGTCAACTCGGCCATCGATGGTGTGCGTGGCCGCGAGGCGAAGGTTCGGGCGGACATCGCCAAGTATGCCGGCAGCGATCTGGTGTGCTATCGCGCCGAAGGGCCCGAGGAACTGGTGCGCCGCCAGGCCGAAGTCTGGGACCCGGTGATCGCCTGGGGTCAGGATGCTCTCGGCGCCCGCTTCGAGATCGCCCGCGGGATCATGCCGGTGGTGCAGCCGGAGGCAGCCAAGTCCTCAGTGGCTGATGCGCTCTCAGGCCGCGACGCGTTCGCGCTCGCCTCCCTTCACGTGATGACCACCCTGATGGGCTCGGTTCTGCTGGCCCTGGCCCACGCGCACGGACGCCTGAGCACGGAGGATGCCTGGGTCGCGGCGCACGTGGATGAGGACTGGCAGATCAGCAAGTGGGGCGAGGACGCCGAGGCGGCGGCCCGCCGCAAGCGTCGCCTGACCGAGATGCAGGCGGCGAGCCGCATGCTGGCCTTGCTCGTGGAGGCATGAGTCTGCGGCGACAAGGTCACGTCGGGTGTTGCATGCCTTGTCATGCCGGTCCAAGAGCGACAGGCCGCGAGCCGGCACCCAGGGCCGCAAAACGATGCGCTGCGTGCGCGGCCCCTGGGTCCCGGATATTTCGCTGACGCGAGATTCCGGGATGACAAGTCGCGCTACCGGTTCGTCAGCTTGAGCTCGATGCGGCGGTTGCGGCGCAAGACCTCATCGCTGGTGCCTTCCTCGAGCGGCTGGAACTCGCCGTAGCCGGCGGCCACCAGGCGCTTGGGCGGCACGCCGCGGCTGATCAGATATTTCACCACCGACGTGGCGCGTGCGCTCGACAGCTCCCAGTTGGAGGGAAACTGCACCGTGGCAATGGCGCGCGAGTCGGTGTGGCCGTCGACCTGCAGGGCCCAGTCGATCTCGGGGGGGATGGAGCGCTCGAGCTCGACGATGGCAGCCGCCAGCTGGTCGATGGCGGCAAGGCCTTCGACCGTCATGGTCGCCTGCCCCGAGGGAAACAGCACCTCCGACTGGAACACGAAGCGGTCGCCGACGACGCGGATGTCCTTGCGGTCGCGCAGCAGCTCGCGCAGGCGACCGAAGAAATCGGAGCGATAGCGCTGCAGCTCCTGCACCTGGCGCGCCAGCACCAGGTTGAGGCGGGCGCCGAGATCGGAGATGCGGGCCTGGCTTTCCTTGTCCTTGGCTTCGGCAGCGCCCAGCGCCTCCTGCAGGGCCGCAATCTGGCGGCGCAGGGCGAGGAGCTGCTGATTGAGCAGGTCGACCTTCGCCAGCGCCTCGTTGGAGACGGACGTCTTGTCCGCGAGCTCTTTCGTCAGCGAGGAGATGCGCGTGTCTCTCTCGCCTACCCCGGTGGCGATGCCCGTGAGCCGCGTGTTGTCCGCACGCAGCGTCGCCAGTGATGCCTGCAGGCTGGCAAGCTCGTCCTCCAGCGACTTGCCCTTGCCTTTCTCCAGACTGAGCAGGTTCGTGAGCTGGGCGATCTGCGAGGTGAGACGGCGCAAGGCGATGTCCTTCCCGCTCGCCTCCTGGCTCACGTAGAACTGGGAGACCATGAAGACCGACATCAGGAAGGTGACGACGAGCAGCAGAGTCGACAGCACGTCGACGTAGCCTGGCCAGAACTCGCCGTAGCTGGTGCTCTTGCGGGACCGGCTGAGAGCCATGCGTCACCTCTCCGGCGTCACCTCGAACGGGCGACCTTTGCGGCCAATTCCTTGAGGGCGGAGGCCACCTCGGACTGCTGGGCGGCCTGCTCGTCCACCCACTCGCGCACCACCTTCTGCTCGGCGCGCATCTGGCGGACGAGCTGATCGACACCCTTGGCAAGATCCTTCACCGCATCGGGCGCAGGCTGGGCCTGGCGCGCCGCATCGGCCTGGGACGCGGTGCCGAGCCGTTGGCCGAGATCGTTGATGGCGCGGTGCATGTCGGTGATGGCGGCGTAGAGTTGATGGCTGACGTAGTCAGGTGTGTGTGACACGCCCGGTGCCAGCTCGGTGATGCCCGACAGCCATTCCTCGAGCTGATTGTAGAAGCGGCCATGCGCATGGCTCGCCTGCAGCTCCAGGAAACCCAGGACCAGCGACCCTCCAAGACCCAGAAGCGAGGACGAGAAGGCCGTTCCCATGCCTCGCAAGGGAGCCGCCAGTCCGTTTTTTAGCTCGTCGAACACGGCAACGCTGTCGGCAGCCCTGGAATCGAGCGCGCCGATGGTCCTGCCGACCGACTGGATCGTGTCGAGAAGACCCCAGAAGGTGCCGAGGAGGCCCAGAAAGACCAGAAGCCCCACCAGGTAGCGGCCGGTGTCGCGCGCCTCGTCGAGCCGTGCCCCGATGGAGTCCATGATGGAGCGCATGGAAGTGGCCGACAGCGACAGCGAGCCGGTGCGGTCGCGCAGCATCGTCGCCATGGGGGCCAGCAGCACGGGCCGATGCGAGATGGCCAGACCCGGGTCGGCGATGCGAAAGGCGTTGACCCAGCGGATCTCCGGATAAAGCCGCAGCACCTGCTGGAAGGAGTACAGCATGCCCGCCAGGAGCACGAAGCAGATGAGGATGTTGAGCCCGGGGTTGTTCAGCATCGCGTCCATCAGCTGCCGGTACAGGATTGCGACCAGCAATCCCACGAGCACCAGGAACACGAACATGCGCCATAGGTACATTCCCGGCGTGGACAGGCTCCGGTGCAGGCCCGGTGGCGACCGGTCCGCCGATTTCGCTCTAGCCATAGCTCGTTCTCCGCCGCGTTCCGGCGACATTACCGAAAGACGGTCCCACCAGAAACCGGCAACTTCAAGCCGAGTTTAACCTTTAGCGATCGCATTGGCGCGCTTTGGCGCCCCCAATCCTCGGTTTGCAGACGACTGGTGTGACGATCGAGAGGTCCGCTGCCTTGCGTTTCGCGGGGCGTCGCAGCGGTCTTCCGGGTCAGAAACACACAAGAATCATCACCTTCGCCAGCGTCCTTCATATCCTTCGCCAGTTTCCTTCATGTGCTTCGCCAGTCTCCTTCGGTATGCGAAATTCGTTCCATGTCGCGGGACGCCGACGCGAAATTCGCGATCGGGACACCAACGGTCTGACCCTGCATACCGGGGGCATGCCGGGCCTTTGCCCGGTATGCATCGATCGAAGAGCACCGGAGGAAGTCGAGAACTGCATCTCGGCGACAAACGCTTGGCGACGATCATCGGTATTGCTTGCGTCGCATCACCAACGGCCAGCCTACCTGGGGCTCCCCGACAGAGCGGCAATCAAGGCCTTGTGCACCGTCTGATTGGCAGCCGCCACGCTGCCGGTCTCGAGCGGGCGCTGGCCGCCGTCGATCTCCGTCACGAAGCCGCCAGCCTCGCGCACGAGCAGCATACCCGCCGCGATATCCCAAGGCTGCAAATTGCGCTCGAAGTAGGCGTCGAACCGGCCGGATGCAACCCATGCGAGATCGATGGCGGCCGAGCCCGTCCGGCGGATGCCGCTGACCTGCTCCATCAAAGCTTTGCATTCGTCCAGAAATTTCGGGTGGTCACCACGGCCGCGGTGGGGAATGCCGACGGAGACGACGCAGTCGGCAAGCGACTTGCGCGCAGCCACCCTTAGCCGCCTGTTGTTGACGAAAGCCCCCTGGCCGCGCTCGGCCGTGTAAAGCTCGTCAAGGACGGGATTGTACACGAGGCCGCAGACGAGCTCCCCTTCGCGCTCCAACGCAATGGCGACGCAGAAGAGCGGGATGCCGTGCAGGAAGTTCGTGGTGCCGTCGAGCGGGTCGACGATCCATCGGTGCGATTTGTCCGGTCCGTCGACGCGGCCTCGCTCCTCCATCAGGAAGCCGTAGCCGGGACGGGCCTTCGACAACTCGCGAAAGATGACTTCCTCGGAACGGTGGTCGGCGGCGGTGACGAAATTCCCCGGACCTTTGACGGACACCTGCAACTGCTCTATTTCGCCGAAATCGCGCACCAGTCCGCGCCCCGCTTTGCGCGCCGCGCCGATCATGACGTTCATCAAGGCAGAAGCTGGCATGGGCCGATCCTGGCTGCGGACTGTAGCGGTCTCGGCACTCGCCGCCACCTGCTCTTCGACGACGCCTAGCGCTTCCGGAGACGCCAAGACCGCCGGCGCCCCAGTACCCCATCCGGCCGACCCGTGACAAGGGCAGTGGGATTCGACCCATGAAGCGGTCGCACGTCTTTGTGGTTGCCGTCCCACAGATCCGAGTCCAAGATCGTGAAAGTGAATGCAACGCCTCGAAAACAATGCCCACGCGTGTTCCCAGAATGTCCGTGAATGTCCCGCGAACGTCCCTGAGTGTCCGCGAACGTACATTTTGGATGCAAGAAGGGCATTTGCGGCAACACGGTAAACGACGCGGAGAACGTCGGTAGACAACGCGGAGAGCGACGCGAAATCGGAATGGCCGGGGGTGCCGGAAATTGGCATCTCCGGGAGTCCCACGAAGGATGGAAGCGGGACGCGCGAACCAGCGCGCCAGCCCGCAGGCAAAGTCGCTCACCTAGGGAGCGTGGAATGCCGCAGGCGGTCGGATTGCTGGACAGCATTTCGGAGTTCTGCCGCCGCGCCGGCATGGCCGAATCGACCTTCGGCCGGCGGGCGGTGAACGACGGCAAGTTCGTCGCGCGCCTGCGCGACGGGGCCCGCATCACGCCTGAAACGCTCGAGCGGGTCAGCGCATTCCTCAACAGCCAGGGGGTGGAGGCGCCGGCAGCCCCGCGCGAGCTGATGCAGCTCATCCGCGTGACGGGCCTGCCGCGGCTCGACGTCCACGTCAATCCTCCGGGTGCGGACGTCGCCCCCTCGCGCAACTTCCGCTTCTACGACAACCGCCAGAAGTATCTGCTGTTCGTCTCCACCTGCGGCGAGAAGGAGATGGTGGCGCGCCGCGTCGCCCTCGAGCTCGCCCACCTCCATCCCGAGCCGCCGGCCGTGCGCCTGTTCGATGCCGGCATGGGCGACGGCACCGTGCTCACACGCGTCATGCGCGAGATGCACCGCCGCTACCCGACGCTGCCCTTCTATGTCGTCGGCAAGGAGATCAGCCTCGAGGACGCCCGCCTCTCCCTCGACAAGATGGCCGACCGCTTCCACGAGCACCCCGCAACCGTGCTCGTCGTCACCAACATGCACTACACCGAGGCCCCCTGGCTCGCGCCCAAGGCGCTCTCGGCCGCCACCTCGCTCGTGTGGCACGAGGTTGCGCTGACGGGCAGCACCGCCGCCGACTTCAGCGAGCAGATCGAGAACCTCGAGCCCTTCCTGGTGCAGAACTGGCAGGCGCGCCACTCGCCCAAGACCGGCAATCCCATCTACGAGCGCCCCGTCGCCCTCGTCGTCTACCGCGACGACTACCGCTTCCTGCTCTCCGACGTCATCCCGCGCCAGGGGCATGCGCGCGCCGACTACGACATGGTGATCGCCTCCCAGCCCTACCGCGCGCGCGTGCCCGTCGCGTTCAAGGCCTCCAGGGTGATCGCCCCGCTGACGCGCGCGCTGCGCCCTGGCGGGCGCCTCCTCGGCATCCATTCCTGCGGTCGCGATCCCGGCCTCGAGATCATTCGCAAGGTGTGGCCGAACGAGGATCCCTTCCAGACCTCGCGCCACGACATCCTGCGCGCGGTGCGCACGCTGCTCGGCCGCGACGCCCGCCACTACAACTTCAACGCCTACGCCGATCAGCGTGCGGAGTTCCGCTACTCCATGCACACGCTGCCGACCGAAATCACCGCCGGAATCGGCACCTCCACGCTGCTGGCGGCCTGGAACGCGGCCGTCTACGTGGCCCAGATCGACGACGAGCGTCTCGCCGTCGAGCTCGGCCACGGGCGCTATCTCGACGCCACGCGCGAGGTTCTGCAGCAGCACGGCAGCCTGTGGTTCCTCGATGAGTCCTACGTCATCTCGCGCAAGCGGGATTGAGCGGGAGCGCAAGCCAGGGAAGCGGAGAGCGGGGAAATCGCATCAGGAGCCTCGAGCAGGGGAGCCCGAGGGAGAGCAGCCAGAGCCGGAGAGAGCGACGATGACCCCCGAGCCCGCCGACGCCGCCACGGCCGTCCGGCCGTCCCCCGCCACGCCGCAGGACATTGCCCAGGTGGCGGCCGAGCTCGTCGCCTGCGGCTCGCTGGAGATGGGCGCCGACACGCCGAGCGACGCGCAGCGCATTGCCGAGCTGCTGCCGGCCGGCACGCCGGTCTACGTCAATCACCTGCCGCGCCGCGAGCTCGCGCACACGCTGCCCGCGCTCGCAGCGCTTGCGGATGCGGGGCTCGAGCCCGTGCCGCACATGGCTGCGCGCCGCATCGGCTCGCGTGCGGAGGCGCGCTCGTTCCTGGAGCACGCGGGCCAGCGCGCGCGTGTGCGCAAGGTGCTGCTGATCGGCGGCGACGCGCCCACGCCCGCAGGCCCGTACACGGAGGCCGCCCAGCTGCTGCAGGAGCGCTTCTTTGCCGACTGCGGCATCGAGCAGGTGGCGCTCGCGGGCTATCCCGAGGGCCATCCGCGCATCGCCACGGACGTGCTCGCCGACGCGCTCGCCTGCAAGCTCGATCTCGCCCGCGCGCAGGGGCTCGGCGCCTACGTCGTCACGCAGTTCTCGTTCGCGCCGATGCGCATCGTCGAGTATTGCGCCGACCTCGCGCGGCGCATGCCCGAGGTTGCCGTCTACGTCGGGCTCCCCGGTCCGTCGAGTCCGCGCACGCTGCTGCGCTATGCCCAGCGCTGCGGGGTCGGCGCCTCGCTGCGCGCGCTGCAGGCGCAAGGCATGGGCGCGGTGCGCCTCGTCACCCACGTGGACCCCACCGACCAGCTCGCAGCCCTCGCGCGCCACTGCCGCACCGGCAGCGCCAGCAACGTCGTCGGCGTGCACCTCTACAGCTTCGGAGGCGTCGCCACCACGGCGCACTGGATGAACGCCCGCATCACCGCCTCCGCCACCTGAAGAGAGGGACCGCGAGCTCCCGTTAACCCTGGACGGAAAAGGGATGTTGAAGGATGTTTGATGGATGTACGGGGCCGCATTCGGACGCCAAACGGCGGCGAAACCACCCGATCGGGCGCTTGATCGGCGCGGCAGCGGCGTCTGGGGAACGCCTCCCACTCGTCCCACCCCGGCGCGGGGATAGCGCGGTCGGGTGCACGGCTCCGATCGCTTTCCCCGGGCTGGCCCACTCCCGTCGTCCCCGAATTCGCATCCGTCCCACACCTCATGCGCACCCAGGCCGACCGGTCGCTATCCTCGCGCAGGCGGGGATCCACGCAAGCCGGTAACGTGGATGCCCGTCGACACGGGTATGACGACCCGCGAAGAACCAATCGCCCGAATTTGATGTCCGGAATTTCGCGCCTGTCTGTCATTCCAGGATTCGCGAAGCGAATGTCCGGGATCCCGCCACGTGCCCAGCCCTCGCGATCGTCCGACCACGCCGCCACGCCGCAAGCTGCATGTCCCCGCAAGCCTCAAGTCCGCTCTTGAGCAGAGATCGGCGCCGGCCACCCGCGTGGGCCCGCTCCCTGCCGCGCCGGCAGCCGCCACTGGGTGCCGCCCTACGCGGCGACCGGCGTTCGCATGCAGAAGCAGGCATGCGCCGCACCTGGCGACGCCTTGAGGGGGATACTCTGCCGACAATGTCCTCTCAGCGTGGCATCCGGAAAAAACCACGCGACCGCGACCGGCAGACTTTGACTCGATCCGGACGAAACTGTCCGATGGACTGCTGCGCTGTCCATCCATCCGTCCCGTGCGCGATATCGGCGCTCATCGCGATCTAGGGTGCGCTAACCAGTCCGCACCGGCAGACGGCAAGCAACGAATCCTGGTCGCGCGCGCTGCGTGACGTGGCTAGAGTGCGGGTTCATGGTCACTGCGAAAGCTTGGATGACACGGCGGCATGTGCTCGTTGCGGCCGCGCTGGGGTCGTGTCCCCGCCAATTGGTTGCCCAACCCGCTTCTCTCCCAGGAAGGTCAATCATGCCTCCTTCGATCCGACTGGCAACCCTCAAAGATCTTCCGGCGATCGTCGCATTGCTGATCCAGGACGCCGAGGCGCGGAGATCATTGGACCCTGTGCTCTGGCGCGTCGCGGGGGATGCCTCCACCCGGATCGAAAACGCAGTTGGGCCCGCACTCAACGGGTCGCAGGCCGCGGCGCGGGAGCTGTGGTTTGTCGCCGAGAACGCCGGCCGAATTGTCGGGGTAACGCATGCGATGCTTGTGCCGGTTCCGCCGATTTACGATGGCTCGGCCGGTCCTCCCGGACTTCTCCTCGACGACTGCTTCATATCTGTCGATGGGCCATCAGGTACGGCCGAGGCCCTGCTCGCCGCCACCGAGGCCGCGCTGATAGCGGCGGGGGCGCCACGTCTGGTTGTGTCCTGTCCGGCTGCCGGACTTTTACGCCCTCTGTACGAGCGCCATGGCTATGAGCCCGTCACTCTCTACATGGCGAAGCACCGCCTTGGCCCCGACGCCCGTTCGTCCAGCGTGCGAACGGCCAGCGCCGAGGACGTGCCCGGAATCGTCAGGCGCAGTGCGCAGCATCGCAGCATGCTCGCCAGGATCAACCGGCGCTTCTGGCATATCCATCCCGAAGCGGACCGTCGCTTCGACGCATGGATGCGCCGCAGCTTGACGCTCAGGGATCGCGACATGCTCGTCTCGGTCGAGGCAGGGGAAGTGCGCGGCTATGTCATCGTCCAGCCGATTGCGCCCCTGTTGGTTCCAGCCGCGCATGAGATCGCTGCGATGGGCGTCATTGACGATTTCTACGACGAGGACCTCGCGGACATCTCGGCACTCCCAAACGGCGGGTCGAGCGCGGAGAGCTTGCTGGCAGCGGCAGAAAGCGCGTTCGCGCGACGCGCCATCGACAGCGCCCTTGTCGTCTGCCCTGCGGGGTGGGCGTCTAAAATCGCTCTCCTGGAACAGAGAGGCTATCGGACCGCCAAGCTCTGGATGCTCAAACGTTGACAATCCTCGCTCCTAGCGCCCCTTTTTCGGCCCGCGCCGCATCGCGAGCCGAATTGCGGGCGGCGCGCAAGTGCTGATGGCGGCTTGGGGCACAGCTCTGCCGAAGGACGTCAGGTTCTGAGAAGCCGACACGCGCTGTACCTGACGACGCCTTGAGGGGTGCTCTGCCGGCAATGCCCTCCCATCCTGGCTTTCCGGAAGAAACCACGCGACCGCGACCGGCAGACCTTGACCCTGGCTGGGTATCGGCTGGGCGAAACCTTTGCGATGCAACAAACCTCTCAGGCGTCACGAGGAGCTGCTATCCTGCTGCCGCCCGGCGATGACGTGCGTGGAGCGACCAGCCCGCAATCGGGAGTTGGCGATTGAACCGGTAAGACATGATGCGCATATTATCTCGGAAGAGAATGGCCTTGGAGCTGGCAGTGGCGGAGTGCGACGCCGGAGGCATCGGACGGCGCAAATTCGTTGCGCTCCTGGCCGGAATTCTCATGGCTCTTGCCAGGCCAGGTCGGGCGCAACAAGCCAAAGGGCAGGTCCGCATCGGTTGGATCGGCATTGGCAATGCCAGGGCCCCCGAGTTTTTCGCCGAGGTCAAGGAGGGATTGCGCGAGCTCGGCTACATCGAGGGCTCCACGATCAAGTTCGAGGAGCGCTGGCCGAAGGACGTCAGCGACCGCGTGCCGGAGCAGGTCCGGGAGCTGCTGGCGCTTGATGTGCGCGTGATCGTCGCGCAGGGCCCGATCGTCCCCATGGTGCGCCGACTGGTTCAGTCGACGCCCGTGGTGTTCGGCTACAGCGGCGACCCTGTCGAGGCGGGGTTGGTGGAAAGCTTCTCCCGGCCCGGCGGCAATTTCACGGGCGGGACATTCATGTCCTACGAAGTCAATGCGAAGCGCCTCGAGATACTGCATGAAGCCTTTCCCCAGATCGGCCGCGTCGGAATATTGTCCAATCCCTTGCATCCCGGGGAGCCGCGCGAGCTCAAGCAGACCTTGCTCGCCGCCGAGCAGCGCGGGCTGAAATGCACGTACGTCGAGATGCGCTCGGCCGCCGAGTTGACAGCCGCTTTCGAGCGACTGGATGGCGAAGGGACGAATGCGTTGATGTTGTTGCCCGACTCGCTGGCAATGAATCTGCGCATGGAGATCATCGAGCTGGCCGGGCGCCGGCGATGGCCGTCCGTGTCCGGATGGGCTCTGTTCGCCCGCTCCGGCGGCACGATGACGTACGGCCCCAACCTCAAGGAATCCTTCAGGCGCCTTGCACCCTATGTCGACAAAATCCTGAAGGGTGCCAAGCCGGCTGACCTTCCTGTCGAGCAGCCGACCAAGTTCGAGCTGGTGATCAACCTCAAGACCGCCAAGGCACTCGGGCTGACCATCCCATCCACCGTGCTCGCTCGCGCCGACGAAGTTATTGAGTAATCCCAAATCCATTAGTGCGCACATGCTGCGCTCAGGCCTGAAATCGACACGTCTCAATCGATCGTCCGGCCACGCCGCAAGCCGCAGTCCCCCCGCAAGCCTCTGGTCCGCTCCGGGGCAAAGATCATCGGCGCCGGCCACCCGCGTTGGCCGCTCCCTGCTGTGCCGGCATCAGCGCGATTCAGCTCGTATGAGGACGAGCCCGATGCCACCGAACATCATTGACTAGGGCCAATCCGACCACTTTTCAGGGTTAGGCCGGATTTCCCCCAAGGAAATCGCTCTACAGAGTTTCCGAGCTGCGTTGGCTTGAAGCCATGCGCCCATGCCAGCTCCGCTGGCCTGAAGCAAGGATTGAGAGCGATGGCGAAGCAGAGCTGCACGGCCGGTCGCGCCCAGAAGGGATCGGCACCATGAGCAAGACCAGGCAGTCCGCCCACATCGCGCGCATCCGGTGCAGACGACGTCTCCGTCGAGCTTTCGCCACGCCGCACGGGAATGGGCTTCAAGCTTACCCGCATGAGCGTGGATTGCATTCTGATGCCGGTGATCGGGAACCATCGTGCGCAGTAGCTAGCGCTTGAACGGCATCACACGAGAACGGCAGAGAACCAACCAAAGGAGCGTCGCGTATGGCCAAGGCAGCGAAGAACGGAAAACCCAACTTCTTGATATTGTGGGGCGACGACATCGGTCAGTCCAACCTCAGCATCTTCACCAAGGGGATGATGGGGTACCGCACCCCGAACATCGACCGCATCGGCGAAGAGGGCGCGGTTTTCACCGACTACTACGGCGAGCAGAGCTGCACGGCAGGCCGCGCCTCGTTCATCACCGGCCAGGCCGGGCTGCGCACCGGCCTGACCAAGGTCGGCCTTCCGGGCGCCGAGCTCGGCATGCGCGCTGAGGATCCAAACATTCCGGAATTGCTGAAGCCGCACGGCTACGCGACCGGCCAGTTCGGCAAGAATCATTTCGGCGACCGCGACGAGCATCTGCCGACCATGCACGGCTTCGACGAGTTCTTCGGCAATCTGTACCACCTGAATGCCGAGGAAGAGCCGGAGCTGCCCGACTATCCGAATGAGAAGGACTTTCCCGAGTTCAGGAAGAAGTACGGGCCGCGCGGCGTGCTGCACTGCTGGTCTGACGGCAAGGGAGGCCAGAAGATCGAGAACACCGGCCCGCTGACCAAGAAGCGGATGGAGACCATCGACGTAGACTTCCTGAAGGCCGCGCAAGCGTTCATCAAGAAGGCGGTCAAGGACGACAAGCCGTTCTTCGTCTGGTTCAACACCTCGCACATGCACTTCCGCACCCATATCGAGGACCGGATCCGCGGCCAGTCGGGGCGCTGGCAGTCTGAGTATCATGACTGCATGATCGAGCATGACAAGCATATCGGCATGATGCTCGACCTGCTCGACGAACTCGGCATCTCCGACAACACCATGGTCATGTACTCGACCGACAACGGCCCGCACATGAACTCGTGGCCCGATGCCGGCATGACGCCGTTCCGCAACGAGAAGAACTCAAACTGGGAAGGCGCCTTCCGCGTGCCGTGCATGGTGCGTTGGCCTGGCGTGATCAAGCCCGGTACGGTCGTCAACGATATCGTCAGCCACCTCGACTGGCTGC
>Ga0111538_10002295_pt1 | contig 26956 bp, 24 predicted proteins | sample SoiMethybrSBSTD1_FD_79669 | JGI IMG/M metagenome (GOLD analysis project Ga0111538, IMG submission 79669) | Bulk soil microbial communities from a Populus tree surrounding site in Tennessee, USA - Soil MetaG P. TD hybrid SBSTD1 (version 2)... | ecosystem: Environmental > Terrestrial > Soil >...
GAGGAACTGACGCCGCACGGTCACGTCGGTCAGCGTGGTCAACAGCGCGGAGCAATCGGCGAACGCCTCGTGGAAGGACGCGGTCTCGATGTCCACGCTCGACCAGTAGCCGGGCTGATAGATGTCGAGGATCGCGTGTCCCGCCTCGTGCGTCACGACGTCCAGGCTCTCGCTCGCGTACACCGTGCGCCCGCTCGACTTGTCCTTGTCGAAGAAGAACTGGAGGCTCTTCCGATCGTAGAAGGCATTCAGGTCGCGCCCGGCGCGTAGCTTTACGTGTAAGGGCTTTCCACCCTGCCACGCGGCGAAATCGCGGTCGAAGAGATCCTCCCAGACGCGGATCACGCGCTCGAGCGCGATCTCCCCCTGCCAGTACTGGAAAGCGAGCGTTCCGGGCGCGTAGTCGGCGGGGGCGTAGCGTCGTCCATCGATGATGAAGGCGGGCATCCCCGGCTCGAGGGCCGAAGGCGTGGCGGGGACGAGGCCGACCGTAGCGTCGGGGTCGTTGGGGTAGATGCGGACGTCGCCGGTCGCGGGTGTGCGGCGGCGTCCCGCGGGCCTCGGGCGCTTCGTCACCAACGCGTGGTCACCGCGGGCGCCGGCTCCGGAACAGCGCGAGCAGATCCTCGACGTCGAGCGCGTTCACCACGTCGTGCCGCGTGAGCCAGCCCTTACGCGCCGCGCCGATGCCGTAGCGGAGCTGCGCGTACTCGTCCACCGAGTGCGCGTCGGGATTGATGGCGACCTTCACCCCCATGTCCTTCGCGGAGCGGAGCTGGCGCCAGTCGAGCTCGAGCCGGCGGGGGGTGGCGTTCAGCTCTACCACGACGCCGCTGTCCGCGGCTGCGCGCAGGACCTCGTCCATCCTCACCTTGAACCCGTCCCGCTGGAGCAACAACCGGCCGGTCGGGTGCGCCAGCACCGACACGTACGGGTTCCGAAGCGCGCGCACGACGCGGGCGGTCATCGCCGCCTCGTCCATCGTGAAGTGCGTGTGGACAGAGGCGATCACGAAGTCGAGCTTCGCGAGCACGTGGTCCGGATAGTCGAGCGTGCCGTCCGGAAGGATGTCGGTCTCGGTTCCCTTCAAGATCCGGAGCTTCTTGGACTTCTTGTTCCAGCGGTCGATCGCCGCCCCTTGCTCGGCGAGCGCCTCCTCCGAGAGGCCGTTCGCATAGCGAGCCGACGCGCTGTGATCCGAGATCCCGAGATAGGACGCACCGAACGCGATCGCGGCCTCCGCCATCTCCTCGAGCGTCGACTTCCCGTCGCTCGCGACCGTGTGGCAGTGAAGGATCCCTTTGATGTCCGCGAGCGTGATGAGGTCGGGGAGCGTGCCGGCCTCCGCCGATTCGATCTCGCCCCGATCCTCCCGCAGCTCGGGCTCGATGTACGCGAGGCCGAGGGCGCGGAAGAGGTCCGCCTCGCTCGCGACGGAGGGGGCCTTCTTGACCTTCGCCGCCTCCGCCAGGAGCGTGTACTCGTTCAGGCTCCATCCCCGGTCGAGCGCGCGGCCGCGCACGCGGATGTTGTGGGCGGCGCTGCCGGTGAAGTAGTGGAGCGCGAACGGAAACTCCTTCGGCGAGACCAGCCTCAAATCGATCGCGAGGCCGTTCGGCAAGCGCACCGAGGTCTTGGTGTCCCCGGCTCCGACGATCGTGTGCATGGGGAGGATCTCGAGGTAGGCCTTCGCCACCGCCGCGGGCTTGGTTGTCGCGACGACCAGATCCACGTCCTTCACGGTTTCCGCCCAGCGGCGCAGGCTCCCGCCCACCTCGGCGGCCTTCACCGAGGCGTGGCCGCGCAGGTACGTGAGAAGCTCCTCCGCCATGGGGCGCACGTCGGCCGCGAGGTAGCGTCCGGCGCCCTGCTCCACGAGCGCGATGCCCTGGAGGATCTTCCGCTCCGACTGCTCGCCGAACCCTTTCAAGACCCGCACCTCGCCCGCCTCGCAGGCTTCCTTGAGCCGCGCGAGCGACGTGATCTGGAGCGCCTCGCCGAGCGCGCGGATCTTCTTCGCCCCGAGCCCCGGCACCCGGATCATGTCGAGGTAACCCCGGGGGACCTCGGCCGCGAGCTCGTCGTAGTGCTTCATCCGGCCCGTGGTCCAGAGCTCGGCGATCTTCTTCGCGATCGAGTCGCCGATCCCCGGGACCGACGTGAGCCGCCCCTCCTTCACGAGCAGGGCGAGGTCCTCGGCCAGGCCATCGACCGCCCGGGCGGCATTCTCGTGCGCGCGGATCTTGAAGGAGTTCTCCCCCTTCAATTCCAGCAGGATGGCGATCTCTTCGAGGGTGCGGGCGACCTGGCTTTTGTCCACGGGGGTGGCCTCCCGGGCTCTAGGTCTGGCTCGGTCCGGGCTAGGCGAGGTCGTCGAGGGGACGACGTCCGGAGAAGCCCTCGTTCACGGGGTGCCAGTGCTCGATACGGGGTTCCCCCCGCCTCCAGCAAAGACAAACGACCTGGCCCTTGGATACGGTGTAGAAGTCCACGAGGCCCATGTCGAGGTCCCGGATGATGCAGCCGTAGCGGGAGATCTCCTCCAGAGAGCGGCGGAAGATCTCCATGCGGGCGGCGCACGCCTTCTCCCGGTCCCTGAGCTCGCGGACGTCGGGGTTGGCGGCATCCGCGCCGCTCGATTCGATGGCGGCGAGGACCTCGATCTCCCGGCGGAGCACCGTGATCTCCTTGCCGAGCGCGGCAAGCCCGTCGAGCGCCCGTTCCAGCTCTGGAAGGAGCAGGTTGGCCTCATCCACGGAGAAGAGCTTCCGAATTCGCTCCATTGCGGCCTAAAGTAGCATCGGTCGCGGGAGCTTGCAACCAACGGACCTTTTTGAGAGGCTGCAGCCCGATGCCGATCGACGAACCGATCTCGCGCCGCGACTTCCTGCGTCACGGCGCCGTCCTCTCGGGTGCCGCCCTGGCCGCCGGCGCCTCCGGCCTCTCCTTCCTCAGGCCCCCCGATGCCGACGCGGCGATCATGGGGATCGGCAAAGAGCTCCGGGACGTCCTCAATCTCGAGACGGTCAACCGGATCCTGATCGAGGCCCTGAAGCGGGGCGGGGATTTCGCGGACCTCTTTGCCGAGCAGCGCTTCAAGACGACGATCGTGCTCGACGATCAGAAGATCGACTCGGTCACGTACGGCTTTCCGCGCGGCGCCGGAGTGCGCGTCTTCTTCCGGAAGCAGACCGGCTACGCGTTCTCGGACGAGATCGCCTACAACGACCTCCTCGACGCGGCGCATGTCGCATCGGCGGTCGTCCTCAATCAAGGCACCGTCGCCCCGGTCGACGTTCGGCCGCGCGTCCTCACGCCCCCGTTCTCGGTCATGAATCCGGTCGCACTCATGAGCGAGAACACGAAGTTCGATATCATTCGCCGCATGGACGCCGCCGCGCGCAGCGTCAGCCCGAAGATCGTGTCGGTGCGGATCGAATACCAGGACGAGGCACGCGACACGCTCATCGGCACCTCGGACGGCGGATACGCGATCGATCGCCAGTACCTGGTCTCGATCAGCTGCTCCGCGACGGCCGTGAACGGATCGGACCGGCGCACGGGACGAAGCTTCCTCGGCGGCCGAGTGGGCGAGGACTACTTCCTGCGACGCGATCCCGAGGCGGTCGCGAAGGAGGCGGCGCAGCAGGCGATGACGCTCATCGGGGCGGATCCGGCTCCGGCGGGATCGATGCCCGTGGTCATCGCACCCGGCTGGGGAGGTGTCCTCATCCACGAGTCCTTCGGCCATGCGCTCGAAGGCGACTCGATCCGCCGCGGCACGTCGCTCCTGAGCGGGCTCCTGGGACAGAAGATCGGATCGCCTCGCCTTCGCGTCGTCGACGACGCGCTCTGGCCCAACGGGCGCGGCTCCTACACCGTCGACGATGAGGGCATGCCCGGCCAGCGAACGGTGCTCGTGGACGGCGGCTATCTCCAGTCCTACATCCTCGACCGGCAGAGCGCGTTCAACCTGAATCAGAAGTCGACGGGGAACGGGCGCCGCATGTCCTACCGGCAGTGGCCGCTCCCGCGCATGACGAACACCTACATCGACCGGGGCACCGACGACCCGGCGTCCCTCTTCTCCGGGATCACGAAGGGCTTCTACGCCGCGGACCTCGGAGGCGGGTCGGTGGACACGACGAGCGGCAACTTCAACTTCGCGGTCCAGCTCGGCTACCTGATCGAGAACGGCCAGAGGACGAAGCCGGTGCGCGGCGCGGTCTTGATCGGCAACTCCCTCGAGACGATGCAGCGGATCGAGGGCATCGGCAACGACCTCCAGGTCGACCAGACCCGGGGCATGTGCGGGAAGGACGGACAGTTGGTTCCGGTCGGCGTGGGCCAGCCCACGGTCCGCTTCGCCTCGATCACGGTCGGAGGCACCGCGATCTAGCATGCCCATCTCCCGTCCCGAAGAGGTCCTGAACCAAGTTCGCACCATGGCGGAACGCTCCGGCGCCGCCGAGGCCGAGGTCTATTTCGACTTCGTCCGTTTCGTGGAAGTTCGCTACCGCGAGGGCGAGGTGGAGCTGCTCCAGCAGTCCGCCATCACGGGGCTCGGTCTCCGGGTGCTGCGCGATCAGAAGATGGGCTTCGTCTACACGACGAACCTCAACCGGACGGTCCTCGACGAGCTCGTGGTCCGGACCGTGGCGCTGGCCTCGCAGGCGACGCCGCGGGACGAGAACCGGCTCCCGGACCAGGCCTTTCCGCCGCAGACGAACCTCGAGATCGAGGATCCCTACGCCGACCGCATCACACCGCAAGATCTGATCGCGCTCGCGAAGGCGCTCGAGGACAACGCGCTCCTCGTGAACAAGGTCAAGACCACCCAGACCGCGCGCGCCGGCTACGTCGTCGGCGAGACCCACTTCTCGAACACGTTCATTCCGTACCTGACCTACCGCAACACCCAGTTCTGGCTCTACTGCGCCGCCGTGGCGATGGAGGGCGGCCAGAAGCGCGTCGGCTCCTTCACGGATAAGAAGCGCAACTTCCAGGACCTCACGACCCCGGATCGCGTGGGGCGGAAGGCGGGCGAGCGCGCCGTCGCGCGTCTCGGCGCCAAGCCCGTGCCGTCCGCGCGCGTCCCCGTCATCTTCGAGGCCGAGGCCGCGGGAGGATTCCTGGGCGGTCTCTTCGGCGCCTTCAGCGGGCTCAACGTGCTCGAGCAGCGCTCGTTCCTCGCCGGCAAGAAGGGGCAGGCCATCGGGTCTCCGTTGCTCACGATCGTGGACGACGCGATCCTCCGCCGCGGGCTAGGCTCACGCCCCTTCGACGGGGAGGGCTCGCAGACCCGCCGCAACGTCGTGGTCGATCGAGGCGTCCTGACCCGCTATCTCCACACCGCCGCCACCGCCCGGCGCGACGGCGTGAACCCGACCGGAAGCGCCTGGCGCGGCTACGATTCGCTCCCCGCGGTCGGCGCCTCCAACTTCTACATCGAGAACGGCTCGTCCAAGCCCTCGTCGATGATCGAGCAGGTGCCGAACGGACTCTTCGTGACGGGCACGGCCGGATTTGGATTCGATCTCGCGGCGGGGGACTACTCGCAGCAGGTCGAAGGGAACTGGATCGAGAAGGGGAAGCTCGGCCGCCCGGTGGAAGGAATCACGGTGGCCGGGAAGATCTCCGACATGCTGACGGGAATCGATGCCGTGGGACGGGACCTCGATTTCCGGTCCCAGTTCTGCTCGCCCTCCATCCGATTCAAGGAGCTCACGGTCGGCGGCGGGTAGCTCCCGCCTCTCCTAGCCGAAACTCAGTAGACCCTCCGCGCGTAGCCTCCACATGAGGCTGCGTCCCACGTTCGTCCGACCGCACCATCGATCCGGTGCTTGGGCACTCCTACTCATCGGCATGACCGTCACTACGGCGGTGGCCGCGCCGAGAGCAGAGAGGCGCGCGACACCCACTCGCGAGCCCTTGGGGGATCGTCTCACTCGAGCGGCGACTGCCATCGACGGGGAACGTCAGCGGCTTCGGATTCCCGGCCTCGCCCTGGCCATCGTCGAGAAGGATCGCGTCGTCTTGATGCGTGGCTTTGGAGTCCGGAATGTGGAAGCCGACGAGCCTGTCGACTCCGGCACCGTGTTTCCGATCGGCTCGTGCACGAAGGCATTCACGGCCATGGCGGCGATCATCTGTCAGGAGCAGGGCAAGCTGTCGCTGGACGATCATCCCAAACGGTACCTGAGCTGGTTCCGGCTACGCGATCCCGAAGCGGACGCCATCGTCACGATCCGCGACATGCTCTCCCATCGCGTCGGTCTCCGGGCGTACGCGGACCTGGCCGCGGAGCCCGGCGTCCTCACGCGCGAGGAGTATCTCAGGGCCGCCACCGCGGCCAAGCCGGTCGCCCGCCTGCGGGAACGATTCCAGTACTCGAACGCGATGGTCGTCGCTGCCGGCGAGATCGTGGGGAAGGTTCAGAACACAACCTGGGAGCGTGCCGTGGAGAAGCTCCTCTTCCGCCCACTGGGCATGACCTCGACCGTTGCGTCGCTCGACGATCTGGCACGCCTTCCCAATCACGCGACGGGATACGACGACCCCGAGGGCCATGGGCACTGGAAGCCGGTGCCACCGCCGGCCAGCGTTCATGCGCTAGCTCCGGCGGGGGCGATCGCAGCGTCGGCATCGGACATGGCCCGCTGGATCCGCTTCATGCTGGGCGAGGGGATGCTGGATGGACGCCGGATCACGTCGGCGGCGGGCGTGCGCGAGGCGATCACGCCCCACATGGACATCAATCCGTCGCTCTCCTACGGGCTGGGATGGGCGCTCTACGATTCGAACGGACATCGCGTGGTCGAGCACAACGGCGGCTCGAGCGGGATCAGCGCGGTCGTCAGCATGATGCCCGAGCGCGAGATGGGCTTCGTCATCCTCATGAACGCGTCACCGAACTCGCTCAACGCCGTCGGCCATGCGGGGAAGATCCTCTGGCCCATCCTTCTCGGCGAGCCGTCCCGAACAGGCTCGGTGCCGACGCCGTCCAGGACGCCGCCTCCCGCTGCGGCGGACTCGGCTTCAGCCGACACCGTGGGGCTTCCGGCGGTCGACGATCTGCTCACCCGGATGATCCGGGCGGCCGGCGGCGAGCGGAACCTCGGCCGTCCGAGATCGCTCGAGCTCCGGTGCACCCGCCGCTACTTGAATCAGGGGGTGGACGCGGAGCAGCGCATTCGGAGGCAGGCTCCCGGTAGGCTCGAGATGATCGAGCGGTGGACCGCGTCGGGTCGATTCATCGGCTCGGTGCGCACCTACTGCGACGGACACCGGGCGGCGCAGGAGACCACGTTCGGCCAGGACAAGGAATACTCGGGGGAATCCCTCGAGGACGCGAAGCGCGACGCGGCCTTCGCCTGGCTCCTCGACGCGCGTCGCGCCTTCACCCAGATCGAGGTTCGAGGGCGGATCCACCGCGGTCAGGACCGATTCCTCGAGGTGGTCGCCAGCCCCTCTGTGGGAACGCCCGAAACATGGCTCGTCTCGGAGCGTACCTTCCTCATGGTCGAATGGAAGCGGGGCTCGACCGTCGAGTCGCGCGAGGATTTCCGGAACGTCGACGGCTGGGTGATCCCGTTTCGGACCCTCGTGACGGATGATCTGGGTGAATCGGAGGTACGGGTGCGCGAGGTGAGTTTCGGCCAAGCGGTGCCGGAGGAGGCATTCGAGCCGCACAAGCCCGGCCCGATCCGCGTCCCTGGGGACTGACCCCGGTCGGGGCGGAGCCGAGCCGCCCGGGTGCCTAGCTACTCCTCGGCCTTCGGCTGCGTGTCGCCTTCCTCCTTCGGCGCCGCGTAGAGCTCGCCCACGGTGAACTTCTTCGGCTGCTTCACGTGGATGTACGCCGTATTGGCCGCGGCCGCTCCCTCGCTGCAGGCGGTGATGAGGAGCTTGTACTTCCCGGGGTAGGTCGCGATGTCGCCGCAGCAGAAGACCCCGGTGATGTTCGTCTTCATGACGGGATCGACCTTGATCTGGCTCCCTTCGAGCTCGAGTCCCCACTGGCGCACGATCTTGGTGTCCATGAGATAGCCGATGTTGATCGAGACGAGGTCCATCGGGAGCTCCTCCGTGTCGCCGGTCTTCTTGTTCCGGACGACGACCGTCTCCACGCGGCCATTCCCCTTGATCTCGACCGTCTCGGTCTCGAGAAGCGCCCGGATCGAGGACTCTCGAACGTCCTCGACGTAGCCGTCCATGCCCTGCCATTTGTCGAGCATGTGGATGAGCGTGACTTGGGCCACGTCTTTGAGCGAGAGCGCCGACTCGAGCGCGCTGTCGCCCCCTCCGATCACGAGCACGCGCTTGCCGCGGCTCTCCTCGATGTCCGGCATGCCGTAGGTGACGCCGCGTCCTTTGAGCTCGGCCTCGCCCGGCTTGTTGATCTTCCGCGGCTCGAAGGCACCGCCGCCGGTCGCGACGATGACGCTCCGCGCTTCGTACGATCCCTTGGTCGAAACGACCCGGACGAGGGCGGCACCGTCGTCGCGCGCGATCGAGGTGACGTGCTCCCCCTCGCGGATCTCGACGTCCATGTGACGCGCCTGCTCGACGAAGTTGCGTCCCAGATCCTCGCCCATGACGTACGTGTAGGAGGGCATGTCGTGGACCGGCTTCTTGGGGTAGAGCGAGGCGAGCTGTCCGCCGGCGACCGCGGTCTCGATCATGAGGGTCGACATGCGGCGCATGCGCGTGAAGAGCGCGGCGGAGAGCCCGGCGGGGCCGGCACCGATGATGACGACATCCCAGACCATGGGTGATCCCATCCAGGGAGAGCGGGGCGGAACGGCCCGGCATGATAGCACGCCGGGACGGCCTCGCCCGGCGCGTGCTACGCTCCACGAATGCCCCAGCCCGCTGCGATTCCGATCGCCGTCGTGCCTTCGGTGCCGCTTCTCGCCCTGGACACGGTCTGGTTTCAGGTCGCGGGCACGCTGTGCAATCTTTCGTGTAATCACTGCTTCATCACGTGCGGGCCGACCAATCGCCGGCACGAGATGATGTCGCGCGCCGAGATGCGACCCTACCTGGACGAAGCTCTCGCGCTCGGCGTGCGCGACTTCTACTTCACCGGCGGCGAGCCGTTCCTGAACCGGGAGCTGCTCCCGATCCTCGAAGACGCGCTCGCGATCGCCCCCTCGACCGTCCTCACGAACGCGACCCTGATCCATGCCGCGCAGGCGGCGCGCCTTCGCGCGCTCGAAAAGGAGAGTCGCTACTCCTTGGAGATGCGCGTGAGTCTCGACGGGCTCGACCCTGCGTCGAACGACGCGCTGCGCGGGGAAGGGTCGTTCGCGGAGGCGCTGGCCGGACTGCGCGAGCTCTCCAAGGCCGGCTTCGATCCCATCGTGACCGTGGCCCGCTCTTGGCGTGACGCGGACGACACCGCCATGCGCGCGCGCTTCCACGACACGCTCCGGGACGTCGGGCTCGTGCGCCCGCGCGTGAAGGTGCTCCCGATGTTCCGCGTCGGCCGGGAGGCTGTTCGCACCCACGGCTATGGCGCGCGGGAACGGCTGACTCTGGAGGACGTCGAAGGATTCGACATGCGGAAGCTCCAGTGCTCGACCAGCCGCATGGTGACGAGCCGCGGCGTCTACGTCTGCCCCATCCTCATCGACAGCGATGACGCGCGGCTCGGCCCGACCCTCAGCGATTCCCTGCGCTCCTTCCCGCTGGCGCACGGCGCCTGCCACACCTGCTGGGCGACCGGGGCGACGTGCCGGAACTGATGGAGCCGATCGCCGTCTTCGGGGGCCCGTACGGCAATCACCTGGCGCTTCGAGCGGTGCTCGAGGATGCGGTGCGGCGCGGGGCCGCGGCGATCTATTGCCTCGGCGACCTGGGCGGCTTCGGTCCGCGCCCCGGCGCGATGACTCCGCTCCTCGACGAATACAAGGTGGTCACGGTCGCGGGGAACTACGACCGGGCGCTCGCGGAGCGCATACCGGACTGCGGCTGCGGCTACACGCATCCCAAGGACAACGAGTACGCGCGGATCGCCTACGCGTACACCGACGCGCGATCGTCCGATCGTGACCGCGCGTGGATGGGCCGCTTGCCGGAGTCCCTGCGCCTCGATCGCGGCGGCCGACGCTATCTCCTCTGCCACGGTTCGCCCCGACAGACGAACGAGTTCCTCTGGGATTCGGCCTCGTCCGATGCGTTCCTCGAGCGCCTCGCGCGGGACGCCGAGGCGGATCAGGTCCTCTGTACCCATACGGGACTCCACTGGCAGCGGGAGCTCCACGCGGGCGTGCGCATCGTCAACGTGGGCGCGATCGGACGCCCGGCCAACGACGGTTCTCCCGTCGCGTGGTACGCGTGGTTCGCGGGTGACCGCCACGACGCGCAGTTCGTTCCGGTCGCGTACGACGTGGAGGCCGTGGCCGCGGAGATGGACGCGGAAGGACTGCCCCCGGAGTTCGGCGCGACGATCCGCACGGGCTGGTGGACTACCTGCCTCGAGATCCTTCCTGCGAAGGAGCGCGCCCGGGGCCGCTGGTAGATGGCCGACCCGATCGGGCTCCTGCGCGAGTACGCCGCGCAGGTGCGGGGCGCGAGCCGAAATCCTCGCCTCTACCTCGCGGGAATGTTCCTCTTCGGGGTGGGGCAGTCGATCTTCGGGCTCCTGTTCAATCTCTACCTTCGCGATCTCGGCCTCACCGACGCCACGATCGGGCAGATCCTCTCCAAGGTGGCGCTGGGGGCCGCCGCCGCGGCGCTGCCGGCGGCGTTCCTGTTCCGCCGCATGCCGGCGCGCACGCTCCTCGTCGGCGGCGCCGCGCTCGCCTCGCTCGGGTACGTGTTCCAGGCGGCGTTCGTGGAGCCCGAGCTCCTTCTCCTGGTCGCGTTCCTGACGGGGATGGTGCTCACGATCTTCCGGCTCTCGATCGCGCCGGTCGTGATGAAGGAGAGCGCGACCGAGCGGCGCCCGTTCCTCTTCAGCGCTTCGTTCGGCGTCTTCTTCCTGTCCGCCATCCTCGGATCGGCGGTCGGCGGGGCGCTCCCGCATCTGGTCCACGTCGTCGCTCCGGGGAGCAGTCAGGCGCTGCGGATCAGTCTCTTCGCGGCCGCGGCGGTCACGCTCGCGTCCGCATTTCCGTTCCTGGCCATGCGCTCGGGGGAGGAGGGCTCCGGCGCCGCAACCAGGCCGGGAGCGCTCGAGCAGATCAAGGATCTCCTCGAGATCGACTGGGGCCTCCACCTGAAGCTCATCCTCCCGTCCGCGATGATCGGGCTCGGTGCGGGGCTCATCATTCCGTTCCTCAATCTCTACTTCAAAGACCGCTTCGGCCTCGCGGAGGGGGCGATCGGGGTCCTCTTCAGCGTGATGCAAGGGTTCATGGTCGCGGGGAACCTGTTCGGCCCGGCCGTCTCCCGGCGGCTCGGGCTCGTGCTGGGCGTGGTCGCGACCCAGCTCCTCTCCGTGCCGTTCATGATCGTGCTCGCGGTCTCGCACCTCTTTCCGCTGGTCGCCCTCTGCTTCTTCCTCCGCGGCGGGCTCATGAACATGAACCAGCCCCTCGTCTCCCATTTCGCGATGGAGGTGGTCCCCGAGCGGGACCACGCGGTCACGAACAGCCTCCTCTCGCTCTCCTGGTACCTGGCCTGGACCGTGAGCGCCGAAATGGGCGGCGCGCTCATCGAGCGGAAGGGGTACGAGGAGCCGCTCCTCATCGCCGCGGCCCTCTACGTAGGGGCCTCGGTCCTCTACTGGATCTTCTTCAAGGACGTGGCTGAAGCGCGCCTTCCCCGGGCCGAAGTCGAGATCCCCGAAGCCTAACTGTTGCCGCTCAAGGGCTTGTAGTTCCGGGCACCTCGGAATCTCGGGTCAAGTTTCCCCCCCCGGATGCCGATGAGTGTCCGGAGCAGGAGGGGGAGCCGAGCCTGCAGGGATGCAATGCACGCGGCTCCAGGGTGGATGGGCGGACGACACGGAGTTCCAAAACCGGAGGGGGAAGCAATGAAGCGCAATCTGGCCTTGGTTTTTGCCGCTCTGTTCTGCGTCGCCGGCTTTGCGGCCAACGCGAACGCGAACATGGTTGGCTCCGCGGAGCTCAACTTGGGCTACGTGAAGTCCTCGAACGAGGTCACGCCTACGGACGATTCGATGGGCGGCGGTCTCGGTTTCGGCGCGGCCTACTGGCGCTCGGCGTCCCCGTCGATTTCCTGGGGTGCTGAGGTGTCCTATGACAACCTGGGCACCGCCAACTACGACAACGGCAACACGACGGACAACGAGATCTCGAGCAAGGTGTTCCGCGTTGAGCCGGCGATGCGCTTCAACTTCGGCGCGCCGACGGGCCCGAGCTTCTTCGCTCAGGGCGGCGCTGGCTACTACAGCGTGTCCTCGAAGATCGATGACAGTGTCTTCGGCACCGCCGACGACAGCCAGGGCAAGTTCGGCTACATGCTGGGCGCCGGCGTCGGCTTCCCGGTCGGTCCGAAGACGAAGATGAACCTTCAGGGCCAGTACCACTCGGTCTCGACCGAGGGTGAGAGCCTGAACTACCTCGCGGTCCGCGCGGGCATCGGCTTCAGCCTGTAAGCCTCGGGGCAAGGACGTAGCGATCGGGGTGGCGTCGCAAGACGCCGCCCCGTTTCGTTTTCATGGACGCACTTCGGCCGGGGCCCGGGCGGTTCTGGCCTGGGACAAAGAGCTACACATGCCCCGGCCGCGCGCCGATGAATCACGAAGCGCGAAGCGCGGGGCAAGTCTCGGCCGCCCGCCTCAGGCGCCCACACATCACCACGGGGGTCCTCATGAACGGTCGTAATGCTGTGCGTCTCCTTCTGGCCGCGGTGCTGACGCTCGCGGTCCCGACGCTGGCCTCGGCGCAGACGCTCTCGGGCATCCAGAGCGCGAGCCTGTCGGCGAGCCTGGCCCAGTCGCTCAGCATCTCCATCACGAGCGGGTCGTCGGTCAACTTCACGCTCGCGGAGAATGCGGCGGCCAACGGCGATGTGCCGGTGGTGGTCTCGAGCACGTGGAACCTGAACCCGGGCCAGACGGGTGCGGTCGCCCTCTACGGGTACTTCGACGTTCCGGCGTCCGCCCTCACGGACGGCGGCTCCAACTCGATCCCGACCTCGTGGGTCGAGGGCCGCATGACGACGGGCACCCCGACGAGCTACACGGCCTTCTCGCAGACGAACGCGGTCGGTCCGGCCGGCGGCAGCCTCGCACTCTTCAGCGAGGCGATCACGGGCGTGAACAAGATCAAGACCCGGAGCGACAATCTCGACCTGCGCATCAACCTGACCGGCCAGACGCTTCCGGCCGCCAGCTACACCGGGACCCTGAGGCTCCAGGCTCGGGCCATCTGAGAGGTTCGATGTCGCGAGATCCACGGATGGATGCTGAGGCGCGGGGGTTTGGCCCCCGCGCCTTCACTCGCTTCTCAAGCCGTCGCTGCGGCTCCGTTCCCCGCGGTGTCGGCGCCTTCGCGCTGGCTCTCCTGACCTTCCTCGGCGCCGACCTCGCTCCGCGCGTCGCTTCCGCCCAGACCGTGCGCCCGGTCATCGTCGAGCACCACGGCAAGAAGGCGCAGGCCAAGTTCGAGCTCGTGAACGACGGGCTCGTTCCGCTCAACGTCGTCCTCGAGCCGAAGAGCTTCGACGTGTCGATCGACGGCGAGGTGACCTACCGCCCGCTCGACTCCTCGGTGCATCTCAAGCTCTCCGCGATGAGCCTGCGCATTCCGGCGAAACAGTCGCGGTGGGTGTTCTACGAGGCGATCGCCGATTCCTATCCCGCCTGGTTCGTGATCCCGTGCACGTTCTCGGGAATGCCGAAGCACCAGGGGCTCAATGTCACGGTGGAGCTGCCGCACACGGTCTATCTCGTCCAGGACCAGCCCCTCCGCCGCGAGGACGTGAAGATCCGCTCGGCCGTGTACGCGGCCTCGAGCGCGAAGATCTATCTCGAGGTCGAGAACGTGGCGACGCGGCTCGGGCGCGTCTCGACGGCCGAGGTGCGGGGCAAGAACGGGCGCACCGCGATCGCGAGCTTCCCGCTCCTCCCGAATCGCATCCGCCGCGTGGTCATCCCCTGGGACGGCGCCGGCGTGCCCACGACGCTCCGCCTGGCGCTCCAGGGCTTCACGATCGAGACGCCTCTCGGGAACGCCTCGGACGTGGCGGGATCGGCCGATGGGAAATGAGCCGCATCGCAACGCGGCCATCGCCGCCGCGCTCGTCCTCGCCCTTCTAACAGCCTCCGCCGCCAACGCCCAGGTCTTCGAGGTCCAGGCCGGCGCGTCCTCCCTCTACGACGCGACCGGAGGCTCCGTCCGGATGCACGCGGAGGGCGCGGAAGCATGGCTCGGACTGGCTGGCGTCGACCCGCTTCGGGTCGGCTTCGGCGCGAGCACGCGCTATCGCGGGGCGGGCCTCACGGTCGGCGACGCGGTGGTGCCGTTCCATCTGCCCACCGACGCTCTTCGCGGGGGCCAGATGCTCGTCGCCCGCGGCGTCGGCCTGGGCTACGAGGACCGGGACGTGCGGGTGGCCGCGTTCGGCGGCGCCACCGCGAACGCCACGAGCTATCCCTACACGTTCTGGGCCGAGGGGGACCGTCCCGTGGGACTCGTCTTCCTCGAGTCGAAGGTCTCGAACAGCGTGCGCCTCTCGTCGCGGACCCTCTACTCCGACGGGATGACCACGATCCTGGCGCTCGACTACAAGCCGGGCCTTGGCTACGGCGGCGCTCTGGCGGGCGGGACGGGGGCGGACGAGGGGTACGCCGCCGCGAGCGCCTGGTATGAGCGCGGCATCTGGACGGCGCGCGGCGGCTACGTCATTGCGGGGGACGGATTCCGACGCGTGATCACGCCGCAACCCGGCGCGGCGGAGCTGATCGGACCGAGCCTCGAGCTCGGGGTTCGCGTGCGTCCGGAGCTCAGCCTCGGCGCTTCCCACACGGAAACCGTGCAGCCCAACCCCGGACCGCGTGCCGACAGGAAGGGAACGGTGAACCAGTGGCTCGCGAGCGGCCGGGTCCTCGGGACGAGCCTAGGCACCGCGTACTTCCGCTCGCGATCCGGCGAGGCGGGATCGGACGGCGTGTCCGTCTCGTTCGACCGCGCCATGCCCTCGGTTCGTTGGCTCCGATTGAACGGGAGCTGGCTCTACTCGGATCCGCTCACGGGCGCGCCGTTCCGGATGCTCGTCGGTGGATTCCGGGAGACCCTCTCGCCGCGGCTCGAGCTGATCCAGCTCGCGACCCACTCGGGGGACAACACGACCGTGAGCTTCGGCGGCACGCTCACGTCGAGCGCGTTCTCGGTCGCCGCCGAATACCAGACCGTCTACGTCCCGTTCAACGAAGAGAAGCCGTTCCAGCAGGCGCTCATGCTCACAGTGCGGCTCCAGGGCCCGGGAGGGGTGAAGGCGGAGGTGGGGAGCTACATCGATCCGACCGGGCACGTCCGGTACACCGCGCAGGGAAGCCAGTTCGTCTACCGGGGGGCGAGCGCCGCGCCCAAGGTCCCCGAGTTCGGAATTCCGGACAACGTGGTCAAGGGAACGGTGCAGGACGACATGGGATCGCCGGTCTCAGGGGCCGCGCTTCGAGTCGGGGACGATCTCGTGTTCACCGATTCGCAAGGGGCGTTCTTCGTACGGACGAAGAAGGCGAGGGACTACCCGCTGACGATCCTCTTCGACGAGTTCCTCGGCCCCTCGCGCTACGAGGGGCTGTTCGTCCCCGCGCAGGTGACGGCGCAGCCCGAGGCGCACGCCACGCCGATCTCGATCGTGCTGCGCAGGGTCGCGAACTAGCTCCCTGGGACCGGCTCGCCGTGGCCGAAGTAGAAGGTCAGCCCGAGGCGGCTCATGAAGCCGCTCCAGTCCAGCGTGGCATCGCTTCCGTCCGACGTCTGGGCCTTCTCCCCCTCGATCTCGAGATCCTTGGTCTCGGCCCACCGAAATCCCGCGCTGGCCTCGAAGTGCACCTTGGGGGAGATCGTGTAATCGAAGAGCCCCATGGCGTGGAAGCCGGGGCCGCTCCCCTTCATCGGCGTCGTGATCCCGACCCCTGACGTGTCCGCGCCGAACTCTCCGTCCGACCAGTAATAGCCGCCGCCGCCGCCGACGCCGCCGCGCACCCGCGTGGCGCTCGGGAACCAGTAGATGGCGCTCCCGGTCACGGCGTGGGCCGGCGCCTTGACGTTGAAGTCGATGTTGAAGAGGGAGAGATGCGACTTCGCGGTGAGGCGGTCGTAGTCGACGGCGAGCGAGATGCGCTTCGAGGGATGGAAGCGGAGCCCGGCCCCGAAGCCGAGGCCGCCATGGATCTCGTCCAGGGCGAAGCCGGAGCCTCCCAGGATCACCTCGTTGATCGAGTGCGTGATGAAGTCCTGGTTCAGGTCCGTCATCGCGTACTCGTTGTAGCCCGCGTGGATCGCAACGGCCACCCGCGCGGCCTGGGCTTGGACTGGAAGAAGGAGGACGGCTGCGATGAGCGCCATCCAGCCGGCGGCACGCACGTATCCGATCATGATCGCTCCTCGTGCTGCGCCGGCGAAGAAAGGAAACGGGGCCCCGCCACGAGGCGGAGCCCCGCGTACGTCAATGACTGCCGAAGAAGAACGAGAACCCGGCCCGGCTCATGAAGCCGCTGTATTCCGCGGCGTAGTCCGGGATTTCCGTGCCGTCGACCTCGAGGTTTCCGGTCTTGGCGACGCGATAACCAGCCATGGCCTCGAAATGGGCGACCGGGCTCAACGAAACGTCGAGTGAGCCGCCGCCATGGAACCCGACGCCGCTCGCGGATGCGTCTCCTGCCACCGTGATGGGGGTCACTCCGTCATCCACCGTCAGCTCCAGGTTTCCGTCGGCCTTGTAGTAGCCGATGCCGCCGGTCACGCCGAAGCGTGTCTTGGAAGCCGAGGGGAAGAGGTACGTGGCGCTGGCCACAAACGCGTTGGCCGGCAGGTCGAAATTGACATCGTACGAGGTGGTGCCATCGGTGCCGGACGTCTCCGTGCTGCTGTTCAAGCGCTCGTAGTCGAGCGAGAAGCTGAGGGCGGGGCTGGTGCGAATCCGGAGACCGCCGCCGAACCCGACCCCTCCACTCATCTCGTCGATGGCCGTTCCATAGGCGTCGTTCGTGCTGTTGATGTCGTCGTTCACGTCGTTCATCGAGTAGGTGTTGTACCCGCCGAACACGCCGATCCCGAACTGGGCGGTGCCGGCGAACGCGGGCACGGCGGCGACGATCGCCGCCACAACGATCCAGGCGAGAGGAAAGCGCTTCAAGGTTGCCCTCCTTCCGAGTGGGTCATGTTCTCCGGAGAGAAGACCTGGGCGATCTGCTCTTCCGTGAGAAGCTTCTGTTCCCGCACGATCTCGATCACCGTCTTTCCCGTCTTGGCCGATTCCTTGGCCACCTCCGCGGCCCGTGCATAGCCTATGAACGGGTTCAAAGCAGTCGCCAGCGAGATGGACCGGTCGAAGTAGCGCCGGCACACGTCCTCGTTGGCCGTGATCCCATCGATGCACGTGGTGCGGAGCACGCGCAGCGTGGGGGTGAAGAGCGCGATCGAGCGGAGCAGGTTGTGGGCGATCACGGGCATCATCACGTTGAGCTCGAGCTGCCCGGCCTGCGCCGCGTAGGCGACCGTCGTATCGTAGCCCAGGACCTGGTAGCAAACCATGTTCGTCATCTCGGCGATCACCGGATTGACCTTGCCCGGCATGATCGACGAGCCGGGCTGGACCGCGGGGAGCACGACCTCGTCGAAGCCGGTCGTCGGGCCGCTCGCGAGGAGCCGCAGGTCGTTCGCGATCCGGTTGAGATCGAGCGCGAAGCCGCGCAGATCGTTCGACACGCGGACGAACGGCGCCATGCTCTGCATCGCCTCGAAGAGATTGGGCGACGAGCGATAGGGGCTTCCTGTGATCTCGGCGATCTGCGCGACGACACGCTCCCGGTACTTCGGGTGCGCGTTGATGCCGGTGCCCGCCGCGTTGCCGCCGAGTCCGAGCGCGAGGAGCCCCTCGCGGCTCTTCCTGAGCGATGCGGCCCATCCGGTCACGCATTCACGGTAGCCCGAGAACTCCTGCCCCAGCGTCACCGGAACCGCGTCCTGGAGATGCGTGCGCCCGGACTTCAGGACCCGCGCGAACTCCTGCGCCTTCCGATCGAGCGATTGGGCCAGGAGGTCGAGCTCCTCGAGGAGCGGCCCGGAGAGGGAGTAGGCCGCGATGCGGATCGCGGTGGGGATCACGTCGTTGGTCGACTGCGCCATGTTCACGTGATCGTTCGGGTTCACCAGCTTCTGGTCGCCGCGCGCGCCGCCGAGGATCTCGCAGGCGCGATTCGCGAGCACCTCGTTCACGTTCATGTGGAACGAGGTCCCGGCGCCGGCCTGGTACGCGTCCACCACGAACTGGTCCGCGAGGCGCCCTTCGATCACCTCGCGCGCGGCCAGCGCGATCGCCTCGGCTTTCTTCGCGTCGAGCACGCCCAGCTCGGCGTTGGCCTTGGCGGCGGCGAGCTTGATGATCGTGACGGCGCGGACCATCTCGGGATGGAGACGCTCGCCGGAGATCGGGAAGTTGGCGACCGCGCGCGCGGTCTGGACGCCGTAGTAGGCGTCCGCCGGCACCTCGAGCGGCCCGAGCGAGTCGCGCTCGGTGCGCGTGGATCCTGAACTCGAGGCCGCCGGAGGCTCCTTCACAGCGTCAGACATGGGACGACTCCTCTGGGAAGGGGATGCTGGGGGACGCCTCGAGGCTGGCTACGAGGACGGGACGGCCCCACACCCGCGCGAACTCGCTCGCGAGGCGGTCGAGAACCTGGTCGCGCGGCGGAGCCTGGCCCAGGAGCGACGCCATGGAGGCGACGCCCAGGTGGCGGATGCCGCACGGATGGATGAGATCGAAGTGCGCGAGATCGGGATCGACGTTCAAGGCGAAGCCGTGGAACGCGACCCAACGCCGCACCGCGACGCCGATGGCCGCGATCTTCCGGTCGCCGACCCAGACGCCGGTGTAGGGCGGACGCCGCCCTGCCGGGAGGCCGTAGCTCGCGAGCGTGCGGATGAGGGCCTCTTCGAGATCGCGGAGATAGCGGTGGAGATCGCGCCCTCCCGGGAGTCCCGCGAGATCGACGATCGGGTAGCCCACGATCTGCCCCGGGCCGTGATACGTCACGTCGCCCCCCCGCTCGACCGGGATCACCTCGATGCCGCGGCGCGCGAGGTCGGCCGCGCTCGCCTTGAGCGTGCCCGGCTCGGTCGAGCGGCCCAGCGTGAGGACGGGCTCGTGCTCCATCGTGTAGAGGACGTCGGGCGATTCGCCGCGCGCGCGGGTCTCCACGGCGCGGTGCTGAAACGAAAGGGCCGCGCGGTAGGGCACGCGGCCGAGGTCGTACAACGGAATGGGCGCCCTCGACGGGGTCATCCGACCGAGTCCAGGAGCCAGCTCTCCGGATCCTCCAGGAGCTCCTTCACACGGTGCAGGAACTGGACGGCCGGAGTGCCGTCGACGAGACGGTGATCGAAGGAGATCACGAGGTTCATCATCCAGCGGACCACGATCCTGTGATCCCGCACGACGGGACGCTCCTGGATCAGGTGCACGCCGAGGATGCCGACCTCGGGGACGTTGATGATGGGCGTCGACGCGGTGGCGCCGAACATGCCCGCGTTCGTGATCGTGAACGTCCCGCCCTGGATGTCGTCCAGCGTGAGCTTGTCGTTCCGCGCGCGCCGGCCCAGATCGTCGATCTCGGCCGCGAGCTGGAGGAGTGTCTTCCGGTCCGCGTCGTGCACGACCGGGACGATGAGCCCCTGGTCGCGGTGCACGGCGACTCCGATGTTGTAGTACTTCTTCAGCTCGACCTCGGTGTCGGACATCGAGGCGTTCAGGATCGGGTATTCCTTAAGCGCGCGAACGACCGCCCGCATGATGAAGGGCATGTACGTCAGCCCGACCCCGTACTCCATCCTCACCCGATCTTTGAGTCGTTTCCGGAGATCGACGAGGTTCGTCATGTCCACTTCGTCCCACGTGGAGCAGTGGGCCGCCGTGTGGCGCGACTTCACCATGTTCTCGGCGATCTTCTTCCGGATGTTGGTGAGCGGCTTCCGCTCCGATTCGCGCGCACCGGCCGCCGCGAACGCGGGGGCGGGAATCGGTTTCAAGGGCTTCGGCTGCGGGGCGGCCTCGGGAGCGCGTCCCGGTGCGGCAGCCTGCGACGGCGCCGACGCGGCCACCTTGCGCGCTTCGAGATGGGTGAGGACATCCTCGCGCGTGACGCGGCCGCCCATACCCGAACCGCGGATCTGCCCGACGTCGACCTGGTGCTCCTTCGCGAGTTTCCGCACCGCGGGGGAGAGCCGCTGGCCGTCGGTGGAGGGCGGCGCGGCCACCGCGGTGGCGTAGGCGGGGGCGGGGGACGGAGCGGGACGCGAAGGCGCCGGCGCTCCGGCCGGCTGCGGCGCCATAGGCTGCGGCGCCATGGGCTGCGGCGCCATAGGCTGCGGCGCGGTGCTGCCCGCCGCGGCGGGCTTCGGCGCCGCCTGTGCCGCCGACGCGGACTCGCCCGCGGCGAGGATCTGGCCGAGCGGATCGCCGACCTGGGCGACCTGTCCTTCGGGCACCGCAATGGCGCCCAGCGTGCCTGCGGCGGGGGACGGGAGCTCGATGTTGATCTTGTCGGTGATGATCTCGACGATCGGCTCGTCCTTCGCGATCGGATCGCCGACCTTCTTCAGCCACTTCCCAATCGTGCCCTCGACCACGCTCTCGCCGAGCTGGGGCACTACGATGGTGACCGGCATCCCTTCCTCCGTGCGGGCTCTGGGCCCGGCTAGTACGCGACCGTTTCGCGGATCGCCTGGGCGATCCGATTGGCATCGGGCAGATAGTGGTCCGCGAGCACCGGCGCGAACGGCTCCTGCGGCGCATCGGGCGGCGACACGCGGCGGACCGGAGCGTCGAGGAACGAGAATCCTTCCTCGGCGATCATGGCGCCGATCTCCGCTCCCACGCCCATCGTGCGCGAGCTCTCGTACACGACCACCGCGCGCGCCGTCTTCTCCACCGACGCGAGGATCGTCTCCTTGTCGTAGGGGGCGAGCGTGCGGAGGTCGATCACCTCGACGTCGATCCCCTCGGGCGCGAGCTTCTCGGCCGCCTCGAGCGAGCGCTGGTGCATGAGCGAGTAGGAGATCACCGTGACGTGGCGTCCCTGTCGCGACACCGCCGCCTTGCCGAGCGGAACCGTGTAGTCGTGCTGCGGCACCGGTCCCTTGACCGTGCGGTAGAGGCGCTTGTGCTCGTAGTAGAGGACCGGGTTCTGTCCGCGGAACGCGGATTTCAACAACCCCTTCGCGTCGTGCGGATTGGACGGCGCGACCACGACGAGCCCCGGCGCGTGCATGAACCAGGACGCGTTGAACTGCGAGTGGAAGAGGCCCCCGCCCACCGCGGCGCCGCAGCAGCAGCGGATCACCATCGGGCAGGTGAACATGCCGCCCGAGCGGTAGCGCATCTTGGCCGCGTGCTCCACGATGCCGTCCACCGCGAGCGAGATGAAGTCGTCGAACTGGATCTCGGGGGAGGGAATGAGCCCCGCGATCGCCGCGCCCACCATCCCCTGGACCAGGAAGTTCTCGGAGATCGGGCTGTCGATGACGCGCATCGGCCCGAACTTCTCGTAGAGCCCGCGCGTCGCCTTGAAGACGCCGCCGTAGCTCGCAATGTCCTCGCCGATCAGGAAGATGCGCTCGTCGCGCTCCATCTCCTCGTGGAGGCCCTGGGTGATGGCCTCGATCAGTGTCATCGTCTTCACGTCCGGCGCGGCTGCCGGTGGAGCCGTCGTGGGTTCCATGGTCTTCATCGAGGTGATCTCTCCCCTTTCGGCGTGATGCGGTCTCGTTGATTCAAGCGCGCGACGCGGCGCGCTTCGGCGTCCCGTGCCTCGCGGCGTTCATCCTCGGTTTCCAGAATCAAAGGCGGCACCGGCCTCGGCCGGCCCTTCCCGTCGACAGCGACGAACGTGAGGTAGGCCGTGAGGGTCTGCCGGCGTTCGCCGCTCAAAAGATCCTCGCTCTGCACGTCGACCCGGATCTCCATCGACGTCTTGCCGGTCCCCGTCATGCGCGCCACGATCACGGCGAGCTGTCCCACGCGGATCGGCGCCAGGAACGACACCTGGTCGATGGATGCCGTCACCGCCTCGTTCCGGCAGTGCCGGTGCGCCACGACGGCGGCGGCGAGATCGATCCAGTGGAGAACCATTCCGCCCAGAACGTTCCCCATCGTGTTCGCGTCGTTGGGGAGGACGAGCTGGACCATGTCGACCCGCGACTCGCGCGGGGGCTTTCCGACCCGGCTACGAGAGCGGGGCGTAGACGTCCTCCATGAGGGAGCTCAACTCCGGATGCGGGCTCTTCTCCGCGAAGTCGATGGCCTCCTCGATCTCCCGCTCGATCTTCTGGAGCGTCTCTCGCTTGTATCCCTCGTCGATGATGCCGCGCTCCATCAAGAGCCGCTCGAACCGGGGAACCGGGTCCCGCTTCTTCCAGGACTCGAGCTCCTCCTGCGTCCGGTAGTTGGCCGGGTCGATCTCCGAGTGGCCGTACCACCGGTAGGTCTTCATCTCGATGAGCGTGGGGCCGTCCCCGCGGCGCGCGCGGCGGATGGCCTCCTGCGACGTCTCGTAGGTCTGGATGAGATCGTTCCCGTCGATGGTCACGCCGGGGAATCCGTACGCTTTCGCGCGCTCGGCGACATTGTCGAGGGGCACGCCGAGCCGCTTCGGAACCGACTCGGCCCAGAGGTTGTCCTGGACCACGAAGACGATGTTCAGCTTGTGGATGCCCGCGAAGTTCAGGGCCTCGTGCCACACGCCGTTCGACGTCGCTCCCTCGCCCACGTACGCGACCGCCACGTTGTCCTTCTTCTGGATCTTGAAGGCGAGCGCCGAGCCGGTGACGATCACGGTCTGGGCCGCGATGGTGGACGCCGGGGTGATGATGCCGGCCGGCTTCCAGCCGTAGTGGCAGGGATGCGACTTCCCGCGGTCGGGGCTGTCCTGGCGCGCGAAGAGCTGCGCCATGAGGTACTTGATCGGCATGCCCTTCGTGATCACGGCGCCAATCTCGCGGTGCTGGATGCCGATCACGTCGTCCGGCCTAAGCCCGTAGGCGGATCCCACCACGGTGGCCTCCTGGCCGACGGCGCTGAAATAGGTGCCGTGGAACCGTCCCTGCTTGAACAGACGGCGGCAGCGCTCGTCCACCTGCCGCACGAGGTTCATGTAGTAATAGAGGCCTCTCAGCTCATCGTTGGAAACGGGCATGCATCCTCCATGTCCGACGCTCGATCGAAGGCGCGGAGCCGATGACGGGCAACGGGTTGAACCGCCACGATATCAGAAGTTCGGGCCCCGCGCCACCCGCCCCGCCCGCACCGTCCGGCGCCTGCCGGCGTCCTTAAGGGGAGAGACTCCGCGTTTCGAACTCGGGACGCGATGCCTCGTCATCCCTTTGTTATGATTCGCGACTCGACTCCCTGGATGGATGTCCTTCGAAGGAGGAGCGCTTGAGCGCAGGCCAGATCCGCGAACCCCAAGTCTTGGATGCGCTTCGGTCCGTCATGGACCCCGATCTCCACCGCGACATCGTGAGCCTCGGGTTCATCCGGAACCTCGTGATCGAAGGGGACACGGTCTCTTTCGACGTCAACCTCACCACCCCGGCTTGCCCCGTGAAGGATCGGCTGCGGGAGCAGGCGAGGCAGGCGGTGCTCCAGGGCGTCCCGGGTATCCGCGATGTCCGCGTGACGATGACGGCCGAGGTCCGCCGGCCCCAGGCCCCCGACACCTCGGCGCTCAAGACGGTCCGGAACATCGTCGCGGTCGGGAGCGGCAAGGGGGGCGTGGGGAAGTCGACCGTTGCGGCCAATCTCGCTGCGGCGCTCGCGAAGACGGGGGCCGCGGTCGGACTCCTCGACGCCGACATCTACGGTCCCAGCATTCCCATCATGATGAAGGCGGGGCGTCCGGCCGAGCCGCGCGAACACTTCATCGAGCCGGGGGAAGCGTATGGCGTGAAGCTCATGTCGATGGGCTATCTCACGCCGGGCGATCAGCCGCTCATCTGGCGCGGCCCGATGGCGCACAAGGCGGTCCAGCAGAGTCTCCTCGGCGTGAACTGGGGCGAGCTCGACTACCTCGTGGTCGACATGCCGCCCGGGACGGGCGACGTGCACCTGACGCTCGTGCAGACGGTCCCCGTGACCGGCGCGCTCATCGTGTCGACGCCCCAGGACGTCGGGCTCCAGATCTCGATGAAGACGCTCCGCATGTTCCAGCAGACGAAGGTGCCGGTGCTCGGCATCGTGGAGAACATGAGCACGTACGTCTGTCCGCACTGCGGCGGCCGCGATGATCTCTTCGGCCACGGCGGCGCGCGCGAAGCGGCGAACCGCTTCGGCGTTCCGTTCCTCGGCGAGATCCCGCTCGACGCGGCGATCCGCCGCTACTCGGACGACGGCCGGCCGGTGGTCCTCGCCGAGCCCGACTCTCCGTCGGGCGCCGCCTTCACGGAGATCACGGGACGTCTCGCGCAGCAGGTGAGCATCCAGGCGTTCAAGCACATCGCGCTCACGATCGTGGAGGAGTGAGGTGGCCGTGCTCTCGCCCGAAGCGACCACACCGGTCGAGATCCGGAAGAAGGGTGGCGAGCGGCTCACGATCCGCTGGGCCGACGCGCACGAGAGCGTCTATCTCGCGCGCACGCTTCGCGGCCGCTGTCCCTGCGCGCAGTGCGTGAGCGAGACGACGGGCATGCGGCTCGTCACCGAGGAGCACGTCCGTCCCGACGTCTCGATCGCGGCGGCTCGTCCCGTGGGGAACTACGCCCTCCACTTCGACTGGAGCGACGGCCACACGACGGGAATCTACAGCTTCGAATACCTGCGGCGGATCTGCCCCTGCCCGGCGTGCGTCGGGGCGGACGCCGAGCGCCCGCCCCTCTGATCCCCTGACCGTCCTCTAGTACCTCGACGCCGTCGTGTCGGTGCGCGCCTCTCCCGGCGCGCCCCCCATCTGCGCCACGAGCTGATCGTGCTCCGAGCGCAGCCGGTCATATTCCGCCTTCAGCCGCACATTCTCCGCCCAAAGCGTCGCGTGATCGGAGGCCTGGTAGCTCTGGAGCTTCGTGTCGAGGTCGGCGACCTGCTGGCGGAACTGCGTCAACGCCTGCTCGTGCGCTTCGAGACGCGCGAGGCGGTCGGACATGCCCGTCGTATCGGCGGCTCCGCCTCCCGTGGGAGGCGCCGTCATGACCGCGCGAAGCTGCGAGTCGGAGGTCTCCCAGGTCTGGAGATCGGAGTTCCAGGCCTGGTGGTCCTGCGTCATCTCGCTGCGCTGCTGGGTCATCTCCGCGGTCTCGCGCTTGGCGCAGCCGGCACTGAGCCCGCCTCCCATGGCGGCGCTGAGGGTGAACGCAAACAAGAAACGAACGAACGTGGCAGACCTCATGGCCCAATCCTCCCTGACGTGGAAGCGGCATCGCCGCTCGATCCGGTCGGCGCGCAAGCTCGGTCCGCAGTGCAACTTGTCTGCCATGGTGAAGATCGGCGGCCCTGCACTCGTCCAAGGAGTTACGGGCGCGTATGGGTGCTCCATGGGATCGGCGCGCGGCGGTTGCAACGCGGGTGAGTAAAGATTTCCGATTGCGGTGCCGCTTGCGCACTCTCTAGCATTTTAGGGATGGGGCGAACGACGGGGGAGCGGGCCGTATGAACGAGCATCCGATGACGAGCCTGGACCCTGGAGGGGGCGAGATGGCCCACAGGACCCAGGCGTTCGACTGGGCGTCGACGCCGCTCGGTCCGATGGAGTCCTGGTCCCCCGCGCTGACCACGACGCTCCGGATCATCCTCGCCAATCGGTTCCCGCACGTTCTCTGGTGGGGCTCGGACTACATCCAGTTCTACAACGACGCGTACCGTCCGATCCCCGGCAGCAAGCATCCGGACCGCGCGCTCGGCGTGCCGTGTCGCGAGTGCTGGCAGGAGATCTGGGACATTCTGAAGCCGCTCATCGACCGGCCCTTTCACGGCGGGCCCGCGACCTGGAACGACGACATCCAGCTCGAGATCAACCGGCACGGCTTTCTCGAAGAGTCCCACTTCACGATCGCGTACAGCCCCGTCCCGGACGACACGGTTCTGAGCGGGATCGGCGGCGTTCTGGCGACGGTGCACGAGATCACCGACAAGGTGGTGGGACAGAGGCGCACCGGCGTGCTCCGCGACCTGGGCGCGAGCATCCACGACCCCAGGTCGGGCGAGGAGGCGTGCGCCATGGCCGCGGGATCGCTTCGAGAGGCCGACTGTGATCTCCCGTTCGCGCTCCTCTATCTGCTCGACCCGGACGGGCGGCGCGCGCATCTCGCGGGCGTCGCGGGGACCGTGGAGGGGGAGCCTACGAGCCCGCTCGCGGTGGACCTCGACGGGCCGCATCCCTGGGCGCACGCCATGACGACGGCGCTCAAGCGCGGATCGATCACGACCGTGCGCGAGCTCGGCTCGCGCTTCCCGTCGGTGCCGCCAGGGCCCTGGTCCGACCCGCCGGACATGGCCGCGATCGTGCCGATCCCCGCGGCCAAGGCCGGGGAGTCGGCAGGCTTCCTGGTGACGGGGATCAGCGCGCGCCTACGCTTCGACGCGGGCTATCACGACTTCCTCGATCTCGTGAAGACGCAGATCGGCACCGCCATCGCGACGGCGCGGGCCTACGAGCACGAGAAGAAGAGGGCCGAGCTCCTCGCGGAGCTGGACCGGGCGAAGACCACGTTCTTCTCGAACGTGAGCCACGAGTTCCGCACGCCCCGGACGTTGATCCTGGGGCCTCTGGAGGACGCGCTCGAGACGGAGTCGGACCCGGCCCGCCGGGACCGGCTCGGGCGCATCC
>Ga0111538_10002296_pt1 | contig 26952 bp, 31 predicted proteins | sample SoiMethybrSBSTD1_FD_79669 | JGI IMG/M metagenome (GOLD analysis project Ga0111538, IMG submission 79669) | Bulk soil microbial communities from a Populus tree surrounding site in Tennessee, USA - Soil MetaG P. TD hybrid SBSTD1 (version 2)... | ecosystem: Environmental > Terrestrial > Soil >...
ACTTCCGGATATCTCGCCCATCAAACCCGCTCCGTTCCGTGTGTGGCACGCAGTACCAGTTCTGGACATTGATTCCACAGTTGGCGACAACGGCGCCATAAGACGTAGCTATGCGCACAACGGTAAGTCCTGCAAAGGGAAAGCCGAGGTCAGCTCGCCTCCCGCAACTTCAAATATTGAGCGGCCTGCAGCTCGATCGGACCGGATCCGCCGATCATCACGTGTAACTTACGGTCAGCATCGCCCTCACCCAGCGAATCTTTTTCACCAACCGATTTCGGAGCCGCTTGTCAAGTGCGACGCGGCATGTGGCGATCTGACGAACTAGGTCCTCGTACGGCGGTCCTTGGCCTCGCTGCTTGAGGTGTTTGCCGCTCAGGGTCTGCCGCAGGCGGGCGGGGGCTGTCGCAAGGATCGGCTCGCCCAGGTCGGTCGGGCGCGCTGGCGCAGCTTGGGATCGAGCATGTTCCGGCCTATTCGCCGCACCCGGAAGCTCGTTGCGGTACCTTCCTCCTCCACCAGAAAGGCCGAATAGACCTCGCTGGTGGCGTCGTCCATCGCCGCCACCAGGTCGACCCCGTCGTGGCGCACGCTCTACCAGGCCAGCGGCATGCAGCTGCGTTTGGTCCAGGTATGGCCATGGCCCCAGACAAGCCGTGCCGTTGTTGCAGATGCTCGTGGAAGTGCCTAACGGTCCAGCCCAAGTAGTACGTCCGGCACTGCGCAAGCATCCACGTGATCCGATCGACCGGCACCCCGCTTGGCTGACGCTTGCGCGGCCGACGGTCAACCAGTCCCTCCCGTAGCGCGCTCGGTAGCGCCAAAACCGCCGCTCCCAGCACCTGAGAATCTCTGCCGCCTCCAGCATCGACAGCTCGCCCGCTCCCAGCGGCTCAAAACATCCCGAAACTTCAGCATCCTGCGGTCCTGTAGCCACGTCGTCCGGTTCATCGCCCCGCTCCCGCGCAAGGGATCAAAACCGGACAACTCGTGTGCTACCTAGCCCGGACAATCATGTGCTAGCGACACGACACTGGCGGCAGATATTGGCAGCCTTCACTGGACTTTCTAGACTGTTCCGTGGCATTAGAAACGCTCGCACGCCTTGGCCCGGCTTGCGAGCGAGCGCCACCCACTTTTTGGGCAAGCGGCTTCTCCGCGGTGCACCTTGGGACCTTGAACGCCCCCTGCGGCTTCGTAGCGATACCAGAAAACTGAATTTGTTCGACATCCATTTCGAAACCGGAGGACCTGCACGCTGCATTCCACGTCATGCTGGTTGGAGGGCTATCATGTGCACACACGATCCCCGGTTGATCTTTGAGAATAACGCCAGCACGGAGAAACGGGGCGGGCAACTATACTGCATGGCGTATGCCCCCACCTATCACGCCTCTGAGTTCGTGCTCCGATCCCGCCGCCGCTATCATCGGGAGCTCAAAGGACTGGAAGAGCGCTCCGCATTCCTCGAGGAACTTACCGCGAACGATCGAGAGAACGCTATCAACTACCAGGACATGCTGCGTATCTTCTACAATTGGGCGATCGATGAAGCCACGCTGGAGGGCTGGTGTTCCGCCAATGGCTTTTCTGAGCCGGTCTTCCTAAATGCCGCAAAGCCGCACAAGGGCGCTGACCACATCTTGGCCAGGAAGCGCTGAACTAAGATGCTCAAGAGCAGTGCTTTTCCGATCGCGGATGCCGACCTCGAGCCTCCAATGCCTGCCGCATCTTCCGGAAACACCCGAGCAAGGTCGGTGGCGATATCGGTCAGAAGCGTCAGCAAGACCTATAAGCTCTACGCTCGGCCAGTCGATCGGCTTTATGAGCTGCTCTCCGGCCAGCCGCGCCACAACGAGCGGCATTCGTTGCAAAACGTCTCTTTCGATGTGCAGCACGGCGAGGTGGTGGGGATCATCGGCGCCAACGGTGCCGGCAAGTCCACCCTTCTAAGGATCATCGCCTCACGACTGGAGCCGACATGTGGGTCCATTGCTGTCGACGGCAGTGTCGTCGCCATTCTCGAACTGGGAACCGGGTTTCACCCCGATTTTACTGGGCGTGAAAACGTTTATCTGGGCGGTCTCTGTCTTGGCCTGACCCGCGAGCAGATTCGCGCCGAGATCGAGAACATCATCGCCTTCAGTGAGCTCGAGGACGTGATCGATACGCCCTTTCGCACCTATTCCACGGGCATGCAGGCGCGTCTCACCTTCGCCACGGCGGTCGCAGTGAATCCCGACATTCTCATCATCGACGAAGCTTTGTCAGTCGGCGACAACCGTTTTCAGCTGAAATCATTCAACAAGATCCGTAACTTCAAGGAGGTCGGCAAGACCATTCTACTCGTCACTCACAGCATGTCATCGGTCGCGACCTTTTGCGATCGTGCGGTGCTACTTCATAAGGGTGAGGTGGTGGCGGATGGCGAGCCGAACTGGGTAACCAACGTCTACCATAATCTTCAATTTGGCGATCTTGCCATCGAACGTGCACTCGCGCAGCGGCCGAGCGCGCGCAGTGTGCATAACTCGGTAGTTGCCAATGCGGACGAGACGATGTTGCCGGGTGCTCATCGGGCCGCAATTCGGGAAACCAATGCCGGAAAGGTGCCCGAACCGCGTTTCGCTGGCACCACATCTGCAGTGCAGCCCAAACTTCAGGCCCGAGCGATCAGCGAGCCCCACGAGCAGATGATCGATCCAACTACGCCAGAGCCCAGCAGCTTCGTGCTTGCATCGCCGGATGTGCTACCGCCTTTCGACGTAGATATCGAGGAAATCGATCGGGGAGTTGCCCGGGGCTATCGCTACGGAACCAGGCGAGCCCTCATCGCTAAGGTTGTCATTCTCGACAAGAAAGGCCAAGGGCCAGTCGTGCAGCTCCTTTCGGGAGAGGTTTATCAGTTCGTGATGGATTGCGAAGTGTTTGAGGCTCTCGATGAGCTCTTCGTCGGGTTCCTTGTCCGCGATCCGCGGGGCGAGATCCTGTTCGGCATCGACAACCGTGTGAGTCCGCCGCCCGATCACCAGCTTCTAAAACACGTCCAGCCCGGCCAACGCTACCGCATAGTCCTCAGGGTGCGTAACTGGCTTGGAAGTGGAACATATTTCGTGACGGGAGCGGTAGCCGACGGCTTGGGAACGCAAGCCGATATGTGGTTCGATGCGTTCGAGTTTCACGTGATCGGAACTGAAAACACGCACACTTACACGCGGGTCAACCTGCAGCCTGAGTTCAAACTGTTCGCGTTAGACCCAAAACGAGCCGACGGTATCCATGAGTAAAGCCCTGGCCAGTCTTGCATCGATTGCTGTGCGGAATCGGGAGCTCGTCTGGGAGCTCACCCATCGCGAGGTGATGCAACCTCAAGCGAATCATTTCTTGGGACGCTACTGGTTGTTCATGCATCCGGCTCTTTCGATCCTGGTGCTGTTCTCGGTTTTCTATTTCATCTATCCGACCCGACTTGAGAGCATGAACGGCCGCGGCTTCGTGGTGTACCTCCTGTCTGGCCTGATCCCATGGGTGGTGATCTCCGAGTTGATGGCGCGCGCCTGCCCTCTCATCCGGGCGAACGCCAATCTCGTCAAGCAGATCGTGTTCCCGCTCGAGACGCTAGTGATCAAGACCGTTCTGGCGTCCCTCTTTGTGCAGCTCGTCATGAGCGCTGTCGTCTTCGTCATCCTATTCATCACATCAACCGCGGTGTCGCCGTCGTTCTTGCCTCTATGGATTGCCGCCCTCGTCATTCAATCCGTTTTCATGATCGGACTGACACTGATTCTCGCCTCCATCACGCCCTTCGTTCCCGATACGGAGGATCTTGTGTCGCTGATCGCCCGTGCGGGACTCTTCCTCGCGCCCGTACTTTACGTGCCGACGATGTTCTCCCCATCCGTCTGGCGGCTGTTCTATCTCAATCCGTTCTCATACATGGTATGGATTCATCGGGATGCCCTGTTTTACCAGACCATTACGTCATCGACGGTCTGGGCGGTCGCGATCTTTATGTCTGGCTCACTCCTGGTGATTGGAGCCTGGCTCTTCCGTCTGATGAGTCCAAGCTTCGGTGAAGCGATCTGATGTCCTTCGAACTGTTCGAAATCCCGAGTTCCCGGATCGAGCGTCGGGAGGGCTTTAGCTTCGTGGCTGCGCTCCCAGCGGCGGTGCTCGGTGACGATTTGGGCAATCCCTTTCAATCAACCACTCGCCTATTCGAAAATCACAGAGAGCTTGGCCCTCCCCATGCACCGCATTTGGCGATCGAGGAGCTCGGTGGGGGGCGCTTCTCTCATTGGGAAACCGCCCTGGTCTTCTCCACAAGTGACGGCAGTTGCGCCTTAGAGAATGGTAAAACCTACAGAGCGCTGATCGAGTTCGATCGCTCGTCGGAGGAGAGTAGGTCCCCAACCATTGAGGGCCATGCCTTGGCTCAGATCCAAGGCGGCACCCTTAGCTATAGCTATAAGGGAATCCGCTGTGCCAAGTCGCCTTTCGATCTCGCCCTCTACCAGCTCCTCCTAGGACGCCTGAGGCCGAGGGCCATCCTTGAATTCGGCACGCTGGCCGGGGGCAGTGCCCTGTGGTTTGCAGATCAGCTGCGGATCCTGGGCATCGAGGGGCACGTCCACTCGATGGACATCGCCAGTCCGCCGCCAATCGCTGATCCGGACATCACGTTCCACACAGGCGACGTGCTCACGATTGCCAAGCACATGCCTGCATCGTGGGTCCAGTCGCTGCCACGCCCGATCCTGGTAGTCGAGGACGCGGGTCACCATTACAAGATGACGCTCGCTGTCCTCAATCATCTTGGGCCGCTGCTGGAGGCTGGCGAATACATCGCGGTGGAAGACTCGGTCGCCACAGCCATGGGCCACGCCCATCTTTATGATGGTGGACCGCTGCGGGCGATCCACGAGTTCCTAGCGGCGCATCCAGAGTTCGAGATCGACCGGTCCTACTGCGACTTCTTTGGCCGCAACAATACCTGGAACGTAAACGGGTATTTGCGGCGGCGTTAGTCCGTGGCCTTCAGCAAAGGCGAGAATCAGCCAACAGCGGCTTGTCCAGGCGAGTTTGCGGCATGAGAGATCCGTCCTCGAGATCGATCTAGACCTACAACGACCCGCCGGCGGATCCCCTTCAGTTTGCCTGCACCTCAGATAGATAATTTGATCCGATCGGAATCGGGCTGTGCAGCGAGTTCGCCGAGTTCATGAAGAGCTGATCGAGGTTGGAGGCGGTGTTAGCGCCGATGATGGTTCGCCCTCGCTCTGGCATCAGCCGGCCTTCGCCAGCACGGCCTCGGCCGGCACCGCCGGATGGCTGCGCAGCCAGTTCTCGAGAATATAGAGTGACCACACGCGATACGAGTTGAAGTTGCGTTCCATCCGGTCAAGATATCGCGAGAGAAGCTTGTGGTCGAGCCACACCGGCAGGCGCGCATCCTTGCTGAGCACGAGGGAGCGGGTGATCGGCAGGAGTTTGTCCGCACTCCACAGATCCATCGGCAATCCGAACCCGCGCTTTGGCCGATTCATCCAACTCTCAGGCAGGTAGCGCGATGCGACCCGTTTGAGCACGAGCTTGCCGCTTCCCTGTTGGTAACAATCATTTGCGGCGAGCTGCTTCGCGAAATCTGCCACCTCGATTCCGATGAGCGGCGCCCGTACCTCGAGCGAATGCTGCATGCTCATGCGGTCGACCTTCGCCAGTACCGCGCCGGGCATATAATTTAAGGCATCGGCCTCCCGCAAGACGTTTAGCAAGGGACGGCGGTCCTCCTCGACAGCGCGCCGCATTTTGGCGAGGCGTTCTGCGAGCTCGCCTGGTATATCGCCGATCGCCGCCTCGAGCTCATCGTCGGGGTAGACCAGGATGCGGTTAGACCAGTACACTTCACCAGCTCGCCACCAGCCGAGCCACTTATCGCCCCTCCGCTTCCGCGCCCACTCGTCGACTGTCACGAAATAACGGCCATAGCCGCCGAACATCTCATCGCCGCCGTCTCCGGACAGCGCCACCGTGACGTGCTCCCGGGCAAAACCGCTCAGCAGGAAAGTTGGCAAACAAGAGCTGTCGGCGTTCGGCTCATCAAGCACAGTGCCAATATGGTGGCCGAGCTCGATCGCGTCGGCGTTGAGCACCCGGTCGCGATGATCAGTGCTCAGCATGCGCGCGATCTCGGCAGCCTCCAGATGCTCCGAATCCGGATGATTAGCGAAGCCAATGGAAAAGGTCTGAAGCGGGATCCCAAGCTTTTTGGTGACGAGGGCTGCGACCGTCGACGAATCAACGCCGCCTGAGAGGAAAGCGCCAAGCGGCACGTCGCTAATCAGGCGACGACGAAGTGAGGTGAGGAGGATAGCTTCCAGCTCGTCAGCGAGGTCATCGAGAGACCGTCCCGATTGCTCTGAGGCGCTTGTCGAGAAACTGTAGTACGGTCGAATTGTGATGGCGCCCGAGGAACCAACCGTCAGGTACGATGCCGGGGGAAGTTTGCGCGCGCTTCTGTAGATCGTCTGCGGCGTCGGTACATACTGAAAGCAAAGGTAGCTCGCGATCGATGAGCGATCAATGCGGGCGTCGAAACCTGGAAGGTTGGCAAGCGCATGCAGCTCCGAGGCGAAGGCGAAGTAGTTGTCATGGTCCACGTAATATAGAGGTTTCTCCCCAAAAATATCCCGTGCCAACAGCAGCTCTTGGCAGGATACGTCGTAATAACCCAGAGCGAACATTGCATCGAGCCGGGGCAGCGCATGGTGGCCCGCCCGCTCGAGCAACTCTACGAGCACCTCGGTGTCGCTGCTGGAGTGGAATATCGCACCTTGCGCTTCAAGATCACGCTTCAGCTCTAAAAAGTTGTAGATCTCACCGTTAAACGTTATTACGGAACGGCCAGTCTTTGAGACCATCGGCTGATGGCCGCCCGCGCTCACATCGATGATTGAGAGGCGGCGATGAGATAATGCGCAGCGTCCATCCGGCGACAACCACGTGCCATAATCGTCCGGGCCGCGGTGCCGCATGCGGTCTGCCGCGTCGGTGGCGAGCTGCGCCAAGCGAGCCGGGCCGAGATTTCCACGTTTGTCGACAATGCCGGCAATCCCGCACATTCGCCGCTCCTTACTGTTTGGGTCCGCTAGTATTCAATTTGAACCAGAAAAGAAAGGCAGCTTTGAGAAGTTGAGGAGCTTCACCGCGCTCCCGCGACACGGCGCGGTCCGGTTATTCACGATTCGCGTCGGGCCATTCCCGACACACCCATGCTGGCGTTGCTTGCGCGTGAATTGGCGCAGCCTGCATCGGAGGACGAGCCGATCAATGCAGATTTGCGAATCCTGAGGGATCGTGCCCGGTGCCTTTTTGCCAAAAGCTGTGCTTCCTTACCGATCATCGCTCCTGAAATGTCCGGCCCATTTGTTCACGAAGCGGTTTCAGCAGATATTCCAGGGGGGTCCGGGCAAGGGTCTGGATGAAGGTCTCGACCGGCATTCCTGGCAGCAGTCGCAAATCTCCGAGTTGTTTCACCTCCTCTTCCGGTAGCGAAATGCGGACGCGATAAGCCGCTTGCGCCGTCGGTAGTGTCTGCTGTGGTGATTGGCCCGGTTGCTGCGGCAGTTGGGCCAGTTGCGATCCCTGCTGCTGCGTCAGATCGGCGGATACATGAATGACCTTCCCCCTCACATCCGGCAACATTCGCTGGTTGCCGGCCCTGATCCGCACCGCCGCGGTGGCGCCGAGGGCGATCTGATCGATGTCGTGCGGAGCCACCTGGGCATCGACGACGAGTGTGTCCGCACGCGGCACAATCAGCATAAGGGTTTGACCGGCGCCAATCACGCCACCAACGGTATGAACGGCAAGGTCATGGATAATACCGGATTGTGGAGCCCTGATAATGACACGCTTCAGGTCGTCCTCAGCAGCGGTGCGTCGTTCCCCTAGTTCGGTGATCCGAACTTGTGTGTCACGGAGATCCTTCAGTAGCTCGGTCTGGAAATCGTGGTCTAGCTGAATAATCTGCAGTTCGGTTTCGGCGATCTTTCCCCGAGCGCGCGCTATGTCCGCGACGAAATCGCCGTGCTGTCCCTCCAGCCGAGTTTTGTCGCGCTGGAGCGTCATGAGGCGCGAGATCGAAACAAGGTTCTTGTCATACAGATTTTTGACGCCAACAAGCTCTTCATCGATCAATTGGATCTCGCGCTCTTTGGCCTGCTTCTGTGCAGATAAGCCACGGATTTCTTCGTTGCTCTGCGCAATCCGCTCGCGCAGCTGCGCCTGCTGACTGATTCGCCTGCTACGACGCGACTCAAATAGTTTCATCTCATCACTGATCGCGGTGGCTACGGTCTTCTCCACTTGCCGGATCAACAGCTCCTCGGGAAAAGTAATGTTCTCAGAGGCGTCACGCTCGGCAACAAGTCGCGCCTCTTTCGCCAGCAGTCCATCGAGTTGAGATAGTACTACGCCAAGCGCCGCTCGCGTTTTTGTGTCGTCGAGCCGCATCACGATCCGCCCCTCTTCGACGCTGCTGCCTTCCTTGGCAGGGATTTCGGCGACGATCCCCCCAGTCGGATGCTGCACTCTTTTGACGTAAGATTCGACCGCGATCATGCCAGGCGCGATCACCGCGCCCGACAGCTCACTCGTTGTGGCCCAGCCGCCGAAGCCGGCGATCAGCAGAACCATTAAGGCACAGCCGAGAAGGTTGAGCTTGCGGATGACGCGGCGCGGATCCTGCACGTCCGAATTCATCGTTCCCCTCGCTCTGTTGCCTCACTGACGACCTTCAAGTGACTGGCCGTTGCGGCGGGTGAAACCGGTGGCGCAAAGACTTTGCGTAAGATTTCGTCGCGGGGCCCGAACGCCTGCTGCACGCCTTTCGCTAGGAACAGCACCTTGTCGCATTGGGCGAGGGTGGCCGGTCGATGTGCGATGAGCACAACGATGGCGCCGCGTGCCTTCAGGTCACGGACTGCCTGTTGCAGCGCCATCTCCCCCTCGCGGTCGAGATTGGAGTTTGGTTCGTCCAGCACCACAAGGAATGGGCGACCGTAAAGCGCGCGCGCCAGCGCGATCCTCTGCCGCTGGCCCCCTGACAGAACCGTACCTGCATCCCCGATCTTAGTCTCATAGCCGGATGAAAGCCGCACGATTAGGTCGTGAGCGCCCGCCGCCATCGCCGCCTCAAGTATATCCGCTGCATCGGGCTCGACGCTCATCCGAGCGATGTTTTCCGCGACTGTTCCATCAAATAGCTCGACGTTCTGCGCCACGTAACCGACATGGCGCCCGAGAAACTCGGGGTCCCATTGGTCAAGAGCGGCACTGTCGAGGCACACCCGGCCCTTAGCTGCGGGCCAGATGCCAATCAGCGTGCGCGCTAGCGATGTTTTACCCGATCCGCTCGGCCCTATGATGCCAAGCGCTTCACCGGCGGTGAGTCGGAACCGCACGTTGGTGAGGATCGGTGTCCGTGCACCGGGCGGCGCCACCATGGCCTGCTCTACAAGCAAGCTCCGCGCCGGCTTCGGCAACTGCATTGCGGTTCGATCCGATCGGACCCTCGCCAGCGTCCGTGAAAGCCTGTGGACGCTTTCCCTGGCGGCGATGAAGCCGCGCCAATTGGCAATCGTTGTCTCGATGGGGGCCAGGGCGCGGGCCATCATGATTGAGGCGGCAATCATGCTGCCAGGCGAAAGTTCCTGCTTGATCACCAAATAAGCGCCGAGCCCAAGGATGGTCGACTGTAACAGAAGCCGCAAAACTTTCGAGATGCTGCTGTAGGAGCTGACGATTTCGGTCGAGCGCACGACCGCTGCTATGAACCGGTCGTTAACGTTCGTCCATCGTTTCGCCAGTTCCGCCGCCATGCCCATGCCGACAACTGTCTCGCTGTTGCGCCGGCCGGCCTCCAGCATCGTCAATCGCGATCCGATGTCCTGGGCAACGGCGCGCGCCGGTGCACGGCTGGCTCGTTCGTTCACGAGGGTTAGAGACAACAGCAGTAACGCTCCGGCGAGCGACAGCAGCCCGAGCCAAGGATGGATCAAATAACAGATGGCGAGGAATGCGGGCATCCACGGCAGATCGATGATGGCGGTTGGACCAGGGCTAAGGAGAAAGGCGCGGATCTGGTCGAGGTCGCGCATCGGCTGGTGCGCTTCGCTTGGATTTGGGTTTTGCACCCCGATGCGAAGTACCGCGCCATGCACGGTTGTGCCAAGGTGTCGGTCAAGCAGGACGGCTGCGCGCACAATAATCCGGGAACGAATCAGGTCGAACGCTCCAAGGAAGGCATAGGCGCCGAACAGGAGGATGGTCAGTGCCACGAGAGTCGGTACGCTTCGGCTTCCGAGTACCCGGTCGTAGATCTGAAACATGTAGAGAGGGCCCGCAAGGAGCAACACGTTCACGGCGCCAGAGAACAACACGACGCTCCAGCATGCGCGGAGACAGCCCCTCAGCGCCGCCGCTACAACGTCTGAAGATGCTAATTTGGCTGCCCTTTGGTCCACAGGCTCCCTCACCACGACCAACGATATCACAGGTGTTTCGAAAAGATTTCAAAATATGCCCCTGACCCTCATGGCCCCGACCGCGTGGAGCTGCGGCCCGCTCTCCCCAGAGCTTGTGCCCCTAAGTGCGGTTCTTCGGACCGTCATCGCCTCGACGTACCCGGATCGAATGGGTGCCGCACCGGCGTTGGGACCGACGATGGAGAATGGATGGATGGTAAATTGGGAGGGTCGTCGGTAGGTCGATGGCGCCCTGGGGTTTTTAGTGGTAGGAGTTTATTCCCACCACCCTTGATTTTACCAAGCGCGCGATAGAAGTATGGAGCATATGGAGCCTCCGCCGACGGTGCTGCTTGGGAGTGGGCGCTGAATACTTATTTCGCGCGGTGCCGATCTGGAGACATTCAGTGGAGGGGCGTCGAGTTATCACGCGCGGTGCGGCATGCGCGGACGGCGGGGGCCAACCGGATCGTTACATTTTGAAGATCGAGTTAGATCTGCTCCGGTAATTGAGGAGCGGTCCTAAACAGCAAAAAACGACTCATCGTTTCTTCGGGATTACAACCTTTTTCGGCCGACGTGAGCGAGCAGTCGCAAATATCGAAAACGTTCGGTTCACATAGTTTGTAATACCACGCACACCCGTGATATATTCCCTGAGCTGAGGGGTAATCTCGGTTTCTACTAGGCGCACCGACCGTGAGGGATCTTGAGTTTCAAAACGAACATAAAACCACGGCTCACCCCGCTGCAAGGTCAGGTTCTGTTTCTGATCATACCATTCAAAAGCCCACATCAGATGGCGGGGCCAGATATGAATCGGGAATCGCCCCCCGATCATCAAACCGGGCAAGGCAGAACTTCGGAAATGAGAAAATGGCGGAAACTGGGTCATATAGACCGGCTCATCTGCCACGAAAAGGTAGGGAGTGAAGATCTGCAAAATCGGTCGATCTGGATGCCGCCACTCTTTTCTTGGTATTAGGTGCACCATCTCGCCCAGATACTTCGGCCTTATTGTAGATTTATCCCCGGCGGCGTTGATCAATCGTGGCGGTTCTTTTTCGGAGCCAAGGGTTACACGCAAACACAGGTCGATCGGTGAGCTTACTTCGAATAGGCGAGCGTCATGATCCAGCACTGCGGGGCAGTACCGGACCGACTTGGCGTGAAGTGTAGAAGGAGGTTCTCGCATGAGTCTTTTTGGCTCCTCCCATATGAACCCTGCTTTGTCAGTATCAATGAGCCATCCAACCTCGACGGTTCGACTCAATAAAGTGGAACGCGTCCTGAGGAAGCTTAACATTAGCTAAAGGCCCACTTGTTCGACGAGTCCACAGAGCCGCTTGGAGCCAAGATCGAACCAGGAGCTTACACCTCAAGTTCCAATTGTCCAGACCCGTGGCGCGCCGGCACGCCCTACTGTATGGCGCTTCCAGCGTCTAATTTATGTGGGCAGGCCTGTCGGCTTCGGCCCTCTATCGCTGGAGCAGGCATAGCAATCTTCGTCGTCCGGGAGCCAGCCAAGCTCATCGAGCCGTGACAATGAGTGTTCTTTGTTGCATGAGGGACCTGAACGATCACCGGCGTGGGCCGCAGCACTAAGATGCCGTTGAACTTGTTCCTCCTCGACCCTCTCACGATCGATCGCGAGGTGCTCGTCGCTTTTCGGCGCATAGTCGCGAACCGTAATACTAGGGCGGCTTTCTGAGCATATAAATACGTTGATTCGCACCCTCAGAACCGAAGCAGGTTAATGTCCCATCGTATTGTAATCCCGCGTTTTGAGCCGACCTTTCTAACTCGACGTCGCTGAACCACCACAACGTCAGGCGCTCGACGGACGCAGCGACAGTCGAACCATCCGCTGCAAATAATTCGTATGCGACCAACTGGGTGAGCCTTCGTTCTCTCTCATCGATTTTCGATGATCGCCAGGTCACCTCTAAATGTCCATTCGGCTCCCTAAAGCGAAACACATGCTTTCGCGCCATTCGGCTTTTGCGCAACTCATCTGGCGAAGCCGCATGGATTATTGCGCGTGCCCCTGGCAAAAGGTGCTTCGCCATTATCGTAAGACACTGAGCCCTGAGGCCAGGTGTCCTTAGGTGATTGAACGTAAAGTACGGGGCGATGATCAGATGAAATCGAACGGGAAGATCGAGTTTCAACATGTCATACTTCAGGAATTGAGCGTTCTTCAATACGTCCGGCGACAATTTCCTGCATTTCATGCGAGCCAGCTCGAGCATCGGCTCGGAATTGTCAATGCCAATGACGAAATGTCCTTGTGCCGCGAGTATGATTGCCACGCGACCAGTTCCACATCCTATTTCAAGTACGTGCTGAGCCGGTGAGTAAAGGCAATTTGCATAGAAATTTGCATCCACATCGCCTCTCACGCTCGGGTCGATGCTCGTCACGACGTCGTAGAATCTTACGCTCAGAGCGTTATCGCTGTAATAGCTCCTAATCATATTATAATTATAAACTCCAATTCTGCGGACGGCGAGCGTGACGGCATTCTGGTCTCCGCCAGCCCTCTTTGCTTGGCAGCCTGCGTTCTAATGCCTGCACTTGTAATATTTGAGGTTGCCAACGATAGGCGGGCTGCTATCGGAATTAATTTGCAAAGCATCTCACGGCTGTCGCGGCTTTGTTTTCGGCGCGGGACGCCCATAGCGTAGCACTAACCATCAGCGTGTTGGCTCAGGGTTGGCCTTCAACAATCGGAGTCAGTACGCGCTCGGGGTCTTCTTCGAGGTGCTTCGCGACGAAATCGTTGACCCGCAGGCGCATGGGCCGCGTAGAACCGTCCTTGTAAACGCGCCTGAAGTAGATCGTGTCCTTGTCGACCCACATCTTGCGGGCTTGCTGGCGCAGGAAATCGTTTACCTTGCCATTGCTCGCCGCCCAGGCGTTGATGACGATGCAGGAACGATCGGAGTTGTCCTCGTAAGGCAGTCCACCGCGCCCTTCGACCCACGCCTCGGCCCTGGCCTTGCCGGTCACCATCCAGCCTAGAAATCCCTGGATCTGGTTCTTGGCATCGACCGCGAAGTAGTAGTGCTTGCGGTTGATCTGGCCGACCAGGATGCGCGACCAGTCGCCGAAGCGCAACGCCGCAAAGGCCGGCTTGGTCATTAAGTGGGTCACCGCAAGCCCGAGCCCCACGTAGGGGTTGTCGGGCCGGAATAGCCTCAGTTCGGGCCGCGCAGGCGCCGCAGCCTCGGGCTTGGTCGCCGGCTCTTGCATCAGCTTCCTCCCCTTTTTCGGCCATGATAGCACGTTTCCGGCGGACCACGTCGGAAGACTTGCAGCGGTGTTTGCCCGACCAGCGGCGGCGGTGCGTGGTCGAGAAGGTGTGGATAGAATGCGAGAATATATCTCATCAGGATGTCGTGATTGACCCGATCGAAGAACTTCTCCAGGTCGATATCAACATGCCGGACGCGATGTACTGTTGCGCCCGCTCCACCGCCTGATGCGCCAAGCGCCCCGGCCGGAAGCCGAAGCTGGTCTCGGAGAACGTCCGGTCTCAATCCGCCTGCAGCACCTGCATCACCGCCTGCTGGATGAACGGTCGAGCACCGTTGGGATGCCCAGCGGCCGTGTGCCGCCGGAAGCCTTCGGTATCTCCACTCGCCGCACCGGCCGCGGTCTGTAAGTGCCAGCAAGCAGCTGTTCCCGGAGCGTGGGCCAATGCTCTCTTTCAGGTAGGCCGGCAGATCATCGATAGTCATCCCGTCGATGCGCCGGCGCCCTTGTTGCGCTTCACTTGCGCCAGCGCCTTATTCAGGTTCGCACGCTCAACAACTGCTTCCATCGACGGTCCCAACGCGACCGCCCGGCCCTCGACCTCGACTCTCGCCGCGTGCGCTTCGGTTGCTCGGGCGGCGGTGTTCGCGGCTTCACCGCTCGCCCCGGCGCCCAAGTTCAGCTCGATCCGATTGTTCTGCCGCATGGCGCGCGCGAGATTGCCGCTCTACTGGCCAGCCCACCGTTCGGGCCTTCGGCGGACGTTCCCGCCTACTATGCCCTCTGCTGACTTCTGCGCTGCGATCAGCCGCCTTGCGACGACCTCAGTCCCGTTTGCCGGGACGCAGGCGCAGACCTCCCGAGGTAAGACCGACCGCCTTCACCGCACACCCGCCGGATCTACCACCCCAGACTTTGATGGCCGTGGACTTCGCGATCATTTGCTCGCTCGTCCTGGACAAGAACCGGATAACGAGGGTTACCCAGGCGCAAGGGCGTCGCCGCGAGGCGGGGTCTGAAGGAAGCGTGGAGCAAAGCCGCGACCCGATGCTTCGCTGATCCTTCGCCGCCATCAGGCGGGATAGGAGGACTTCCAACCTCCAAGCTGTCGTTCGTGCTCGGCACACAAAACGAAAGGCCCGGCCTCGCGGCCGGACCTCTCGAACAACAGGTATGCTGTCCGGGCCGATTATGCCTGGAGCACTATGTCATCCGCGGTGAGCTGGTTCCACGTCTGACCATTTAGGGTCAGGCTTGAGCCATTCTCGAAGGTGAACGTGCTACCAGTGAATGCCAACAGCTCGGCCACCGTAACTTGGCCACCCGTGTTGATGATCTGGATTACATCGTGTCCGGCAGCACTAGGTCCGAATTCGCCGCCGAATATCGTGTCGTGGCCTCCATTTACCGCACTAAACTGATAGATATCGTTCCCCGCTCCACCGTCCAGGGAGTCATCGTCGGTGAATCCTAACGGTATCACATCTTGATTGCCGTTAAGTTGATCGTCTCCATCGCCGCCGAAGAGCTGGTCGTTCCCAAGCTGCCCGTAGAGAAAATCGTTGTCCTGGTCGCCGAGTATGAAATCGTCGCCGTCGTCGCCCACCAGGAGATCGGAGCCGATACCACCGAACAACTGGTCGTTCCCGGCCCCACCACCCAGTACGTCGTCACCAGCTTGGCCAAGCTGCTGGTCGTTGTCCAGGCCGCCGCTGAGGGAGTCGTTGCCATCGTTGCCTGTGATGATGTCGTCGCCCGAGCCACCTTCGATGTTGTCGTCGCCACCAATCCCCTTGAGGACATCGTTACCGGTGCTACCGTCGATTATGTCGTTGCCCTCACCTCCAAAGGCGGTGTCATTGCCGCCTCCGGCACTGATGCTGTCTGCCCCGTCACCGCCGTCAATAGTGTCATCGCCGGCAAGCCCTATCAGATTGTCAATACCATTGCCGCCTTCGATGTGATCATCGCCTCTACCGCCATCGATGAAGTCGTTGCCGTCGCCGCCAAAGAGGCCGCCGACAAAGACCTGACCGCCAAAGCTAGTGATGAGGCCAGACTCGTTGCCATCGCCGCCGTAAATCACGTCATTACCGTCAGCACCATAGGCGACGTCGGGGCCGGCGCCCCCCTCGAGGTAGTCATTTCCGGACGGTCCGAACTCGGTGAGCACGAACGGATCGTCGGCCGTCCCCGTACCCGTGAAGGCCGTCTCCTCGATGCCTAACACGACGTCATTACCCTGGCCGCCATAGACTTCATTGTCCCCGGCATTACCCGCCATGAAGTCATTGGCATCGCCACCATATAGATTGGTAAAGCCCGGATTGCCTGCATTGCTGTCGTCGCCGTCGCCGCCGTAGAAGTTTGCCATAGTCGTTCTCCTCGTGCTTTTCCGGTGGCAGCCGCAATGCTGCGCAACCCGATGATCTGAAGTAACTCAGGCTCGGATAGTAGAATAGTCCCCAAACTCGTAGGCTCGGTCAGATTTGTACGGTTGTCAAGTACTGAAATTCCCGCGATAGTCGCTGGCTATCCGCCCGGTGCGGGTGTGGTGAGCTTCGCACGCCGAGGAAGTGCAATCTGTGCGCTATAGTAGATAGGTCTTTGATCAAACGTTGTCTAAGGAGCGTGGTTTGGATCGGCGGTGCAAAGGAGAGTTCAGGAATTCCGCCTGAAAAAATCATGGGTTGTTCAAGTTAAGGTCCAGTTTGTCTAGGGCTACCGTAACCACTCAAGCCGGACACGCTTCTATGCGACGAGACAAGCGCGCACGAGCAAGGGCTTTGATCAGCATTTGTGTGATGTTCGTTTCTTCAATGACGGGTCATGCAATCGAGTTCAGTTTGCCGGTCGACTGCGATGTCGGGCGCAACTGTGTGATCCAGCAATATGTTGATCATGATTCATCAGCGAAAGCGCGGGATTATCAGTGTGGTACCCTGACCTATGACGGACACACAGGGACAGATTTTCGACTGCCAAACCTCGCTGCCCGTTTTGCTGGCGTCAATGTGCTGGCCGCTGCGGAAGGGCAGGTTCTGCGCACGCGGGACGGCATGCCAGACATCTCGTTGTCATCGGGAGAAATGTCATCAGTCGCGGACCGCGAATGCGGCAATGGCGTTGTCATCTTGCACGATGAGGGATGGGAAACCCAATATTGTCATTTAGCGCAAGGCAGCGTGCTGGTGAAGCCTGGAGATCGCGTCACTGCAGGACGCCCGATCGGCCGGGTTGGGCTTTCTGGAAAGACCCAATTTCCACACCTACACTTCACCGTCAGACACCAGGGCCAGATCGTTGATCCTTTTGCCTTCGGCATGACCGAAGGCACATGTGGGGGAGGCACCTCGCTGTGGAGCTCTGCGGTTCGAAACCTTCTCACCTACGAAGCACGGACTGTTCTGAATACCGGATTTACGGACGGCCCGGTCACCATGGAGCAGGTCGAGGCTGGGGCGGCTGAGCTCTCTACTCCCGGGCCCCGCGCCGCAGCGCTCGTCGCCTTTATTCGGGCCATCGGCTTGAAGGCAGGCGACGTGCAGCGGCTATCACTTGTGGGTCCGGACAAGCAAGTGATTGCCGACCGTACTGAAAAGCCGCTCGATCGCGATAAGGCCCAGATGTTATTGTTTGTCGGAAAGAAACGCCCGCCCGGGGGATGGCCCGCTGGCCGTTATGAAGCAACCTATAGTGTATCGCGCAATGGACAAATCGAGCTTGAAAGACTCTTCGTACTTTCCTTCTGACGGAAGCCCTCGCTTCCCCTGTCACGTGCTCGGTACTACCCGCACAGCGGGTAAGAACCTGAAGGATCGAAGCGACGGGTTGCGTTTCCACCCATCCCTTTACGTTCCACACTCCACCCGAGCGCCTCTCAACATACCACATTGCGGGCTGGCAATACGCGCAATTGCTACCTAAGCTGCTGTACAATCGTTTTTAGTGCCACAAACTGCGTGCGCCGTAGAGGACGTCCAGCGGGGCGGCATGGATGCCGCTTAGGTAGCGCGGCAGAGAGGGGTGCCAGTGGTGGTGTAGCTCTGCGGCAGCGAAGCCGCTCGCGAACACGCCCAATAGCGCAATAACGAGCAAGCGGCTTCGCCGTATCCCCAACTGCGCAAGGGCTCTTACTTCCGGCCGTTCTGGCGCATCTTGACGTACGTGGCATCGATCCACAGGCAGGAGCCTCGTTTTGAAGATCGCGTCAGGGCCAGACCACAGTGCTCAGCCGTTATCGTCGGAGCAGCTCGCGCTCCCGTTCGTTCCGGATCCGGCCGCAAACGAGGACGTCGCCGCGCTTCCGGAATTGGAGACACGTTTGCGGGACCTTAGGCGGCAGCTGTCTGAACAGAAAGCGCGAGCCGGAGATTTGGACTGGCAGTATGCAAAAACTAGGGCCAAGCTGATTATACGGCGACGCTGGGCAGCAGTCCTGGAGTGGCTGGTACAACTCAAGTTGGGTCGTGTGGCGAGCGGTCTCATATTTCTTAAATCGGCCCTCAAACATGTTTTGACCAGAAGAACCTTTCGTTGGCAGGCGTTTGAGTTGCGCAAGCCACGGGACGAATTGCGAAACGCGCAGGTGGCCGTTTCCAATATCGATGCGGTTATACGTACTCTGGAGGACGAACAGGCGGGGCAATTCTCGCGCATCGAAGGCTTGGCTCGCTTGATTGCAGAGCAGGAGGCAATCGCCGTTCGCGACAAGGTATTCGAGGAACAGCCGTTGGTGCGACTCGCGAGGAGCTATCGACGAGACTCCTGGTGGCCGGAGCTTGAGTCTGTGCGCAGCATTTCGATGCTGCATTTCGAGACGCTTTACCTCTTGCGCTCGTTTGCGGCGCGCACCAACGATGCAATCATCGAGGTCGGTCCCTATATCGGCGGCTCCACAATTGCTCTGGGCAGAGGCCTTCAGATGGGCGGTGGCGGGCCCTTGATTTCGGTCGAGATGGGCGGGGCCTACCCGAGCCACGCAGTGCCGACGAATGACATCATCACCGATCTCAAGCGCAATGTCGAAGCCTATGGGTTGACCGGAGTCGTGCACATCATCGAGGGCTTTACGACCGATGCGGCGGTCGAAGCTGCCGTAAATCGGATCCTAGACGGCAGGAGGATAGGCGTTTTGTTCCTAGACGCCGACGGCAACGTCGAGCGCGACTTTGAATTGTATCGAGGGCGCTTAAGTCGCGGAAGCATCCTTGTCTTTGACGATTATCTTACACAAGAAGCGCCGGAGAAGCAGACCACGACCAAGGCCTGGGTCGATCAGGCGGTCGCCTCAGGGTTTGTCGAAAACCTTGGCGTTTATCGTTGGGGAACTTGGGTCGGGCGATACTGGGGAGGAACGACACAGCGATGATCAAATTGCATACATCCCCGTGGCAGTCGTGCACACAACGAACTCTCGTGGCCGCAAACAATTTGCCGCCACCGCTCTCGCAGACCACTGACCGAACACCGAACCGTTCGGACAATAGGCACGGTCCCGCTGCTCCGGGTGACTCGCAAGCTCCGGCCGGCAACTATCTCGCCTCGGCCGATACGTTCAAGACTTGTATGCACCGACCCCCATGCCGAGGAATTGATTATTCGCTTCGCGAATCTTCGCCGCTGCCTCGTCATAGAGAAACGGCAGAAAGGCGAATCGACGCCCGCGTGTGACGCGCGATACAGCGTGAAGCAAGGAGCAGGAGAACACGACAGCTCCGCCTGGGGGCGGTTTGAAACCTCGTTGTCCGTACTCCGGGAAACTGACTTCGCCGCCATCGAAATCCTCATTAAGAATGACCGAAACCGCAAAGCGGCGATGCGCAGTACCCTTGGTGGTGTTGTCGCGATGCGGCTGGAAATGCCCGCCATCTTCGGCCGCGTAACACGAGACGATGTAACGTTCCATCCGTGTGACCTTGAACTGATGGACTTTCAGGATTTCCGGCGCGACGCGGCGCATTATGCGGGCCTGAGTTTGCTTAATGAGTTCCTGATCCTCGATGATGTAGTCTTTCCGGCTCTTGTGGCCGTGGTCATGAATGGCGACGGTCTTTCCGTCGACATCGCGCATGAAGCCTGATTCCTTGCCTCCATGTTGTTCGTAGAGGCCAATCAAATGGCGGCAGAATGCTGGTTCAAACACGTTGGGCAGGAGGAGAATGGGAGCTTGCAGCTCAGTCCCGGCAAAGCGTACGGGCTCGGGGAGTTGGCGCAGAAAACAAAACAGCGCTTCGCGGTCGCTTCCATCAGGCGCGAACGGGATAACCGCAAGGACCCGCAAGGTCGGGTCGAGCACGATCCAAAACCGCCGCACGTTGCGGAGAGTGACGTCACTTTGTGTTTCCCGGCCAATAGCCCCGTAGCGTCGGCTTATGGTCCCGTCGAAATCCCAGAAATAACGAAGACCAGGCATGCTGTCGTGCACGCGCGCTTCCGTCGCGTCGGCCGGATCAAGGCTAACTCCGAAGAAACTGGCACGGCTGTCATCAAACAACTGGCGGTTGGTATGTACCGAATCGAGTGCGGCACGACTTTGCGGGTCGGCGGCCGAGCCAAAAAAGCACAGCACGATGTAACGGCCTGCGATAGTGTGAAACGTAAAGCGCGGATTGCCGTTGCTCGAGCGTTGCTGGAACCACGGCGCAGGGTCGCCGGGTTCAAGCAGCGCGTAAGTCAGACTTGTCGCGGCGGCGTCAGCATGCATTATCGTCACGCGAACCTTAGCCCCTTACATTTGCCCGGATCGGCACGAGATTCCCGTTAAGGTGACGAGCATGGTCAGAATAAAAACTGACATAGCAATATTCGCACGGAACCACTGGAATCGTCAACGGGACGGCAGAGAGGGGTCAGAGAGGGGTGACGTAACAGTCTCTGTGTCAGGCGAGGAAAGGGTTACGGCCTGTGGCTGACCAAAAGCCGTGAAGAAGTACTCGGATGTCACAGCAAGCTGCTATGATTGAGAGTCTACGGTGGCGTTTGAGATCGTGAAGGTGATGCAGGCGGACGGCCTGCAAATGGGCGATAGCTATCGGCCGCTTGCCTGCCACAGTTTGGCTGAGGTCATAGCGACGTAGATGGCCGCGGCGCTAAACCGCGAGTGCGTCAGCCGCAGCAAAGCGCATTCCCCCGACGAGTTCGGCTGGCAAGGTCTCGGTCACCACGCCGGTGACAGCTCTTACAGGGGGTTGCCATTCCTGTGCATGAGGGCGGCGCCAAGCTAGAGCGCGGCAGAACGATTGACAACAAGCAGCGTCTCGTCGCGCCGGCTTATCGCGAGTTGGCCACAGGCGCAGCGGCGACGTGGCGTGAATGACACCAGTAAACATGTGATCAGGACCGAGCCGCACACGGCCGAGAACGATCCACTCGGCACCCCTGGCATCAGCACCGTCATGACAGCAAGCGCGACCAAGAAGAGATTGACCGCAAAGACGCGCCCAACTATGGCAGGCACACTTAGTCCTCGCTCCATCGCGCGTTGATAAAAATGCGAGCGGTGAGCTTCCCAAAAGCGCTCTCCATTGATGACCCGCCGCAAGAGGGTGATTGTAGCATCGGCGAGGTAATAGAGCGGCAACAGCAACGCGGCAATAAGATGGCCGTGCGCTGCCAGCTGAATCAGAAGCCATGCAAGCAGAGAACCGATCGGCAGGCTTCCGACGTCGCCCAAGAATAACTTGGCAACTGGTCGATTGAATGGCGCAAAGCCTATTATGGCGCCACTTAGCGCCAGCGAAAGGACGAGTCCATGCTCAGGTAGCGCACCCAAGAGACCGAGAACCGAGAGGCCAACTGTGACCGGCAGAACTTCGGCCACCGTCATCCAGTCGATGCCATCCATGAAGTTCGTCACGTTGATAAACCAGAGACGAAGAGCGCCTCGATGGCGCACTCCAGCCAGAGGGGAACGTCAGGAAGGACGCGCAGCTCTCGCGGGAGAAGGGCGATCATTGCGATCGTGGCGGCAAATTGAAGGACGAGCCGCGGCCACACGCCGAGCGGGCTGATATCGTCCACAGCGCCGACTGCTGACAGGAAAACGACAACGGCGAACAGTGGTGCAAGCTGCAATGCCTCTAGGCGCGGCAGGTGCGGCGACGACATGGCTGCCACCAGGGCCACGATCATAGTTGCTGCGATTACGGCAGCCCCTCCGCCTTGCGGCGTCGGCTTCACATGTGAGGACCGGGGATTGGGTTTCGCCAGCGCATGACGTGCGAGGAACGGCAGTAGCGCGGCTATCAGCGCCGCGGTCAGCAGACTTGCGGCGAGCACCACGAGCACGACTTCGACCAATGCCTGGGAATCTGGTGCGATAGTCATGGGGGCCAAGGCTTTCCGGTTGTTCGTCAGGCTTCGGTAGAGACTCACGGTCGCATGCCCTATGGCTTCGCTTAATCGGTCTTCGGCGAGTCGCCGCTCCGCAGCGCCGTAGCGCGCGCGGATTCGGTGCCGCGTTGAAGGGTTCGATCGCAACTGCGAGCGCGGGAGGATCGTTCGGCGGTACCAGCGTTGGGGTACGTGACCCAGAAATCGGGTGCCGGATCGCGCGCGCATTGGTCGGGAAACGTGGCCCACAGAGCCTTGGGAGAACGGCGGCGGTCCCTTGCGCTTTCGCTTCTGCTGACAGGGGATCTGCGGCTGCATTTATTACATCTTCGCTGTCGACCTGTCGCCTTTGCCGACGCCGCGCGCCGATGATTGAGCCGACGCCGTTAACCGAGGCGGCCATTTCCGCTTGCGGGGCATCGGCGAGACGTAGCACGATCCCCGAATGCCCAAGCAGGTCGCCTATGAGCCGATGACGCTCGCCAACATGCGCGCGCACGGTATGACCCGTCTCGAGGTGACCTGCCACGCGCCGGATTGCGGACACCGTGCCATGGTCGACGTTTCTAAGTTCGGCGATGACGTGATCGTTTCCGAGCTCGGCCGTCGGTTTTGGTGTTCCCGTTGCGGCTCCTGCAACGTCGACGCGCGGCCGGGCTCGATACAGTACGCCAACACTATCGCGCTTTATTAAAGCCCTAGTAGGCCGTAGGCCGTGAGCGCCAGCAGCAGCCCGACCAGCAAGAAGCAGAGCGCGAAATACATGGTTTCAGGTCGCAAAGTTTTGTCCCGTGGTGCGTCTTCTGGCGGCGGGCTGGTTTGGTGCCCAGACTTTTAGATTGACGCTGTGGCGGCAAATCGCCGAGTCTATTGCGTGCCGACGGGCTGGTGGAAAAACCCGGCCGGAACTTGACCACCACGACGCCAGAAACGGCGCAATGGCCGCCAATATCTAGCACTCCTCCGGGCAATTGCGATTCGCCCCCGGCGTCCAACGCTAGAAGAAAACTCCTGACCATCGCGGACTACACAGGCGATGACAACATCAGCGCGGACGAGACTGATAGCATCGTCGACGATCTGCTTCACGTCACCGCATAGCGGCGGGGTACCTCGACCCTGCCGCCTCACTTGGCGGCCGCCTCGGCGCCGCCCAGTGATTATCGGCGGATGGCTGTACGGGGTTGCGGTCCTGGTACGCTGCCCGTTCCGGATGGATGGCAAGTTGGCTTGATAGACCTGTCGGAGCTCTGTTTCGCGATCCGCGGCTTGGCGCTTGGCGTCCTTGAATGACGAAATGTTAGTCGTGGTGGACGTGTTGAGGCTAGACGCGTCATGCGGCATCGAGCACGGCTGATCTTTGACCAGCAGCCTCGCTCAGCATCCGCGGCAGATGCTGCGGATCTTCCGATCGAGCACACGGTCCTTTTCCGCCGCTTCCGCCTGCTCCCTCGTCCATTCCGGTGAACCCTGGTCGGGCGTGCGCTTGTGATCGGGCGGCACCGCTTTCCACCGCGTCATCCGTTTCGTCACCGAGTCCACCTCATCGGCCTGGGGGCCGCGGCTGTGATTCTCGCTGCCCCGTGCGCGATCCCTTCGCTTCATCTGTCCGCTTCCGCGCTTCGGACCGGTGGTCGTCAACTGTTGGTCGCTCTGCGACGCGCGCGGCGTTTGCTCGGACGACTGGCCCGACTTGTCCGGCTGCGCAATGGCACTGGTCAACGCCAGTAGCAGCGCCGCTGTCGCCATGGTACTGAGTAGCATCGTCCTCATGGCACGATCTCTGTGTCTTCGTGGCCGACGCGGGCGCTTGAACCGCCCCGAAGCCCCGCGGGCTTGGAGGTCAACCGCGCAGCCCCGGGGCCTTCTCAGCGCTCGCGCTCGAAGCATCGCGCAGACGTGATGGCTGCGCAACCCTCGGGAGCGCGTCAATGATGATGACGCCCTCGGCCGGAAGCTCCGTAAAATAGGAGCCGGCAAACCTGCCCATTATGGTCGGGGTACTTATTTTGCATTCGTGCCGACGCCGAACGGCAGACCGATCAAGGTGTCGACTACGGGTCGCTGGGAACATCAAACTCCTTTGCGAGCGGCGACCGATGCCCGGCTTGCTCTCGATGATACCAGCGGCGTTCAGTGGCGACTCACTGCTGTCGGTGTGATTCTGTTCCCCTTTGATTCGGAGGGGGGTGGCATGCCGGCAGCGATTGCGGTGACGCGGAAGGGCTACACGGCTGCTGCGGTCCACTGCGGCGCGCACGAAGGACGGCAGAGCGGCACGTCGGATCGGCGATCGCGCTTGTTCTGGATGGCAAGACGCGTGGGGAGGCGGCCGCTTTGTGCGGCATTGTCCGCGTCGATGACGCGCGTGTCCGTTTGCTCGTTCGTCGAGAGTTGGCGCCTCTGAAGGCAAATGATGCGCTCACCCGTACGCGAAAACTTCGTGCGCGGAGGCGGGTGCCGATCGGACGAGGTCAGTCGTTCAACCGCAAGGATGGGGGCGATAACTAAGGCCTCAAGCGCTCTCGCTCCGCCGGCTTACGGCCGTCCAAAGCTTCCAGGGTGAAGAGAATTTGTCCAAGTTGACGCCAAGAGTTATCTCATAGCGACTGAGCCGATCGAGGGCGCCGCTCGGCAGATTCCCGAGTCGCAGGAAGCATTTAGCGATTTCGGTTGGCGGGTCGACAAAGTCCCTTGGGAAAGCTGCAGTGTTTGGCGAAAAGGTGCCTGCGCCGTTGACTGATTCATGTGAGGGCAGGTCGTCGTTAGAACTTCCACATTCATCCCGCCCAACCAACGCCAACGGCAGCTCCTGACGTTGGGTACGGACCCGCTGACTTCGTCTAAACTCGCGTATGTTCTCTACTTGGATTTCGAAGAGCCCAGTTTCGATGGCCGTCGCGCGGTGCAAACGCCATAGCAGGCTGGCGAGTCGAAGCACCAATTCGCGCTCGACTGCCGATTGGGCGTCGTAGTCTGCCGTTATGGCCGCCTCGAACGCCTTGTAGCCCTCGGCGTCCTCAAGAGCCCGGATCACCGTTTCGGTGGTGAGCCCATGCCGTACCGCGTTGCAGCGCGACCGGTGTTTCCCTTCTGTACTGGTCGGGCCGGTGCTTTTAAGCGCGTTCCGCCTATTAGCCTCGATTTGCCGGACCGAAGTCATGAGCCAGCCCGCGGAATTGGGTTCGTTTCGTAATTTGCGGCTGAGGGGACGGCCGCCGCTGGCGCTTGGTCCGATGTCTTCTGAGCCGTTGCCGCCGTCAGGTCAGTGTCGGCGGAGACGTTATCAATCGCGACCCGCTCGGGCGGTGGGTGTGTTTGGGCCCACAACTTCAATGCCACGATGAGAGGATCCATGCGAAAACTCCGCCACCATTGTGCTTCATCGCGACTACGATGAACTTCGCGGTGATGAACACGGCAAAGCGGAACAGTGAACTCGTCGCTCACCTTCCGCCCGAGCGCCGGATGCTGGGCAAAGCGCACATGATGCGGATCCGCCGGCTCCCGCCCACAGATAAGGCAGGCTTGCCGTGAAACGAACTTAACGTGTTCTTTATCACGAAGGCGGCGCGGCTCCGGTATGGCGAGAACGGCCTTATCGAGGCGAGTTGGCCGCGAGCGTTGCGTTGCCGCTCGCTTAGTGCTGCTGGAGGGCGCGGTGCCATCACGTGCTGTCGCTGGTGATTCGTCGGCGCTGCAGTCCAGGTCTAGCCCGCTCTCCCCAAGCGCCGCCACCCTCGACCGGAACGCCTCTTCGAGCACTTGAGAATCGCTGACTAAGAGGGTGTTCTTCCGTGGTAGGGTGCGCTGCGCCCAAGCAGCCGCTTGGTCGGCCGAATCGATTCCGCGCACTTCGCTCAGCAGCTGTTCACGGAGGGTTGCGGACTCCGTCGGCAATAGGACTGGCGGATTGCCGCTGCGATTCCGCCAGCGGAGCGGGGAGGGGGCAGGTGATCCGCCGACGCCATTTGTCGGGCCACCATGCGCTGGTGCCTCGACTTCTGACCTCGTCGCTTGCGAGACCGGAAGGTCGGGTGCATCGAGGTCGTCCTCGCCGGCGATTCCGACAAGCGTGAACAAAGCATAACGCCGGGCGTAGGTAAGCGCCGTGCCCATGCGATGCGGAGCTGCTGTCTCGCTCACCGGACACACCGGCCAGTCGGAGGAGATCCACTGCCCCGAGGAATGGGCGAGTACTGTGGTGAGTCGGATTAAGCCCGCCGCGGAATCGATGGAGGTCGTTTGGACTGTTGCAATCTCGTGCTGGCCAAGGGCCTTGCGCACGATCTCAAGCCCGGGCGCGCCGCGACGCGAACCGGCTCGGGGGATCGCGGTGAGCAAAGCAGACCCCTTCGCCTGCGCGATCGGGTTCATGCCATGCGTAGAGGGCGAACGCCGCAGCTGTCCACGGTTTGCCGAACGCCCTCCTGGCGCAATCGTGCGACAACAAGCTAGCGCACAGCGACCCCCTGGCCGCCGCGGTTCCATCTCCGCGCCCGGTCGCCGTAGACCTCATGGCCGGCCTCGGTGACAGCGATCGTATCCTCGAGCTTGATGAAGCCGCGCTGGGGGTGATGCAAGGTGGTCTCGACCGACACCACCATGCCGGTTTCGAGCGGTCGCTCGGCATCCGCCGCCGCATAGGGGACCGGGCCGGTGCCGGTGAGATGCGGTACCTCGTGGCTCACCAGCCCCATGCCGTGAGCCAAAAAAGTCCAAATGGTTGTGATTGCTGGACCGGCGCAGCAGCGGCTGCGCCGCGGCATAGATGTCGCCGCCCATGGCGCCCGGCTTGATCGCGTTGAACGCCGCCTGCTGGATCGCGTCGATC
>Ga0111538_10002297_pt1 | contig 26951 bp, 28 predicted proteins | sample SoiMethybrSBSTD1_FD_79669 | JGI IMG/M metagenome (GOLD analysis project Ga0111538, IMG submission 79669) | Bulk soil microbial communities from a Populus tree surrounding site in Tennessee, USA - Soil MetaG P. TD hybrid SBSTD1 (version 2)... | ecosystem: Environmental > Terrestrial > Soil >...
AAGATCGCAGCACCGGCGAACCTGCGCCGCAACTCAAGCTGGCCGGCGACGGCGCAGAGCATCAGAACGGCGACCACAATGATCGCAAGTAGCACAGGCTTGTCGGCTGTGCCCAGAGTCTCCTTGCCAAAGTTCACCAATGATCCGGGCAACAAATTGATGATCAATTCACCGACCGCAGCGACCGGTGAGCCAGCCCGAGCTACCAGCCACGCGACCAGGTTGGTAATAGCCAATGCGGCCAGGCCAGCGACAGCTCCCGCGAGCCAAGCCCACCGCCGGGTGACGCGTGCGGCGTCTCGCTCGTCGCGCCTGTGCACCTCCCCATCCTGCGCCGACGTTGTCCGCCGGACAATGAGCCGGTGCTTACGCATTAATCACAGCGAGGCGCCAATGGCGTATTACCTTTGGGGCCGTGCACCCGCGCTGCATCGATTACTACCCGGACTGGGTCGATGATGCGGACCAGCTGTTCAAACTGCTTTGGGAGGAAATTGCCTGGGAACAGCACACCATCAAGCTGTACGGACGCGCCGTCCTCACGCCGCGTCTGACCGCATGGATGGGAGATGGCCCTTACCGCTACTCCGGAATCGTGAATGAGCCGACTGCGTGGCCGAGGGCGCTGGTCGAGCGACGGGAACGGCTCCAGGATGAGCTCGGTGTTGAGTTCAATTCCTGCCTGGTCAATCTCTATCGCGATGGCGCGGACGCCATGGGCTACCACAGTGACAACGAGCCGGAGCTCGGTGCGCAACCCACGATCGCGTCAATCAGCCTTGGCGATCGCAGACGGTTTGTGCTGCGGCATCGGTCCACCGGCGAGCGCTGGAGCTGGGATCTCGGACACGGCGACCTGCTGGTCATGCGTGATGAGTCACAGAGCAACTACGCCCACGCGATTCCCAAGACGTCGCGTCAGGTCGGACCTCGAATGAATCTCACCTTCCGGCGGTTTCTCAGAATCTCCCCTGAGGGAAGGTCCTCGCGCTGATTTCACGCTCAAATGTCGAGCAGGCCGTCACGCTCGCGGGAGATTCTGAGAATTTTGGCTGCCTCGCTAACATCAGGCGCCTTTTTGAAGCCTTCCTCTTATGTGAGGGCTATTCATGAGATCGAGCGCTTGTTAGCCGCAGAGGGCGTCATTGCACGACGCCAATATCCAGAGCTCGACACCACCATGCGCTATCTGGTGCGCCGTGGCGATCTGGCGCGAGTACTTCCGGGGATCTATGCGCCAAGGGATCGGGCAACCTCACTGGAAAGTCGTGTCAAGGCACTCCGATGTCTCGACAGCGACGCGATTCTTGTCGGCGCCGTCGCCGCTCGGCTGTCATTCTGGCTCGAGCTGCGAGTTGACGTGGTGGAATGCGCGAGTCGCCACGCCAAGGCACCCCAGCCTGGCTTCCGCTTCACGCGCCGATGTATTCCGCCAGAACTTGTAGTCAACAGATCCGGCCTCCGATATACATCGCCGGCGCTGACTGCATTGGATCTTTGCGGGACCCTTGGCGGCGATGCCATTGACCAGGCGCTTCGGACTCGAGCGACGACTCTCCAGTTGCTCCATCAAGCCATGGAGCTGACCGCGGCGCGGGTCGGCAACCGAACCAGACGCCAGTTGCTGCTCGATTCGCGCGCCGAATCGTGGTCAGCAGCAGAACGCAGGTTTCATCGCCTGCTGCGGGATGCCGGCATCACCGGATCGCAGGCGAACCGACCGGTCCGAGTGAATGACTCGATGTTCTATATCGACATCATCTTTCAGAAACTGAAGCTCATCATTGAGATCGATGGCCGGTTGTATCACACCGGAGCCGAAGTCTTCGAGACTGACCGCTGGCGCCAGAACCTCCTAATTCTCGATGGCTGGTGTGTGCTGAGGTTCACGTGGACCATGATCGAAGAGCGTCCCGAAGAGGTCACCGCGATGGTACGTGAGGCCATCGACATGCTGACTGAGGTGAAGCTCCGATAATCAGATCCGAATCAGAATGGCCTCGGGCCGCGGCCGCCAGGCCCGACTCCAACTGGGACGCCGGGTCGTTCGTCTTGCAGCTCTTCTCTGCCAGCGGCGAACTGGGAGTTGTAGAGATCGAAGTAGTGCCCGCGAGCCTCCAGCAGCTCGTGGTGGGTACCTTGCTCCACGATCCGGCCGTCCTCCATCACCAAGATCACGTCGGCGTCCCGGATAGTGGAGAGCCGGTGGGCGATCACGAAGCTGGTCCGATCGGAACGCAGTGCCGCCATCGCGCGTTGCACCAGGACCTCAGTACGGGTATCGACCGAGCTCGTCGCCTCATCCAAGATCAGCAGCGCCGGGTCGGCAAGAAACGCCCGAGCGATGGTGATCAGCTGTTTCTCACCGGCGCTGATGTTGCTGGCTTCCTCGTCCAGAACCGTGTCGTAGCCGTTCGGCAGAGCGTGCACGAACCGATCAACATAGGTCGCCTCAGCCGCAGCGTGGATCTCCTCCTCCGTTGCGGTCGGCCGGCCATAGGCAATGTTCTCCCGGATAGTGCCGTGGAACAGCCAGGTGTCTTGCAACACCATCCCGATATTGGAGCGCAATGCCGCGCGCGGCACCGTGGCAATGTCCACGCCATCTAGGGTGATTCGACCACGATCGAGCTCATAGAACCTCATGATCAGGTTGACCAAAGTGGTCTTGCCAGCCCCGGTCGGTCCCACGATCGCCACGGTGCTTCCCGGCTCCGCTACCAAGGACAGGTCGGTGATCAGTGGTTTCTCCGGATCGTAGGAGAACCAGATGTGCTCGAACGCCACGCGTCCGCAGGTCGGATTGAGCGGGCTGGCCTTTTCTGGCACTTGCTCTTGTTCATCGAGCACTTCAAAGACCCGCTCGGCCGACGCCACACCGGACTGCAGGATGTTTGCCATCGAGGCCAGCTGCGTCAGTGGCTGGGTGAACATGCGGGTGTATTGGATGAATGCCTGTACGTCGCCCAGGTTCATGGTGCCGCTTGCTACCCGCAGGCCTCCAACCACTGCGATCGCGACGTAGTTGAGGTTTCCGATGAAGAACATCGTCGGCATGATCAAACCGGAGATGAACTGAGCGCCGAAGCTTGCGGCATACATTGTGCGGTTACGTTCTTCGAACACCGCCTCGACCTCACGCCGCCGGCCGAACACCTTGACCAAGGACTGTCCGGTGAATGCTTCCTCGACGTGACCGTTCAGCTCTCCAGTGGACTTCCACTGTTGAATGAAAAGCTTTTGCGACCGCTTGCCGATCAAGGTCGTCACCAAAATCGAGACGGGGATCGTCACTAACGCGATCAGCGCCAGTACCGGCGAGATGAGAAACATCATGATCGTGACGCCGACGACGGTGAGCAGCGAGGTGAGCAATTGGCTCAGCGTTTGCTGCAGCGCTTGGGAGATGTTGTCGATGTCATTGGTCACCCTGCTCAGCAGCTCGCCGCGGGTCTGCCTGTCGAAGTAGCTGAGTGGCAGGCGGTTGATCTTGTCCTCGACCCGGCTGCGCAGCATGTAGATGGAACGCTGTACCGCGCCGTTCAGGAGGTATCCCTGGAACCACAGGAACAATGACGCCACTACGTACAGCACCAGCGCAAGCAGTAGTAATTGCCCCAGCAGCCTGAAGTCGATGCCATGCCCCGGGATGACGTTCAACCGCTCAACCATGTTCGCGAACGTGTCATTGCCCTGGGCCCGCAGTCCTGCGACGACCTGTTCCTTGGTTGCTCCGCTGGGCAGGTTCTTTCCGAGAACGCCGGTGAAGATCACATCGGTGGCCATGCCCAGGATTTTCGGTCCGAGGACGTTCATCACGATTCCGGCTATGGCAAGCAGTACGGCGAAAGTCAAGACCATCCGCTCCGGCGCCAGATGTCCGAGCAGGCGTTTGAGCGACGGGAAAAAGTGCAGCGATTTCTCGACCGGGCGGGCTTGGCCCCATCTGGGTCCCCCACCGCTAGCCGGCGGGCCGTATTTAGGTCGCTCTGGAGCTTTGGCGGGCCGATTCCCGTTGCCGCTCACCGGAGCCGTCTGGCCGTTGCCACCAACAGCTCGCCGACGCAGCTCGCCGCTGGGGCCGGGGGTCGCTTCGCTCCCGCGCATTGATTCGTGGGGCTGGTGGTCGCTTCGCTCCCGCCCGTTTGTCATGCCGCCACCTCTTCCGCGCTGAGCTGAGAATCGACGATCTCCGCATACGTCGGGCAGTTCGCCAGGAGCTCCTCGTGCGTCCCGATGCCGACGATCTCCCCGTGCTCCAGGACAACGATTTTGTCGGCCTCGGCGATGGTCGCAACCCGCTGCCCAACGATGATCACCGCGGCGTTGGCCGTCTCACGTTCCAACGCCGCCCGCAGTCGGGCGTCGGTGGCTACATCCAAAGCTGAGAAGGAATCATCGAAAACATAAATTTCTGGACGTTTGACGAGAGCTCTGGCGATCGACAACCGCTGCCGCTGACCACCTGAGAGATTGGTGCCGCCCTGCGAAATGGGCGCTTCCAGCTGCCCGGGCATCTCGCGCACGAAGTCTTCCGCCTGCGCCACCCGCAGTGCATGCCACAGTTCTTCATCGGTTGCGTCCGGTTTGCCATATCGCAGATTGCTGGCCACGGTTCCCGTGAAAAGGAAGGCCTTCTGCGGCACGAACCCGATCCGGCTCCACAAGAGCTCGGGATCAAAATCGCGTACCTCGACCCCGTCCACGGTGACCGATCCTGCCGTTGCATCGAATAACCGTGGGATCAGCGAGATCAGCGTAGATTTGCCCGCACCCGTTGAGCCGATGATCGCTGTGGTCTGCCCCGCCTCGGCCGTAAAGGTGATCTTGCGCAGCACCGGCGCCTCAGCGCCCGGATAGGTGAACTCCGTATCGGTAAATGCCACCAAGCCGGTGGCTCGCAGCTCGGTGACGGGACGGCTCGGAGGCAGCACCGAGGATTCGGTGTGCAACACCTCCTGAATGCGCTCCGCGCAGACCGCGGCGCGTGGCGCGATCATCAGCAGAAACGTCGCCATCATCACCGACATCAAGATCTGGATCAGGTACGTCAGAAAGGCTGTCAACGCTCCGATTTGCATGTCGCCCGCATCGATGCGCTGCGCGCCGAACCACAGCACCGCAACACTGGACGCGTTCAGCACGAACGTCACGATAGGAAAGAGCGACGCCATATAGCGGCCCGCTGAAATGGCGGTATCAGTGAGCTCTGTGTTGGCTCGTGCGAATCGGGCCGTCTCGTACGGTTCCCGGACAAACGCGCGAACCACCCGGATGCCGGTGATCTGCTCACGCAGCACACGGTTGACACCGTCAATCCGGGTCTGCATCAACCGGAACAAGGGGCCCATCTTGCGGATCACCAGGAAGATCGCGAACGCCAGCACCGGCATCGCCACAGCGACCAGCCAGGAAAGGCCGACATCGGTGCGCAACGCCATGATGATTCCACCGATCATGGTGATCGGCGCCGCGACGAACATCGTGCAGCTCATCAGCACGAGCATCTGCACTTGCTGCACATCGTTGGTGTTGCGAGTGATCAGCGATGGTGCTCCAAAGTGGTTGAGCTCTCTGGCGGAGAAAGAAAGCACACGCTCGAAGAGGGCCCCGCGAACGTCGCGACCAAAGCTCATTGCCGTCCTGGCGCCCAGGTATGTCGCCCAGATCGAGCAGCCGACCTGAACCACCGTGACGACGAGCATGATGCCACCGGTGCGCCAGATGTAGTCGGTGTCACCTTTGGCCACGCCCTCATCGATAATCGCCGCGTTCAAGCTGGGCAGCAGCAGTGCAGCCATCGTTCCGGCCAGCGACAAGATCAGCAGACCGATGACCGGCCGCCGGTAGCGAGCCAGGTGGGTCCGGAGCAGACGGATCAGCATGGCATCCGTTCTTTGTATGGTGAGCGCTGGCGACAGACGCCGTACAAAACAAGATCAACAATCTGAGGTGGCTCGGCGAGCCGTTGCTCGCCGAGGATGTGGTGACTCATCGAAAAGGTGATCGCCCGCAGCACGCTTGCCGCCTCCAGAGGACTTAGACGCAGCCGATCTCGATCCGGTTCGATCAAGACAGCAATAGCATTGTTGAGCAATGCATTGTCCGCCTGCTGCTTGGCCCGGATATTGTCGCGATCAGGCGCCTGCTTATGCAGTTGCAACGCCCCAAACAGCGTAAAGACTCGCCGTAACCTGCCCTGCAGAACGGCGACCGCCGCAATCAGCCGGTCCTCAAGACGCAGGCTGAGATCAACTGCGGCAAGCTCATCGCAGGTGTGCTGGATGTTGTAGGCGTCCTCAATGACGGCATCGATGAGAGCCTCCTTCGTGGCAAAGGCCCGGAAGATCGTACCCTCCGCAACACCTGCCGCCGCAGCGATCTGCCGGGTACTGACGTCACGCCCGAACCGCTCCAGCAACGGCTCTGTTGCCGCGATGAGTGCGGCTCGGCGCTCATCGAGTGGCAGCGGGGCGGCACGAGTCACAGGCACAGCTTAATGAGTGAGTACTCACTCAGCAAGCGAATAAGTCTCAATGCACTTTCAGCGGCCCAGCGGAGCGGGATTATCTGGCGCGCTCATGGAGTTAGCCACTAACAGTGCACGATTGGGATCAAGCGAGAGGGAGTCTAGCGGTGGGTTTGGGCCGACTGGCCGATGAGGTATTCGAGGCTGTCATTTTCGATTTGGATGGAACACTCATCGACTCCACGCCAGCCGTCGACCGGACATGGAACACATTCGCCGACGAGTACGGGCTCACCAAGGCTGAACTCGGCCGGCACCACGGCGTCCCGTCGGCGGCGGTAGTCCGCGGGGTGGTACCCGAGGATCGGTACCAGGCCGCGGTGCAGCGCATCGCGGAATTGGAGCTGGCCGACGTGCACGACATTGTGGTGCTGCCCGGCGCGACGGAGGCACTCGCATCACTGGTCGGTGCCAAAAACGCGATCGCCACGTCGTGCACGGTGCCGCTGGCCGAGGCTCGAATCGCGGCCGCGCAACTGGTGCCACCCACGGTGATCGTGACCGCCGATGATGTCGTCGATGGCAAGCCACACCCTGAGCCGTTCCTTGCGGCCGCGCGGTTGCTCGATGCCGATCCCCGACGGTGTCTTGTCGTCGAGGACGCGCCGAAGGGGCTCGAAGCGGCTCAAGCTGCCGGCTGCTTCACGCTTGCCGTCGTGACGACGACACCCCGCAAGGCGCTCGACGCCGATGCGGTGGTCACCGACCTTTCAGAGGTTCGGTTCGAGGTCAATCAAGCGGGCATCCGGCTGAAGTTGGCTAGTCACTCAGACGGTGCCCTTCGACAAGCTGAGGGCGCATACTCAGCCTAGAGAGCCCCTTTGACAAGCTCAGAGCGCATACACGAGCTAGCCCGTCTTGCGCCGGTAACTGCGCTTGGTCTCAACTGGCCCCTGCCCATGTCCGTGCTGGGAGGCCTTGTCGTTTTTACTGTCGATGTGGTCCTGGCCCTTGCGGCCATGCTTGGCCGCCAGAGCCTCGCGGAATTTGGCTTTGGTCTCGTCCTCGGGTGTCTGTTTTTGGCGGGGTTTGTCACTAGCGCTCATGAGGCCAATTCTTACCGCTGATCCTCAGGGGCAGAAGGCTGCTGCTGAGCCTCATTCGACGGCCAGCTCGGTGGCCCGCTGCGCACAGTCGGATCGTCGCCGAGTTGATCACCGCTCTCACTCTTCGCAGCGCCCTGGTTGACAGAGCTGGCGTCGACGTTGCCGCTTACCGGTACGAGCCTCACTGCTGTGCCGTACGCGGCTACCTCGCTGAGCGACTGGGTGATCTCGCTGCAGTCAAATTTGAGTCCCACGACCGCATCTGCGCCCGCGGAGATCGCCATCTCGATCATCCGAGCTACTGCATCCTGACGGGAATCGGTCAGCATCACCACATAGCCGTCAATCGGATTTCCGCCGCGCAAGTCGGGCCGCAGCTCACGGGTGCGCGCCACTACTCCGACGACGTCACCGATGACATCGGAGATCTCGCGACCCGGAACGTTCTCCATCGTGACCACCGGCATCGGGCGCGGCACGACAGCCGGCTGCTTCAGCGCCGGCGGCTGGGGCGTCCACTGCGTCGGCTGCTGCCCGTACGGGCCCTGACCGGGCTGACCGTACGGCTGTTGCGGTGGGTACTGCCCCGGCTGCTGACCATAGGGCCCCTGCTGGCCGGGATAAGGCGGCTGGGGTTGGCGCCCGGCCGACGGCTGACCGTACGGCTGCTGCGGTTGGCCGTACGGTCCGGGTTGCTGCTGCCCGTACGGATTGCCTGGGTTCTGCCCGTAAGGCGGCTGCTGCCCGTAGTTACTCATGCCGACAAGATATCGGCCCGGTGTCTACCGCACCCTGACAGCCGCCCGCGGTTGTAGGCCAAAAGCTAGCCCAGCTCGGTCATTTCCACGGTCACGAACATCTCCGAACGGCCCCCGGAGTACGTGCCGCGTAGCGGCGCGACATCGGCGTAGTCACGGCCGTGCCCGACGCGGACGTAGCCGTCAGTGAGCCGTCGGCACAATGTCGGGTCGTATCCCGCCCAGCTGCCACACCACCACTCGATCCAGGAGTGACTTTCACCTTCCACCGGGTTGTTCGGTTCACCGCTGCCGGGATGCAGGTAGCCCGACACGTAACGGGCAGGCAGGCCAATGGAACGCAGTGCTCCCACGGCGACGTGGCTGTAGTCCTGACAGACGCCTCGGCCTAGTCCCCAAACCTCACGCGCTGTGCTCGTGACCTTCGTGGATCCCCGCTCGTAGGTCAGATGATCATGAATCAGCGAGCACACATCCATGGCTGCTAGCCGAGGCGGCTGTGCTGTCGTGGCAGAAGCCAGAGCCGCCAGTTCCTCAGCGGGTTCAGTGCGCTCGTTGACAGTAAGGAACTCCGTCATCTTGTCCACCACAGCGCGATCGCGCAGCGCTGCCCAGCCAAGATCATTCGGGGCGACCCGACGATCAATATCCCAGGCAAGATCATCTCCATGCGTCTCCACAACGCCCTGAGCGTGCACAGTCAGTCGTTCGTGCGGCTCATGCACCTCGAACGTGGTGACAGCCGTCCCCCAGTAGTCGGTGTAGCTGAAACTCCAGGCGGCAGGTTCGATCGCGACGCGGCTGCTCCATACAGTCTGATGATCGGTTGCCGCTGGAGTCATCCGCGCCTCGTTGTAGGAAGACTTGACTCGCGTCGGGTATCGGAATCCCGTTTGATGATCAATACTTAGCCGCATCTCAGCGCGTCCCTTCAGTGGTCCAGGCGGGTGGCTCCTCGGCGGCGAAGTAGCTTGTCGAGACTGCGATCGTGACCTCCGCAGCTATGTCCTGCACGACTGACATCTCGTGGTTCAGATTGGCGAGTAATTCGTCAAGATCGGCATATTGCAATCGAGCCCGCAGCTGACCAAGCGAGCGCAAAGCTGGCTCTGCATGACGCGCCGTCAATGGATTGTTCTGCGCCACTCGCTGCAGGCTATCGGCGGCCGATATCAAGCCGTGCATGATCGACCGCGGAAAACGGGCGTCCACGATCAGGAACTCCGCCACCTCTCGGTCGGTATAAAGGCCCCGATAAGTGCGCAGGAAAGCATCGTGTCCGCCGCAACCCCGCAGCACAGCCGGCCACTGCTTGCTGCCGTGGGTCAGCGATGCTGATGCCACCAGCCGGGAGGTCATGTCAGCTTGCTCCAAAGATCGGCCTATGGACATGAACTCCCAGCCATCGTCTCGGACCATGATGCCCCGAGAGATGCCCGCGAACATCGCGCTGCGTTCTCGCGCCCAGTTCAAGAACACGTGGGCGCCGCTGGGCCCGAACGGCGCAGTCGGGAGCTGATGCCAGGTGGTGTTGACACACTCCCAAAGATCAAGCGGAATCACCTCACGGGCGCGCCGCGCGTTGTCTCGTGCGGCGGCATAGCTGAAGTAGATAGAGGTTGGCTCGGTCGGGTCGTAACCGAGGATCCGTAACACATCGGTCAGTCTCGGATTCTCGACATGATCAACACTCATCAGGGCCAGTAGGTTGCGGCACGCGTCTACCTCATGGGCGGCGGTCTCCTCGATGATCAACCGCAAATGAGTCTGCAGCAATCGCGCCGTGTCCTCGGCCCGCGCGACATACCGGCCGATCCAGAACATCGACTCGGCGATGCGGCTCAGCATTCTCCACCCCGCCGATTGGTCTGCTGTTGCTGATCTTGCTGCTGCCGTTGCGTTTCGGACATTTTAGGCATCACTGTGGCCGGAATCCTGGCAACAGTCAGCGGTACTTGGCTCTGCGACTTGGCTTGATCATCAGCCTCCTCGCTGTGTTCGGTCCGGCTCCGGTGATTGGACGATGATCGATGCGGCGGGGGGCTCAGTACCCAGGTGTCCTTGCTCCCGCCGCCCTGACTGCTGTTGACGACAAGCTCACCCTCTGGCAATGCGACGCGGGTAAGCCCACCGGGGAGAACCCAGACATCTTCGCCATTGTTGACCGCGAAAGGTCGAAGATCGACATGGCGTGGCTGCAGACCGTCCTCAATCAAGGTTGGCACCGTGGAGAGCTGAACGATCGGCTGTGCGATCCAGCCCCGTGGGTCCTCGCGTACCCGGCGGCGCAGCTCGTCCAGTTCAGCCTTGGTGGCGCGCGGGCCGATCACGATGCCCTTGCCTCCCGAACCATCCACCGGCTTGATGACGAGTTCCTGGAGACGGTCCAAGACCTCCTTGCGGGCTTGATCATCTTCTAGTCGCCAGGTATCGACATTGGGCAGGATCGGCTCTTCTCGCAGGTAGTACTTGATCATGTCAGGCACGTAGGTATAGATCAACTTGTCATCGGCCACCCCGTTGCCAATGGCGTTGGCCAAGGTGACGCCGCCGGTACGCACCGCATTCACCAGACCCGGCACGCCGAGCATCGAGTCGCTGCGGAAGTGCACTGGATCAAGGAATTCATCGTCGACTCGGCGGTAGATCACATCGACTCGCTGGAGCCCTGCCGTGGTACGCATGAAGACCTTGCCGCGGCGGCATTCAAGATCACGACCTTCCACCAGCTCGACACCCATGGTTCGGGCCAGCAGGGTGTGCTCGAAGTAGGCGGAGTTGTATACGCCCGGCGTCAGGACGACAACAGTTGGCTCCTCTACCCCGGGCGGGGCTGCCTTGCGCAGCGCGGTAAGCAGCCGCGTGGGGTAGCCGGCGACCGGACGAATCCGCTGGTTCGCGAAGGCCTCTGGCATTGCGGTGACCATGGCATTGCGATTGGTCATGACGTAGGAGACGCCGCTCGGAACCCGTACGTTGTCCTCCAGTACGCGGACATCGCCAGCCGGGTTGCGTACCAGATCAACGCCTGCCACATGGATGCGTACGCCGTTGCTGGGCTGGATGCCGCAGACGGCGCGGTGGAAGTGGGTTGAGGAGGTGATCAGCTGGCTGGGAATGACTCCATCGGAGATCACTCGAGCGTCGGAGTAGATGTCGGAAAGAAAAGCCTCGAGCGCTCTCACTCGCTGGGCGACGCCCGCCTCGATGATCTCCCACTCTGGTGAGGCGATCACCCGCGGCACGAGATCAAGCGGGAACGGTCGCTCCACGCCGCCGACATCGAAGGTCACGCCGGCTTGGGTGTAATTGTTCGCAAGGGATTCCGCGATTACGCGAAGGTCGTCTGAGCTGGATCGTGAGAGCGCGGAGTACACGGCCTTGTAAGAGGGCCGGACGCTGCCCTCCGCATCCATCATCTCGTCGAAGGCGTCACCTACGCGGTAATTGGAGAGCACGTCCGCCATAGGCGGAGCCTACTCAGATGCTCGTTACCTGGCGTTAACTCCTCACGGGTCGAGCGATTCAGCGCGTGAGCGTGCCCTTCAAGGCTCGTCAGAGACTTAGGGCTCTTTAAGCAGCAGGCATGAGTCGCCGAATTCATGCCACAGGTAATGCTCGGCTACGGCTGCGTCGTACGCATGCTGGGTCAGTTCGGCGCCCCCGACCGACTCCACCAACAACAGATGGGAAGCCTCTGGATTGTGCCATCCGGTGATCAGCCCGTCGACCACCCGTACCGGTCGGTCTGGAGAAATCACCAGATCCGTCCAGCCTGTGGCGGCTGCCACGGTCCCGTCCGGCTGCGCTGCTGATTCGACGGCTCTGGTCGCAGTAGTGCCTACCGCGATCACTCGGCCGCCACGGGCCCGACTGGAGTTGATCACATCAGCCGTCGCCTCGGTCACCTCGAACCATTCAGGCTGCGGAGCTTCACTCGCATCTTGTGACGACAAGCCGGTGTGCAATGTGACCGGCGCGAAGATGACGCCTTGGGCCACGAGCCGAGTGACCAGCTCCGCGCTGAACGGCCGGCCCGCGCTCGGCATCTCCGCACTGCCCGGATGCAACGCGAAGATCGTTTGGTAGGCCGAGATCGGGAAGGAGGCACTGAGGTAGCCGTAGCCGATCGGCCGTGCCTGCTCACAGAGATAGCGAGAAAGCTTTCCTGGCGTGCTGACTCTGGCGCGCCAAAGTCGACTGCCGAAGCCGGTTGGCGAGGAGCCGGACTTCGGATATGGCGCAATGAGCTCAATGAGGCCATCGCCTGGGAGATCGATCTGCTCCCTCACTCGGCCATCCAGCATCGGTGTTGCTGCATCCGGAGCGCTGCGTAACTCGACCACGCGAGTGCCGTCAGGTAGCCGGTTCGCGATGTGCACGATGACCGGTACGCCGTTCCGGCTACCGTCCAGCTGCCCTGGCATTGTGGCGGAGGTATTCACAACGAGGACATCGCCTGCCCTGAGATGCTCGGCGAGGCAAAAGAAGATCGTGTGCTGAATACCGGCCGGGGTTGCGATCATGAGCCGTACGGCATCCCGCTGGACGCCCCGCAGTTCGGGCGGCTCGGTCGCCGTTCGATCGTCGGGTGAGGAGAAGTGAGTGTACGGCCGGGCGGCCAGCATAGTGCTCATTTACGATCGGGTCTTTTCAGACAGGGTCGCGGCAAGATCGGCCGCGCGGTAGCGACCACTGGGCAGCCCAGAGCCGATCAAAGCAACAACGACCGGGGCAACTGTCTCCGGCTCCGCTCGATCGCTGATGTCCTCACCGGGGTAGGCCGCCTGATGCATGGCGGTGCGCATATCGCCGGGGTCGAGGCTGTACCACGTGAAGTCCGGTTCTTCGGCGGCCCAGGTCAGCGTCTGATGGTCAAGGGCGGCCTTGCTCGAGCCGTAACCGCCCCAGGTTTCATAGTGATCAACGCCTGCATCCGAGGAGACATTGATGATCACGGCGTGCGGTTCGAGGTACGGCAGCACGGCGCGTATCAGTTGCTGCGGGGCGACGAGGTTGGTGCGAAGCAATTGCTCGTACGCTGTGGAGTCGAGATCACGTAGTTGGGGCAAGGGTGATCCGCCAAGATCACTGGCGTTATTGATCACAAGGTCTAGCTTCCCAAGCGAGGCTGCAGCGGCTACCAGCTGTTCGCGATGTTCCGCGTTGCCGATATCGCCCGGAATCGCCCGCACTGATGTTAGGTCCGACAAGGCTTGCGCCGTACTCGCCAACGGCTCGGCGTGCCGTGCGTCGATGATGAGACTCCAGCCACGACGAGCCAGCTCGAGGGCTAAAGCGCGTCCTAGACCGAGGGAGGCGCCGGTGATCAGTGCGTTAGGCATGAGCCAAGTGTTCAACTTAAAGTGAACTTGACTTCAAGGGCAAGGGGCTAATTACAGAGCACCTTTCCCAAGAGCCGGATGCCACGTTTTCCGTCTCAAGACGCCCGACGCGTGCTCGCCAGCCGATTCCGTGCCACGTTTTTCGTCTTATCGATTAGCGCGCGCCCCCTTGCCTCTCCGTGTCAAAGCGTGCGGCGGCCCTCGGATCGGGGCAATCCAGGGTCGGTCTCGTCCGGATCGCGAAGGTAGGTGAAGTCGCCGAAATCATCGTCGGCATGACGGCGAGACCGGCGGCGTTTGCTCTGGCTCTCGGGTCGTGCGATCGGCTCTGCCGCAGTTGATACGGCCGGCTGTGGCGGGCGACTCGCCCGCGAAACCTCGACGGTCGCTGGCTTGGGAGCGGGAATTGGCTTCCCCTCAGGTCTTGTCTGCTCCTGGGGTGGCATTGGTTCTTCGATTGGCGCCGGCTCTTTGACTGGGGCCGGCTCTTTGACTCGCGGCGGTCGGCGGATAACGCCGGTGGCATCTCGCCCAGCCGTGGCGGTTGGACGAATCGGACGAACCGCCCCACTAGCGCGTACCACTGCCACACCGATCGCGGTCGTCAACGGCACCGCCAATACGAGCCCGATCGAGCCCACAAGTATGCCCAATACCTCAGTCGCAAACCGCTCTGTAACCAGTACATCGAGCAGCGGCCGGTTACTGATCTTGATCAAGAGGAACACGCCGAGCGACGTACCAGCCGTCGCAAAGGCGATCGTGTACACCGTGGAGGCAATGTGATCACGACCGATGCGCATAGCGCGAGAGAACAGATGCTTGCGGCTAGCGCCTTGGTCGGCCAGCTCCCAGACTGCCGATGCCTGCGTAATCGTCACGTCATTGAGTACGCCGAGGCCGGCGACGATGATCCCGCAGATCACCACCGAGGTCAGCCGAAGATCCGGCGCCGCAGCAGCCAGTACATAGTCGTCCTCAGCGGCTACGCCAGTTACGTGCGCCCACTTGCTCGCGAGATAACCGAGTAGTGCGATCAAGATCAACCCGAAGAGTGTTCCAACCAGTGCAGTGGTTGTTCGAGCGCTAAAACCATGCGCGGCGTACAGCGCCACGAACATGATCGCCGAGGAGCCGATCAGTCCAACCATGATCGGGTTGGTTCCGGCAATCAGCGCCGGAAACATGAACATGAACAAGATGAAGCCGGCGAACCCGAGTCCCATGAGCGCGGCAAAGCCGCGCCAGCGGGCGACCACCACAACGGCGACGGCGAAGAGCAAGCCCACTACCAGCAGCGGAACATGCCGCTCGAAATCAGAGAACTGGTACTGGGCTGGCTGGTCCGCCGATGGCGGTATGCGGACAAGCTTGATGTCCTGGCCAACCTTGATCCCTGACGTGTAGATGGCGGCAGTCACGGGCACTGTGACGGTTTTGCCCTTCTCGTCGCCCTTACGCAACTGCGATGTCACCTCAGCGCAATGGGCGCTGCTCACCCCGGGTGTCGACCCGGACAATCCCTCACAGGAAATCTCCCTGACGTCGGTGACCCGGGCGGTCGGATAGGTGACTCCCGGAACGCTGTAGCCAGCCACATCAGCATTCACGTGCCGCGAAATATCGTCGGGCCAGAAGGTGACCAAGCCCACCACGGTCCAGATCGCCAGTGGGATCAAGACGACGATCAGGATCCGCAAGGCGCGCTGGTGGCGACGTAGTTCCTCCGAATTCACCAACGGCTGTGGGCCAGTATCTGAAAGAGGTTCTCTGGTGGAGTGCGAGTGAGCCACGTTGCCGCCTAGTCTTAGTCCCCGTGAGTCAGCTTCCTGGGACGAGTCGCGACGGCATCATGCCGTATCGCGCAATGGCTCGCCAGGCATCCAGGAGCGAACTGAGCACTCAATCTAACTCACGTCACCCTCGGCGTGTTCGGCCAGACCCCTTCAGTTCCACAGACCGGGCATCGCAGCAGCGCCCCCGCACCAGGTCACAGCGCGGCGCGATCGGACTGATTGCCGGCATCATCGGCCTCGGTTTGTTGGGTCTTTGTTTGCGGACTGTGCCGACAGTTCTGACCGAGACCAATCTCATCGCGGGTGTTGCCGGCCCATTGACCGGCATCCGTGTCAGTGCCCCGCCGACAGCGGCACCGCCGGCAACTGCACCGGCTGCCCCGGTACCGTCGATGAGCGTCGACCCCACGACCGAGACAAGTCCGAGCGCTAGGCCGGCGAAACTGCAGGCGAAGCGCAAGGCAAAAAGCCTGCAGACGGTTGAGGTGCCGGCAAGTGGGCCCGGGACCTACCGGGCGGCCAATAAGTCAATCCGCCCCACGACGTCGGCCGGCGCCTTGATCCGTTACGACGTACGAATCGAGAAGGGATTGTCCATCGATCCCGACAAGGCCGCAAGCATCATTCAGGGAATCCTCGATGATGAGCGCAGCTGGCGCGGTACCGGTCGATGGCGCTTCGAGCTCACGCCGGTCGGACAGTCCGCTTCACTGCACGCGTACATCGTGACGCCGGACACCACCGACCGACTGTGCGCGCCGTACCTGACCCGCGGCGAGGTTTCCTGCCAGAACGGCAACCGCGTCGTATTGAATGCCAAACGCTGGCTGCTGAGTGTCGACTCGTACGGATCTGACCTGACCAACTACCGGCGCTATTTGGTCAACCATGAGTTCGGGCACGCGCTTGGAAAGCATCACGTGGACTGCCCCGGTCCAGGGAGGCTTGCGCCGGTCATGATGCAGCAAACCAAGGGCCTCGGGTCCTGCCGGAAGAACCCATGGCCGCAAGCCAGCGAAAACTGAGCTCGGCTCGGTTGCCGGCTCAGGCGCCTTACGACCTAATACTCGTGCCGTTGCCGCTTGACGTGGCGCGACGGATGCTCGTCAGTGGCTTGCGGCCCGCGCGAGAGGCACGCCGCCCCGAGCCTGAGCCCGTCGAAGGGCCATTTTCCTGGCATGCGGAATATCCCATGCCCGACAGCCTTGATGCGATTGCGCTGGCGCTTGCTTCGCACCACGCGATGACGGGCAAAATCGGTGATCCGCCCGCATGGTGGGTACATCACATCGTCGTCGATGGTGTCGTTGTGGGCGATATCGGATTCCATGGGCCACCAGGCCCGGAGAGAACGGTGGAGATCGGGTACAGCGTCGTGCCGGCTTGGCGCGGGCATGGCGTCGCGAGTCGCGCGTGCGATCTGATCTTGCAGCGGGCCTGGCAGGACGGTGCTGAGGTCGTTATTGCCGAAACTGATCATCACAATGTGGCGTCGCAGGCGGTGCTGCTGCGCAATGGCTTCCGTCGCGGACCCGACGGCATCTTCACGATCAAGTGCCCGGGAGCACCATGACAAAAGGGCGGGAGCGAAGCGACCACCAGCCCCAGCGGCGAGCTGTGTGATGACCGGGCTGACACGCCACATTCGCCTGGAGCAGCCGGTCATGATGGGGCCGATCTTCTGGCAGTTGCGGCGCGGCCCCGGCGATCCGACCCATCGTCAGGTTGGTGACATCTACCTTCGGGCGACCCGTACGCCCCAGGGCCCAGCGTTGATCAAGATCATCCCGAACGGTATCGAGGTAGCGGCTCGTGCATGGGGTGCCGGCGCCGAGTGGAGTCTTGATCAAATGCCGCGGCTGCTGGGGGCAACCGATGATCCACGAGGTTTTCAACCGAGACCCGAGCACGGCCCGCTGGGAGAGGCTTGGCTGCGGTATGGCCATTACCGAGTCGGTCGAACCGACGCGGTCTTCGAGGCGTTGGCGCCTGCCTGCATCGAACAAGTGGTAACTGGCAAGGAAGCCTTTCGGGCGTGGCGACTGCTGGTTCGGGAGTTCGGTGAACCGGCGCCTGGCCCGGCGCGTGATGCTGGCTCGGCGGCGTACGGGATGTACCTGCCGCCAACACCCGATGCGTGGTCGCGGGTTCCTAGCTGGCGGTTCCTCGCCGCCGGAGTTGAGCAGCGGCGTAGCCGCACCCTGGTCCGGACCGCCGCCCGTGCGGCAGCGCTCGAGCGCACCTTGGCGTGGCCGTGCGACCAAGTCGATCGGGTCTTGCGCAGCTTTCCCGGTGTTGGGCCCTGGACGTCAGCAGAGGTACGCCAACGCGCGCATGGCGACCCGGATGCCTGGAGCATCGGTGACTATCACGTGGGCCGGGACATCACCTACGCGCTGACCGGCAAGCAACTCGATGACGACGCTTGCTTGGAGATCCTTGAGCCGTATCGCGGGCACCGCTTTCGAGTACAGATGCTGCTATCCATGGTCGGCCGGCGCGGACCCCGACGGGGGCCTCGGATGGCACTGCCCACTCACACGCCGTACGCGACACACGGCAGGTCCTAGCGATGAACCGGCCGGCCATGAGGTGGAGACCGAAGGCTTGGCCGGAGGGGTTACGCGCCTCGCTCCCCCTTGCTTTACCCGTCGCGGCGGTGGGAGCCAGCTTCGGTATCCTCGCCGCTCCGCTACTGGGTGCGATTCCTTCGATCTTGATGTCAGCTGTTGTCTGGTCGGGCACTGCTCAGTTCGCGGCTCTCAGCATTTTGACGTCGGGAGGCAGCACCGCCTTGGCGGCTGGCGCTGGCCTACTGGCCAACACCCGCTTCTTGCCCATGGGATTCGCGATCGCTCCCTCCATGAGGGACGGACCGGTGCGACGACTGCTCAGGGGAGCTGTGCTTGCCGACGCGTCGTTCGTGATCGGCAATCGCGGAGGTGGCCGATTCGATATCAGCGCTATCGTCTGGGCCGCGCCTGTGCAATATGTAACGTGGGTCGGCGGCACAGTCGTCGGCGTCGCCGGTGCCGGAGCGATCGGCGATCCCGCGCGCTGGGGCCTCGACGTTTTGTTTCCGGTGTTTTATCTGAGCCTGTTGCTGCCTGAACTTTTTCCTGAGCGCACGAGTAGCAGTCATGGGCGATCGGCGTCGCGGAATAACCGTCCAATTGTCGCTGCGATCTTGGCCGCAGTCATCACCCTCGCACTGACACCCATTGCCCCGCCAGGAGTCCCGGTACTGGTCGCAGCGGCGGCGGCACTGATTGGTCTGGCCGCACCACGGGAGCAAGCGGCTACTGGAGGCGATCGATGAAAACGTGGCTCCTCATCGCTGTTCTGGCCGTCGGCACCGTACTGATGAAGACCATCGGCCCGGTGCTTGCCGGCGGTCGGCGGCCACCTGCACCGCTCACCAGGGTCATCGCACTAGTGGCTCCCGCACTGATTAGTGCCCTCATTGTTACCGGCACTTTCACAACCGGCGCCCGACATCTGGTCATCGACGCCCGCGCTGCCGGGCTTGCCGTGGGCGCGATCGCCTTATGGTTCCGCGTACCAGCCGTTCTCGCGATGCTCATCGCCGCCGTCGTCTGCGCACTCTTGCGCTTTATGGCTTGAACGCAGGCGAACCATGATCAAACTTTGTCAACGCCCTCGTAGGCGCACGACACTTCCCATGAGCCATGAGTAAGTTCGCCACGCCTGGGTGGCCTCATCGAGATAGGCCATCTCTTCTGCTGTCAACGTGAACGACAAGGCGCCGGCATTGTGGATGACCTGATCGGCGTTCCGCGCTCCGGGGATGGGCACGACACTTTCTTGTTGGAGGAGCCATCGCAGCGCTACTTGCCCAGGGGTCTTGCCGTAATGATCACCGATCGACCTCAGTAGCGTCACCACCGGCCGCAATGCCTGGAACTGTGCGCCCCGGAATGGTTCCCGAAAGCGACGAATCCCGACCGGCTGACTGTCGAGATACTTCCCAGTCAATGCGCCGCTGGCGAGCGGCTGATATGCGATCAAGGTGATGCCCAGTTCACGGCAGGTGTCCAGCACCCCGTTGGTCTCGGGTTGCCGGTGCAGTAAGGAATATTGCACTTGATTTGACGCGAGTGGAATGCCGCGTCGAGCCAGCGCCTGGTACGCGGTCCGCATCTGCCCAGCGGAGTAATTGCTCACACCAACCGCTTTGATCTTGCCCGCCTCAACCGCGTCGGCCATCCGGCCCATGAGCTCATCGATGTCAACACGACGACTCGGAAAATGATGTTGATAGAGATCGACGGAACTGCTTTGCAGGTTTTCTCAAACTGGCGTCGAGTGCGTCCGGCAGATCATCGGCACGCCTAAGGGGGGTCGGCGGAAACTTCGTGGCAATCACAACGTCCTTGCCGTCGGCGAGCTCGCCGAGTCGCCGCTCTGAGGCACCAGCGCTATACATGGCCGCCGTGTCAAAGAAGTTGATCTCTGCGGCGAGGCTCGCATCAAAGGCCGCCTGTTCGTCGGCAGGATTCGTTCCTCCGTACGCGCTCTTGGCCGGCATGAAGCGCTGGGCACCACTCGCCTCGCCCCAGATCATGACGCCCAGACCGAGTCGCGATACGCGAAGCTCGGTGCGGCCCAGCTGTACGGTCTCTGCCATCTTGACACTCTAAAGGTGAGGAATAGCTGGACCCGGGTTCCGGTTCTTCTCAACAAGCCAAATGAGGAAGGATCAATGGGTATCACTCGCCTGAACCACGCAGTGCTCTTCGTTCGGGATCTTCAGCGCAGCGTGGCCTTCTATACCGACGTCCTTGGTTTCCGACGGATCGACATGACCCCTGAGGGATTTGCTGGTGCTGCGTTCCTACAGGCGCGAGGGTCGACCAATGACCACGACCTGGGCCTGTTCGAGATCGGAGCCAATGCGGGGCCATCGGGCGCAGGACGCACAACCGTCGGGCTCTACCACCTTGCTTGGGAGATCGACACCCTCGCAGAGATGAAGCAGCTCGCGAAGTCCCTCGCTGAGAACGGTGCCCTCGCCGGTTCCTCCGACCATGGCACGACGAAGAGCCTCTACGGCAAGGACCCCGATGGTCTGGAGTTCGAGATCGCCTGGATTGTGCCAGCTGATCGGCTTGATGAGGCGGCCCGGGAAGCTCGAAAGCGCATCGGTCGACTCGACCTCGAACGAGAAATCGCCCGCTATGGCGCCGATACGCGTGGCGGAATCGGCATCTCCGTTTCGATTGGCTGAAAGGATTGCCTGCGAGAGAGGCGCCGACGTAGGTCGGCCCACCTACCTATCAGCGGCCGTCAGGCGGCCCCCGGAACCATCTCGCCGAAGCCAACCAGCGACCGGATCGGCGTAGTGCGTGCCGATGATCAACGTGTCGGAGTCTGCGAATTGCTCGAGAAGGCTGCGCCTTGAGGCTTGAGCTTGATCGGGATCGAAGTCCGATCCCGATCCCCATTCCGGATACGCGATTTGGCACGGATGGTGAGCCACATCGCCGGTGATCAAGGCCGACTGCCCGCGCGACTCGATCATCACGCTGACGTGATGCGGCGTGTGGCCCGGCGACGGCAGCAGCCGTACGCCGTCGGTAACCACATGATCATCGGCCACGAGATCGACCAGACCCGCCTGATACACCGGCAGTACGGAGTCGGAGAACCCTGCATGCTGGTCGGCGATCTCACTCTCCGGCCTGGACTGCCAATAGTGAAACTCCTCCCCGGACATCACGTAGCGGGCCGCGGGGAATGTCGGCTGCCATTCCTCACCGACCAGTTGAGTGTGCCAGCCGACATGATCAAAATGCAGATGCGTGTTGACGACGTAGTTGATTCGACTGGGATTCCCGCCTGCATCGTGGAGTCGATCGAGGAACGTGGTCTGCAGGTTGTCCCACCCGGGAACTGCGGAGCGCCTCTTGTCGTTTCCGACACCGGGATCCACGATGATCATCTGACCGTTGATGAAGATCAGAAACACCTGCACCCATCCGTGTAGGCGGCCAGCCTGATCGACGAAATCGGGCATCAGCCAGCCTGCGCGCGACACACTAGCAAGATCAAATTTCGGAATCAGGCCCTGCAGCGCGGCAGTGGCATCCAACTCCGGGATTCGGCACACCGTGGCATCGCCGACCTGCCAACGGAGAAGCTTCATGTCGTCACTGTCGCACGGCTTGCTAGAACCGGGCGAGATCCGCTGTCGCTGGTAAAGCCTGAGGCCGCATTCGAAGCCTTGGTTGAGCTGATAACGGGCCTGTAGCGTGATTGGGTGGCTGAGCCTGGCCCGCAATGGCATCCATCGCTTTATGCAGGGAGTGCCCCGGCTGACATTTGGCGGTCGCTCGGATGACCTTCGTGGTGCCGCTTGCTGATTTTGGCCAAGCTGACCTAACCCAGGCCGGAGGCAAGGGAGCGAACCTCGGCGAGCTGGTGCGCGCTGGATTGCCTGTGCCGGATGGCTTTGTTGTCACCACTGATGCGTACTCGAGCGTGATCAGCCCGCCCGATCTCAAGATCTCCGAGCTGGCGGCTGCCGGCCAAGGCGCAGCGATCCGCACAGCCGTTGAAGCGATCACCATGCCAACTGATATCCGGACGGCAATCGCCGATGCGTACGCCCGCCTCGGAGCTGGTCCCGTCGCGGTGCGCTCGAGTGCAACCGCCGAAGATTTGCCAGAGGCCGCCTTCGCCGGGCAGCAGGACACCTATCTCAACGTCGTCGGTGAGGCGGCGGTGATCGACGCGGTACGGAGGTGTTGGGCATCGTTGTGGACCGACCGAGCTATCGCATACCGCAGCCGGATGAAGATCGATCCCGACGATGTCACGATCGCCGTTGTCGTGCAGCGCATGATCAACGCTGACTTCGCGGGCGTGATGTTCACCGCCGATCCCGTGAGCGGCGACCGGGAGACGATCATGATTGACGCCTCCACCGGTCTGGGTGAGGCAGTTGTCTCAGGCCTCGTTAGCCCAGACCACTACCTGCTCGATGATCAAGGTCAGATCCGCAGTTTCCAGCCCGGCGACCTCGACCGTACCCAGCGACTGCGGGATGCGGCGCTTGCTGAGCTGACGCGGCTAGGCGTCCTGGTAGCCAAACACTTCGGACGGCCGCAGGACATTGAGTGGGCGTACGCCGGTGATCAGATATGGCTGCTGCAGGCCCGTCCCATGACCGCACTCCCGCCGCCACCGCTCAAGCTGAACGCAGCGCAGCGCCGACTTGGCTCCATTCTTCTCGACTACCTTCCGGTGCGGCCGTACCCGATCGATATGAGCACCTGGATTCCGTACGGTCCGGCGGGCCTGATGGCAAGAGTTGTCGGCAGATTCGGGTTTCGGGATGTGTTCGAGGACTTTCTTCCAGAGGATGAGAACGGCATAGTTGATCGGCTGATGCCACGTGCTCCGCGTCCCACATTTGGAGTAGTGCTGGCGCCATGGCGCGCTGCGACGTTGGCCCATCGCTACGATCCGCGTCACTGGACCGATGATGCGCGTTTCTCCGATTTCCGGGCCCGAGTCCACCATCTCGCGGCCCAGGATCTGAAGACCATGCCGTGGCCCTGGCTCAAGACCATGCCCCGACAGGCTCTCGATTCGGTCAGTCCGATTGGCGATCTGCGGATCGACTATCTCCCGCGCACGGGCCTCGCGCTGCTTCGACTCTCGCTAGCACTCCGGCTGCTCGGACGCTCCGCATCGCTCGCGGATCTGATCGTCGCCCGCACCCGCACCACTGAGGCCAACCGCGCTCTTGAAGCCCTCGCCGCTCAGGCCCATGAAGACCCAGGGCTCGGCGATGCCGTCAACAACCTGGACCCGAGGTCACTCAGTGCCTTTCCGAAGTTCGAGGCCGAATTCAACGCCTACCTCGCCGAGTTCGGCCACCGCGAGACCGTGACGCCAGTTCTGGTCACCCCGCCAACTCAGAGTGAGGCGCCGGAGACAGTGCTGGCGTTGATCAAGGTTCTGGCTGCGGAGCCGCCACGCCCGCCCGAAGATACCGATCGCGCACTGCAAGAGCTGCTCAAGCATCCGCTGCTCCGTGGACGGCGGCAGCGAGCGATGATCAAGCGTTGGGTGAAGGCTGGGCGCGCCGGAATGGCTTTTCGGGAGGACAGCCATTTCTACTTCCTCTTGCCGCTGCCCATTTTGCGCAGGTCGTTGCTGGAGATGGGTCGCAGGTTGCTTGGGGTTAGCGTGCTCGACAAGCCAGAGGATGTGTTTCACCTGCGGTTGGAGGAGCTGGAAGCAATCGATGATCCGGCCACACTCGCTGATCCTGAGGGGTTGCGTGCGATCGTACAGCGGCGGTCGCACCGGCGTGAGGAGCTGGCCGGAGTTCGCCTTATCGATCCAACGGCTATCTTTCCGCGAGGCGACAACGGCGGCGCGCTCGTCACCGGGACACCTAGTAGTAGCGGATCGGCGACTGGACCGGTGACCGTCATCCGTGAACCGGCCGAGTTCAGCCGGCTCGCCGCCGGCGATGTACTGGTCTGCCCTTACACCAATCCAGCCTGGACAACGCTGTTCCAACGCGCGGCCGCCGTCGTCGTCGACGCCGGAGGGCCGGCCTCGCACGCAGCAATCGTTGCCCGCGAGTATGGCATCCCTGCTGTTATGGGCACTGCGATCGGCACCAGCGTTCTCACCGATGGCCAACTGGTCACCGTCGACGGCACGACGGGCCGAGTTACCGCCGCGGATAAAGTCGAGGCATGACCGCCACGCCGGTTGATAAGACCTATGTCATGTTGATGGTTGCTGACATGGCCCGCGCCATGCGGTTCTATACCGAGGCGTTCGCTGTCAGTGTTGTGATCAGCTCACCTTATTGGAGCGAGTTCACAGTGGCCGGCACGACTGTCGCTCTGCATCCTGGTGGCACTGGTCAGACCAACACCGGGCTTGGCTTTGAAGTAAAAGATCTTGACGCAGCACTGCAGCGAACTACCGACGTAGGCGGCAAGATCACCAGCCCCCCGCGTGACAGACCCGAGGAGCGGATCAGGATCGCTCAAATTGCTGACACTGAGGGCAATTTGATCACTGTCGCCGAGCTGACGGCTAGCCGGCCAGAGTAGAGATATCGACTGGTGACGGCGGCACCTGGACAAATTGTGACGGCGGGAACCACTTTGACACCGCCCGTCGCAATCGCTCCCAGCCCTGCAGCTGGACTGATCCGGACCTGATTGCGGCCGGCCAGCCAAAATCACCACGCCAGATCTAGCGTTGCCATACCCGGACAACGAATTCGACGTGGTGCTGTCGGCCCTTGGTGTGATGTTCGCACCGCATCACCAAGTTGCCGGACGAACTGATCCGCGTTTGCCGCCCTGCGGCACGATCGGACTGGCCTCGTGGACTCCAAGCGGGTTCGTCGGGCAGCTGTTCGGCACCATGATGCCATACGCGCCACCACCGCCGCCTGGAGCCCAACCGCCGCCGCTGTGGGGATCCGAAGATCACGTACGGGAGCTCTTCAGCGACCGCCTCGAAGACGTGCACACTGAAACGCGGAACCTGCGGCTGACATACTTTGCTACTCCAGAAGCATTCCGCGACTACTTCAAGATCAACTACGGGCCCACCATGCCGACCGACAAGTTCATTGCTGATGATCCTGATCGGGTTGCTGCACTTGATCATGACCTTGCGGAACTCGGCCGCCGCTTTGATGTAGGTACCGATTCGACCATGGTGGATTGGGAATATCTGATCTTTACGGCACGCAAGTCCGACTAACGGTTGCCGGCCTGCCCTTCGACAACCTCAGGGCGCATCTGCATGCGGGCTGAGCCTGTCGAAGTCCGCGATTTCACGAACCGACTCGCGGCGGAAGCGGGCGAGTCTGAGTCACAGGCCGCTCGCGCCATTCGTCGACACTGCTCAAGAGTCAGCGTTCCCACGGCGGAACCGAGATCCATGATCACGACCACACCATCGCCGTCATGGCTGCGGTTATGGCCTCCGCGACCCGTGCGGCGTCCGTACCCAGGCGATGATCCGACGTGCCGGCAGCGACCTCAATGGGCGGAGCCGGACCCTGCACCATCTGTAGCGCGAGTCGCACCGCCGCACCAGCCAGGTCAGAGCTGTGGGAAACGACCACGATCCCGACCATCCTCGTCAGCTTGCCAGTTCGGCGGCGAGGGCTTCGAACAGTAAAGTCATCGAGGCTGCACCGGGATCCATATGTCCGGCGCTCCGCTCCCCCAAGTAGCTCGCCCGGCCCTTTCGTGCCACCATCGGCACCGTCGCGTGTAGTCCAGCAGTCGCCGCATCCCGCGCGGCTTTAACTGCTGCTTCAAGATCACCGCCGTTTTTGATCACAGCCTCCATGGCATCGAGGGCTGGCGAAAGCACATCGACCATGGTCTTGTCGCCGGGCCGAGCCTTGCCGCGTTCGACGACGCCGGTGAGCCCGGCCCGCAATGCCATATGTACAGATTCGGCGTCAAGCTCGATTGCCGGTCCGGCCGCACTGGCGAAGCGTAGGAAGAAGGTTCCGTACAGGGGACCGCTAGCGCCGCCGACCGAGGTCACAAGCGTCATGGCGACGGTCTTGAACAAGTCATTCGCATGTGTCGACTGTCCGCCATTGACGTTGTTGATCACCGCAGTCATGCCCCGGGCCATGTTGATGCCATGATCAGCATCGCCGATCGCAGAATCCAACCGAGTAAGCTCGGTTTGGTTCTTAACGACCAGTTCCTGGAAACGCCGCATCCACCCTGCCAGCTGCTCGATGGTGATCACCGTACGCGACACAATCCCTAGATCCCCCACCCAAGCCCGGCGGTATTCACTGGAGCATCCCATAGTCTGATCAATTCCTGGTCGGCGCGCAGCAGCGTGACCGAGCAGCCTGCCATCTCGAGAGAAGTGATGTAATTCCCCACCAGATTTCGAGCTACGATGATCCCGGCCTTCTGGATGATCTTGGAGACTTCGCCGTACATCACATAGAGCTCGATCAGCGGCGTGCCGCCCATCCCGTTCAGCATGACTATTACCGGCGTCGAACCAAAATCAAGATCAGCAAGGATAGGATCCATCAACTGCTCGGCGATCTCCCGCGCGCTTGCCAATGCAACCCGGTGTCGACCAGGCTCTCCGTGGATGCCGATGCCTAACTCCATCTCGCCCTCGGCTAGCTCGAAGGTCGGGTGGCCCGCAGCTGGCACCGTGCAGCTGGTGAGAGCCATACCCATCGAACGACCAGAGTCGTTGATCGCTTGCGCCAAAGTCACAAGATCGGAGAGCGGGCGCCCTTCCTCAGCGGCCGCGCCAACGAGCTTCTCGAGCAACACGGTGACTCCGACACCACGACGCCCGGCCGTATAGAGCGAGTCCTCGACGGCAACATCGTCATTGACAATGACATTGTCGACTGTGATTCCGGTTTCGGCGGCTGCGAGTTCGGCCGCCATCTCAAAGTTCATGACGTCGCC
>Ga0111538_10002298_pt1 | contig 26949 bp, 25 predicted proteins | sample SoiMethybrSBSTD1_FD_79669 | JGI IMG/M metagenome (GOLD analysis project Ga0111538, IMG submission 79669) | Bulk soil microbial communities from a Populus tree surrounding site in Tennessee, USA - Soil MetaG P. TD hybrid SBSTD1 (version 2)... | ecosystem: Environmental > Terrestrial > Soil >...
ATGAGCCCGCGCGAGGCGGCGCTCTTCGTCGCGGTTGCGTCGGCGGTCTTCATGAGCGCGGCGTGGCAGTTGAGCCCCCTCTGCCTGGCGTTGTCGCCGGTCGCGCTCGCCATCGTCTTCTGGTATTCGCTGGCCAAACGCTACACCACGTGGACGCAGCTCTTCCTCGGCCTGGCCATGGCGGTGGCGCCGGTCGGCGGCTGGCTCGCGGCGGGCGGCCGCGGCGGGTGGGAGCCGTGGCTGCTGGCGGTGGCCATCGGCGCGTGGGTGGGCGGCTTCGACGTCCTCTACGCCTGCCAGGACCTCGACTTCGATCGCGCGCACGGCCTGCGTTCGATCCCCGTGCGCTTCGGCGTGCCGGCGTCGCTCGCCATCTCGCGTGCGATGCACGTCGTCGCGGTCGCGTGCCTCGTCGCGCTGGCGCTGGTTGCGCCGCTGGGTCGGCTGTACCTGGCCGGGGTCGCCGTCGTGGCGGCGATGCTCGTCTACGAGCAGTCGCTGGTCCGCGCCGACGATCTGTCGCAGGTGAAGCGCGCGTTCGATCTGAACGGCTACGTCAGCATCCTGTATCTGGTGGTCCTCGTAGTCTCGCTCTATGGCTGAGATCGGGGCGGGTGCCGCGCCGCGCGTGGCCATCGGCATCACCGGCGCCAGCGGCGCGTTGTACGCCACGCGCACGGTCGCGGCGCTGCTCGAGCGCGGCCTGCACATCGAGCTCGTCGTGTCCGATTACGGCCGTCGGCTGCTGCGCGACGAGCTCGGCGACGAGGCGTCGATCGATCGGCTGCCCGCGTTCCTCAGCGGAAAATATGGGCCCGGTGTCGCGGCGGGCACGCTCACCGTTCACAGCAACCGCGATCTCGGCGCGACGATCGCCAGCGGCAGCCACGGCTGCAGCGGCATGGCGATCGTGCCCTGCTCGATGAAGACGCTGGCCGCGGTCGCGCACGGCCTGTCGCGCAACCTGATCGAGCGCGCCGCGGACGTGATGCTGAAGGAGCGGCGGCGGCTGGTCATCGTCCCGCGCGAGACGCCGATGAGCCTGCCGCAGCTGCGCAACATGGTGCTGTGCGCCGAGGCCGGCGCGATGATCCTGCCGGCGATGCCGGCGTTCTATCAGCAGCCGAAGTCGCTCGACGATCTCGCCGACTTCATAGCCGGCAAGATCCTCTCGGCCCTCGGCTTCGAGCACGAGCTGTATCCACCGTGGACAGGCACCATCCCGGGCGGTTGACAGCCGATGCAACCACGAAAGCCACGAAAGTACGAAAGACACGAAAAAGAACAGTCTTTCGTGGCTGGCGGTCGACGATGCTGAAATCGCCGGACATCTCGAAGTCGCCCGACCGCATCGCCGGCATGTTCGATGCGATCGCCGGGCGCTACGACCTGCTCAACCACCTGCTCAGCGCCGGCATCGATCGGCGCTGGCGCCGCCGCGCGATCGAATCGCTGCGCCTGACCGGCACCGAGCGCGTGCTCGATCTGTGCACCGGCACCGCCGATCTGGCGATCGCCGCCGCGCGCGCGCACCCGCCCGCCGCGCGCGTCGTCGGCGTCGACTTCGCCGGCGCGATGCTCGGCGTCGGCCGGCAGAAGCTCGAACGCGAGCGGCTCGCCGATCGCGTCTCGCTCGTACGCGGCGACGCGACGCGCATCCCGGTGGCCGACCGATCGGTCGACGCAGTGACGATCGCGTTCGGCATCCGCAACGTCGACGAAGTGGCGGCGGCGTGCCGCGAGATGCGCCGCGTGCTGCGTCGCAACGGCCGCCTGGCGATTCTCGAATTCGCCGTCCCCACGGTCCCCGGCTTGAGCCGGCTCTACCTCGGGTATCTCCATCACATCCTGCCGCGCATCGGCCGGGTGGTGTCGCGCCACAACGCCGCCTACGGCTATCTGCCGGCCTCAATCGGCGCGTTTTCCACGCCCGCGGAGTTTGTCGCCATTCTTTCCGGCGCCGGTTTCTCGTCTATTTCCGCCGAGGCTCTGACCTTCGGCAGCGTCACACTGTATACTGCTGTAAGTACCTGATGTATTTCGATTTCGAGGATTACCACCCGGATATCACTCCGGTCGGGAGCGCGATCTCCTGGCGCGAGGGCGTGCTGCTCTCGATCATCGCGCACCTGATGGCGATCATCCTCCTCCTCGCCGCGCCGCGATATTTCCCGTCGTGGTTCCAGGCGCCCGAGCGTCGCGCCGCGCCGCTCATCGCGCAGGCGGAACCCGACAAGACCCGGTTCGTGTTCGTGCAGCCGCGCGTCGAGCGGCCGGTGCCGAAGCCGCCGGACCGCGCCGACTCATCCGACCGCGATCGCATCGCGCGCTCGCGCGAGCGCGCGCCGCAGCCGACCAACCCGCTGCCCTACGCGCGGGGCAACAGCCCCGAACGCGTCGAGGAATTGCCGCGCGAAGTCGCGCGCGGCCGCGGACCGGATCCGGATCCCTCGGCCGGCCGTCCCGCCGAGAACAAGCCGCCCGAGCCGGAAACGCCGAAGGTGGACGAGGCGCAATCGACACTGCAGCTGCCGTCGGCGCGGCCGCCGACGCAGAGCGGCGCGACCGGCCGGTCGGCCACCACCGGCGGCTCGCTCGGCGATGCGCTGCGCAACCTGCAGCGCTACGTGCAGAGCGAATCGTTCGACAACCAGGGTGGCACCGGGCAGTTCGGGCCCGAGATTCAGTTCGACACCAAAGGAGTCGAGTTCGGTCCGTGGATTCGCCGCTTCATCGCGCAGGTGAAGCGCAACTGGTTCATCCCCTACGCGGCGATGTCGATGAAGGGGCACGTCGTCATCCAGTTCAACGTGCACAAGAACGGCACGATCAGCGATCTGGCGGTCGTCGGGCCGTCGGGGGTCGAGGCGTTCAACAGCGCCGCGTTCGGCGCGCTGTCGGCGTCGAACCCGACGCAGCCACTGCCGCCGGAATATCCGTCCGACCGCGCCTTCTTCACCGTCACCTTCTTCTACAACGAAACCCCGCCCCGGTGACACGCTCGCAGCAGCTCGGGCTCCTGATCCTTCTCGTCGTGTTCATCGTCTACGTCGTCGCCCGCGTCGGATGAAGCCGGCGGCGGTCGCCATCCTCGGTCCGACCGCAACCGGGAAGAGCGCGCTGGCGCTGGCGGTGGCCGAGCGCTACGACGGCGAGATCATCAACTGCGACTCGACCGCGGTCTATCGCGGCTTCGACATCGGCACCGACAAGATCGCGCCGGCGGATCGCCGCGGCATCCCGCATCACCTGATCGACATCGTCGATCCGACCGGCGACTACACCGCGGCGCAGTTCGCGCGCGACGCCGCGGCGGCGATCCGCGACATTCACGCGCGTGGGCGCCTGCCGGTTCTGGCCGGCGGCACCGGCTTCTACTACCGGGCGCTGACCCGCGGCCTGTTTCCCGGCCCCGGGCGCGACGACGCGCTGCGGGGACGGCTCGAATCGATCGCCGGGCGGCGCGGCGTCGACTTCCTCCACCGGATGCTGCGGCGAATCGATCCGCCGTCGGCCGCACGGATCCAGCCGCGCGACCTCAAGCGATTGGTGCGCGCGCTCGAAGTGTTCTTCCTGACCGGCCGGCCGCTGACGACGCATTTCGCGGAGACCGTGTCGCCGCTGCCGGAGGTCGAGATGATCGCGGTGGCGCTGCGGCTGCCGGCGGCGCTGATCTCGGAACGGGTGACGCGGCGGGTCGACGAGCAGTTCGAGCGCGGGCTGCTCGACGAGATTCGCGCGCTGCTCGCGCGCGGCGTGCCGGAGTCGGCGCGCCCGTTCGGCGGGCTCGTCTACCGCCAGGCGCTCGAGCACCTGCACGGCGTGCGCGACGAGGCGGCGACGCGGGCGCTGATCGCGCAGGAGAACCGCCGCTACGCGCGGCGGCAGTTGATCTGGTTCCGCAAAGAGCCTAATCTAAGCTGGTTCGACGGACCGGGCGAGTCCGCGGGAACCATCGCCGCCGTGCAGCGTCTGATTGACAACTATGTCGCCCGCCCCTGAGACCCGAACCAGCCAGCCCAATATCCAGGACGTTTTCCTCAACTACGTGCGGCGCGAGAAGCTCACCGTCACCATCCGGATGATGGACGGCAGCGAGATCGAGGGGCGGATCAAGAACTTCGATCGCTTCGCGCTGGTGCTCGATCAGGCCGGCACCGATCACATGATCTTCAAGCACGCAATCGCGGCGATCAAGACGCCGAAAGCGGTGGCCAACTACTTCTCGCATCAATAGTCGCTGGTTGCTGGATGCTGGTTGCTAGCTGCCACTCTCGCCCCGGTCCACCTAGCAACCAGCAACTAGCCACCAGCAACTCCTGTGACCTTCAAGCGCGCCATCGTCATCGTTCTCGACAGCGTCGGCGCCGGCGAACTGCCGGACGCGGGCGTATATGGCGATCAAGGTAGCGACACGCTCGGCAACATCGCGAAGCAGGTTCCGCTGAAGCTGCCGACGTTGCGAAGCCTCGGGCTGGGGCGCGTCGCCAACATCGGCGGCGCGCGCGTCGGCGAAGCGGCCTGCGGGCGCATGGCCGAGGCCTCGGCCGGCAAAGACTCGGTGACCGGCCACTGGGAGATGATGGGCATCGTCCTCGATCGCGCGTTCCCCACCTTCCCGCGCGGCTTTCCCGCCGATGTGATTGCCGAATTTTCGCGGCAGACCCGACGCGGCGTGATCGGCAACCGCGCGGCGTCGGGCACGCTGATCATCGACGACCTCGGTCCGGAGCACCTGCGCACCGGCTCTCTCATCGTCTACACCTCGGCGGACAGCGTCTTTCAGATCGCGGCGCACGAAGAGATGGTGCCGGTCGCCGAGCTGTATCGCGCCTGTGAAATCGCCTACACGCTGGTGGTGGAAGGGTTCGGCGTCGGCCGCGTGATTGCCCGCCCGTTTGTCGGCCGCGAGGGCAGTTTCCGGCGAACCGCCAACCGGCGCGACTACGCGCTGCCGCCGACGGGGGAGACGCTGCTCGATCGCCTGAAGGCCGCGTCGCATCCTGTGGTCGCCATCGGCAAGATCGAGGACTTGTTCGCCGGCCGCGGCATCACCACGGCGATCCATACCGTCAGCGACGACGAAGGCATGGACCGCGTCGGCGAGCAGATGCAGGCGCTCGACCGCGGTTTCATCTTCGCCAACCTCGTCGACTTCGACACGCAGTACGGCCATCGCAACGACGTCACCGGGTACGCGGCGAACCTCGAGCGATTCGATGCCCGGCTGGCGGCGCTGCTGCCGCAGCTGCGGAGCGACGACCTGCTCGTGATCACCGCCGATCACGGCAACGACCCGACCACGCCGTCGACGGATCATGCGCGGGAGTACGTGCCGCTCCTCGTCACGGGTCGCGGTGTGCGCGCCGGCGTCGACCTCGGCACGCGGCGCAGCTTCGCTGACCTCGGGCAGACACTGGCTGAGCTGTTCGATGTCGGCCGGCTGGCACACGGCACCAGCTTCCTGAACGAGATTACCGAAGCATGATTCGAGGAACGGACTCGTGCTCGTTAAACTCGGCCCGAGGCTCATAACGTGCGCGCTCGACGCCGGGTCACAGCCGCGATAAAGACTGCAAGGAGCGCCGTGATGACCACCACAGGGCCTCGTCGCTCTCGTTTTTGCTGTCAGCGAGGTCGCGCGTCATGAACACAGTGCATGTCGCTGCAATGCTCTTCGCCGTCGTTCTCGTAGGTGTGCCGACCGCCGCCGATCGAAAATGGCAAATGGGGACGTGGACCGATGTGGGTGTGGCTCGCACGCCGTGGGTCGGCGACCCGGCGCACGAACGGATGCCACCGGGCTTCAACAAGCCCGAGCTGACGGAGGTTGCGACCTACGTGATTGAGACCGCCGATCGCCGTTTCGAATTACAAGACATGGCTGCGATTGGAAGTGCAACGTTGGATCGCTACGTGACCGTCGGCCAAACGGTGATGTTCGCCGTCGAAAAGAAGACGGCGTATATCAAGCTCGACGGCCGCGAATATCGATTGCTGGTGCGCAAGAGTCAGCGGAAGAAACAGACGCGCTGAGATCTCGTTCTCACCGGCGCGAAGGCTGACTGGGGGCTACAGGCTACGAGGTTCCCCTTTGCTGACAGTCCGTTTTGGGCGCGACACCTGATGTCTGGCTTCAGCCGGACCGCTTCCGACGGTATCATCTCTTCGAGCAGTCGCCTCTAAAACGATGCCTCCGACGAGCACGGCCAGCGTCCGCCAGCAACTCGAAGCCCGCGAGCGCGAGATCCTCGCGCCGCAGGCGGCGAAGAGCGCCGACTCGCGCGGTCGGCTCCGCCCCGAGCTCGAAGACGACGTCCGGCCTGCGTTTCAGCGCGATCGCGACCGCATCATTCACTGCAAAGCGTTCCGCCGCCTCAAGCACAAGACCCAGGTTTTTTTCGCGCCTACCGGCGATCACTACCGCACCAGGCTGACGCACACGCTCGAGGTGTCGCAGATCGCGCGGACGATTGCGAAGGTCCTGCGGCTGCACGAGGAGCTGACCGAGGCGATTGCGCTCGGCCACGATCTCGGCCACACGCCGTTCGGCCACGCCGGCGAGCGCGTCATCGGATCGCTGATGCCGGGCGGCTTCAACCACTACGAGCAGAGCCTGCGGATCGTCGACAAGCTCGAGAACAACGGCCTGGGGCTGAACCTGACATGGGAAGTGCGCGACGGCATCGCTAAGCACTCGAAGGGGAAGTCGGGGGCGCCGGTCGGGATGGCGCCGGCGCTGCGCGCGTCCACCATCGAAGGCCAGATCATGCGCGTCGCCGATCTCATCGCCTACGTCAACCACGACATCGACGATGCGACGCGGGCCGGGCTGCTGAAGCCCGACGATCTGCCGCGCGACCTGGTGGCGGCGCTGGGCGCCACTTCGTCGGCGCGCATCGGCACGCTGGTCAAGGATGTCGTCACCGAAACGATCGCCGGCGGCCTCACCGAAATCCGGATGAGCAATCGCGTGCTGCAGGCAGTGCTCGCGCTGCGCAGCTTTCTCTTCGACGCCGTCTACGAGAACGCGATCGCGACCGCGGAGTTCCAGAAGGCGTCGGGCATTCTCAGCGGCCTGTGGGAAAAGGTCCGCGAGCGCCCGCACGAATTCCTCGACCAGAAGACGATGGACTCCGAAGGCCTCGACGCCGCGACCTGCGACTTCATCGCCGGGATGACGGATCGATACGCGGTGAGGCTGTTCGAGCAGCTGTTCATCCCGAAACCCTGGGCCGTCGACTGAGTAGGGGCTGGGGACTGGGGGCTTGGGGCTGGCTGATTCGATCCAGCGGGCCAGCCGCATCCATCGCAATTCCGGCCCAGCTCTGCGGGCGCCTACGAAGGCGGGTCGCCAGCGTGGCGACCCGCATCGCTACTACCTGCCTGCTTTGACCGTGTCCTGATCCTGTTCGAGCGTGCGGTTCTCGAACGTGAAGAGGTCGTAGTACGCCTGGCCGCACGAGCCAGGGGCGAACGAACACGAATCGTCGACGAGCGCGCCTGAGATGACGCGGTGGTTAGGAAACGTCGCCGTAATGAACGCTTCAGCCTGATCCCATGTCAGTGTCATGCCACCCCCGAACTGCGACAGATCCCAGCGGCCGATATTGTCGGTCATGTCGATGACGTCCCATTCGCCCGTAATGCAACCGGCCCCGAACGGGGCGTGGCCGACATATCCGAAAGCATTTTGATCAGGTCCTCCACGAAATTGATCGAATCGGCCGTTTCCGTCGCCGTCAATCGCGATTTCGACTCGCGGGGACCCACCCGAGCATGTGCGCGGCAGCGAGGGAAAGTAGTACTTCAGATTGATCTGGTGATCGAGGGCTGTGAAGTCCACAAGCGCGATCTGAACCGTCTCATACGTCCTCCATGCGAAGTCTGGGTGGCAACACAGCGAGTGGCGTGATGCTGTGCTGGCGGCGCGTGGCGAGTTCAGCGCTGAGGTGATGCGCTGCGCCGGTCGATGGTCGAAGGAAGCAACGCCGATGCCTCACGCCGCGGTCGTCGCGTCGTGAGCGTTGTCCGTGTTCTTGGCGGCGATGGTCGCCGGGCCGGTCGGCCGGCGGCCACGCGCGCCGGCGCCAAGACCCAAATGGGTAGCAATGTTGGGAAGTGATCTTCCGCGACGGGTCAGCCTACCCCTAGCCCCTCGCAACAGCCCCCTGTTCCCGCAGCCAGCCCCCAGTCCCTAGCCCCCAGCCCCTTCTCCAAGGCATAATTGGAGGTTCATGCTCCTGCTGAACCTGAGCAAGATCCGGACGGCGCAAGAACGGTTCGAACGCGTCTACACGCCAGACCAGTTCGGGCCCGAAGAGGAGTTCCGGGTCGTCGCGCCGGTCGACCTTGCCTTCGATATCTTCAAGGACAAGCAGCAGTTCCGGCTGGTCGGGCGCGTCAAGACCACCCTCGAGCTGCCGTGCGGCCGGTGCCTCGAGCCCTACAGGACGCCGGTGGACCAGACCTTCGATCTCCGGTATCACCCGCGGGCGCTGAACACCGGCGAAGGCGAGCGCGAGCTGCAGGACGACGACCTGACGACGGCGTTTTACGACAACGACGAGATCGACCTCGGGCACCTGATGAGCGAGCAGTTCTACCTCTCGCTGCCGATGAAGCCGCTGTGCCGCGCCGACTGCAACGGGCTGTGCCCGATCTGCGGCACCAACTTGAACCTCGAGACCTGCGCGTGCACGCGCGACTGGGAAGATCCGCGGCTCGCCGCGCTCAAGAAGCTCAAGGCCGAGAGTTGACGGCTCGCCCAGCGATGGCTGATGGCTGATGGCAATGGTTGATGGAGCCACCTGACAGGGAAGCGAAGGAATAGAGAGAGAGATGCCGAATCCAAAACGACGACACTCCAAGACGCGGACGGCCAAGCGCCGCACGCACGACGCCTTGAACCCGGTCGGCCTCAGCGAATGCCCGCAGTGCCACGAGGCCAAGCCACCGCACGTCGTCTGCGCGAATTGTGGCTACTACCGCGGGCGACAGGTGCGCGCGGTGAAAGAAGAATAGAGCAGGGTCAGGGTTCAGGGTTCGAGGTTCAGGGTCGGTTCTGAAGGCCAGAACCCAGAACCCGAACCAACCCAGAACCGAGAACCCAGAACCCTGAACCCTGCCCCCCGCGCTTGTCATGATCTGGATCGCAGTTGACGCCATGGGCGGCGATTTCGCCCCGGGGCCGGTCGTCGACGGGGCGCTGGCGGCGGCGCGCCACTTCGACCTCGGCGTGGCGCTGGTCGGCCCGGCCGCCCTCATCGACAAGGAGGTGCGCCGCCAGGCGGCGCCCGACACGACGCGCATCCGGATCATCGACGCGCCCGAGGTCGTGGCGATGGACGAAACGCCGTCGGCGGCGCTGCGGCGCAAGCCGATGGCGACGATCAAGATTGCCGCCGAGACGGTGGCGCGTGGCGAGGCGGCGGCGCTGTTCAGCGCCGGCCACACCGGGGCGACGGTGATGGCGGCCTACGGAGCGTTCGGCATGCTGCCCGGCGTCGATCGGCCGGCGCTGGCGGCGACGATCCCGACGCGGCAGCGTCCGGCGGTGCTGGTGGACGTGGGCGCCAGCGTCGAGTGCCGGCCGCAGCACCTCCTGCAGTTCGCGGTGATGGGCAGCCGCTACGCGCGGGTCGCCTTCGGCATCGAGTCGCCGCGCGTCGGGCTGCTGTCGATCGGCGAGGAAGCGAGCAAGGGCAACGAGCTGACGCGCGAGGCGCATCAGCTGTTGAAAGGGGCGCCGCTGCGCTTCATCGGCAACATCGAAGCGCGCGATGTCTACAGCGGCGCCGCCGACGTCATCGTCTGCGACGGCTTCACCGGCAACGTCGCGCTGAAGATCAGTGAAGGGCTCGTCGACGTGATCGAGGATCTCCTGAGCGAAGAATTGTCCAGCACGATTACCACGCGGGTCGGGTCGCTGCTGACGCGGCGGGCGCTGCGGCACTTCCGGCGCCGCGTCGATTACTCGGAGTACGGCGGGGCGCCGCTGCTCGGCGTCGCCGGCGCCACCATCGTCGGCCACGGCCGGTCGAGCGCGAAGGCGGTGCGGAACGCCGTCGCGATGGCCTACCGCTTCGCCGCCGATCGCTTCATCGAACGGGTCGAGCGCGACATCGCCGCGGCCGTGGTGCCGCACCAGTGATTGCCTTTCTGTTCCCCGGACAGGGTGCGCAGCGCGTCGGCATGGGCGAGGAGCTCGCCGCTGCCTTCCCGGTTTGCCGCCAGACGTTCGCCGAGGCGGACGCTGCGCTGGGTGAACCGCTCAGCCAGGTGATCTTCGACGGCCCCGAAGAGCGGTTGACCCTCACCGAGAACACGCAGCCGGCGATCGTCGCGGTGAGCATCGCCGCGTATCGTCTGCTCGAGTCGCGCGGGATGACGCCGTCGTTTGTCGCCGGCCACAGCCTTGGCGAGTACTCGGCGAACGTCGCCGCCGGCACCTTCGGCTTCGCCGACGCGCTGCGGCTGGTGCGCCAGCGCGGGCGCTACATGCAGGAGGCGGTGCCGGCCGGCGAAGGGGCGATGTCGGCGATCCTCGGCCTCGATCTGCAGGGTGTGTCGCAGGCGTGCCGCGAGGCGGCGGAGGGCGACGTGGTCAGCCCCGCGAACATGAACGGCGCCGGACAGATCGTGATTGCCGGCGGGCGCGACGCGGTCAAGCGCGCGGGCGATCTCGCCAAGGAGCTCGGCGCCAAGCGGGTCGTGCCGCTGCCGGTGAGCGCGCCGTTCCACTGCGCGCTGATGGCGCCGGCGCAGGATCGCCTCGAGCCGGCGCTGCGCGCGCTGGCCACGGCCGCGCCGCGCGTGCCGATTGTCGCCAACGTCGACGCCCAGCCGAAGCGCGACGCGCGCGCCGCCATCGACGCGCTGGTGCGCCAGGTGTCCGCGCCGGTGCTGTGGGAAGCGGTGGTGGCGCGCCTGGCCGCCGAGGGGGTCACCACCTATGTCGAGGTCGGTCCCGGGAGCGTGCTCAGCGGCCTGGTGCGCAAGATCCACCGCGGCGCCACCGTCGTCAACTTCGGCACGCCCGACGATCTGGAGATCGTGGAGCGGACGCTCGCCCTCCCGTCGGCGAGCCCGGGGCAGCCGGAGCCGGCCAAGGGCTGAATGAGCCGCACGCCGCACCATGTTTGATCTCACCGGCAAGGTTGCGCTCGTCACCGGCGCATCGCGCGGCATCGGGCGGGCGATCGCCTCGCGCCTCGCCGAGCAGGGGGCGACCGTGGTCGCGGCGGCGCGGGGCGATCACGCCGGCGAATGCGCCGCCGAGATCACCGCGCGCGGCGGCAAGGCCGAGGCGATCGCCCTCGACGTCACCGACGCGGCCGCGGTCGAAGCGGCGCCGGCCGGCGTGGTGTCGCGCCACGGGCGGCTCGACATCCTGGTCAGCAACGCCGGGATCACCCGCGATCAGCTGCTGATGCGGATGAAGCGCGACGACTGGGACGCGGTTCTCGCCACCAACCTCACCGCCACCTTTCTTCTGGCGCAGGCGGCGATGCGGCCGATGCTGAAGCAGCGCGGCGGGCGGATCGTCGCGGTCAGCTCGGTGGTCGGGCAGATGGGCAACGCCGGGCAGGCGAACTACGCGGCGTCGAAGGCGGGGCTGATCGGGTTCGCCAAGGCGCTGGCGCGCGAGGTGGCGTCGCGGGCGATCACCGTCAACGTCGTCGCGCCCGGGTTGATCGAGACCGACATGACGCGCGCGCTGCAGGAAAAAGCGCAGGTCGACTGGGCGGCGCAGATCCCGCTCGGCCGTCTCGGCGGCGTCGACGATGTGGCGGCCGCAGTCTGTTATCTTGCGTCAGACGAGGCAGCGTATATTACAGGGCACGTTCTGGCCGTCAACGGCGGGATGTACATGTAGGAGGATTGAATGGCCGTAGCCGACAAAGTGAAGAGCATCATCGTGGAGCAGCTCGGCGTCGACGAGGAGGAAGTGACGCCGGACGCGTCGTTCGTCGACGACCTGGGGGCCGACTCCCTCGACACCGTCGAACTGGTGATGGCGTTCGAGGAGGAATTCGGCATCGAGATCCCCGACGAGGATGCCGAGAAAATCACCCGCGTCAAGGAAGCGGTCGAGTACATCGAGTCGCACGGCAAGAAGAAGTAGATCGGGCGGGGCCCGGTCCTGGGAACCCGGACGGACCATAGCATGACCACCCAAACACGACGAGTTGTCGTCACGGGCATCGGCCTCGTGTCGTCGCTCGGGATCGGGACGGACGCCAACTGGCAGGCGATACGCGCCGGCCGGAGCGGCGTCGGCACGATCACCAAGTTCGACGCGTCGCAGTTCGCCACGCGCATCGCGGGCGAGGTCAAGAACTTCGACCCGCTGGCGTACATCGAGAAGAAGGATGTCAAGAAGATGGACATCTTCATCCAGTACGCCATCGCCGCGTCGCAGTACGCGATGGACGACTCGAAGCTCGAGGTGACGCCGGAGCTGTCGCGGCGCGTCGGCGTGTTCATCGCCTCGGGGATCGGCGGGTTCACCACCATCGAGCGCGAGCACAAGGCGCTGCTCGAGGGCGGCCCGCGCAAGATCTCCCCCTTCTTCATCCCCTCGGCGATCATCAACCTCGCCGCCGGCCAGGTGTCGATCCGCTTCGGCGCCAAGGGACCCAACTCGGCGACCTGCACCGCCTGCTCGGCGTCGGCCCACGCCATCGGCGACGCCTTCGAGATCATCCGCCGCGGCCAGGCCGACGTGATGATTGCCGGCGGCTCGGAGGCGGCGATCACGCCGATGGGCATCGGCGGGTTCGGCGCGCTGCGCGCGCTCTCGACCCGCAACGACGAGCCCGAGCGGGCGAGCCGCCCGTTCGACAAGGATCGCGACGGCTTCATCGTCGGCGAGGGTGCGGGGGTGCTGATTCTCGAGGCCTACGAGATCGCGAAGGCGCGCGGCGCGAAGATCTATGCCGAGCTGGTCGGCTACGGCATGTCCGCCGACGCCTACCACATCACCGCGCCGTCGGAGGACGGCGAGGGCGCCTTCCGGGTGATGAGCGCCGCGCTCGAGAGCGCCGGCGTGCCGGGCACCGAGATCGATTACATCAACGCGCACGGCACCTCGACGCCGCAGGGCGACGCGCTGGAAACGCTGGCCATCAAGCGCTGCTTCGGCGAGCACGCGCGCAAGGTTGCGGTCTCCTCGACCAAGTCGATGACCGGGCACCTGCTCGGCGCGGCGGGCGGGCTCGAAGCCGGCATCACCGTGCTCGCGGTGCACGACCAGGTGGCGCCGCCGACCATCAACCTCGACCACCCCGACGAGCAGTGCGACCTCGACTACGTGCCGCACAAGAGCCGCCCGCTGGCGATCGAGTACGCGCTGTCGAACTCGTTCGGCTTCGGCGGCACCAACGCCGCGCTGCTGTTCAAGAAATTCGAAGCATGAGCCCGGGCCAGCGGCGCCTGTGCCCGATTCACCACATGCAGCCACGAAGAACACGAAGTCAAGAGCCCACGAAGTTCACGAAGACGACCAACCATGTTTGTTCTTCTTCGTGGCCTTCGTGCTCTTCGTGTGCTTCGTGGTTCCCGTGGCAGCGACTCTGAACACCATGAAAATTGCCGTCTGCATCAAGCAAGTCCCGACGCGCGAGTGGCAGCCCCGCCTCAACGACGACAAGACCTGGATTCGCGACCAGGACGCCAGCTTCGAGATGAACGAGCCCGACGCCTACGCGCTCGAAGAGGCGCTGCGCCTCAAGGAGAAGCACAGCGGCGAAGTGGTCGTCTGCTCGGCCGGGCCGGCGCGCGTCGCCCAGGTGATCCGCGAGGCGCTCGCCCGCGGCGCCGACCGCGCGATCCACGTCGAGGACGATGGGCTGGCGAGCGCGGATGCGTTCGTCACCAGCGAGGCGCTGGCCTCGGCGATGAAGGACGAGAAATTCGACCTGGTGCTGACCGGGCTGCAATCCGACGACCAGGGCTTCGCGCAGGTCGGCGTGATCCTGGCCGAGAAGCTCGGCCTGCCGCACGCGACGATCATCATGGAAGTGCAGGCCGACCCTTCGACGGGCTCAGGGCAAGCTCGAGGCTTGCGCGTGAAGCGCGAGCTCGAGGGCGGCTGGTTCCAGTGGGTGGCGATGCCGCTGCCCGCGCTGCTGACGATTCAGAGCGGCATCAACCAGCTCCGCTACGCCACCCTCAAGGGAATCATGGCAGCGAAGAAGAAAGAGATTAAGAAGGCCGCCATCCCGGCCGGCGGCGCGGCGAAGCAGAAGATCGTCAGCCTCTACCTGCCGGAGAAAGCGAAGAAGACGCAGCTGATTCCGGGCGCGCCTGCGGAAGCGGCCCGAGAGCTGGTGCGCAAGCTGCGCGAGGAAGCGCGGGTGATCGCATGATCCTGGTGATCGCCGAGCAGCGCGACGGCCGGCTGAACCGCGCCACCTGGGAGACGATTGCCGGCGCGCAGCAGCTGGCGGGACAGACCGGCGCGCCGATCGCGGTTGTCGTGCCGGGCGCGAACAGCGGCGGCGTGGCGAAGGAGCTGGCGGCGGCGCAGGTGAAAGAGATCGTCACCCTCGAGCACGCCGCGCTCGAGCCCTACACGCCCGACGGCTACACCGCGGCGCTGAAGGAAGCGATTGGCGCGCTCTCGCCGGCGCACGTGCTGCTGCCGCACACCTACCAGACGCGCGACTTCGCGCCCAAGCTGGCGGCGCGGCTCGACCGCGCCCTGGTCACCGATGTCACCGCCGTGAAGGCGGCCGGCGGCGACACCGCGTTCGTGCGGCCGATGTTCCAGGGCAAGCTCACCGCCGACGTCGTGCCCCAGGGGCCGGCGCCGCATTTCGTCACCTTTCAGATCGGCGCCTATCGCGCCGACCAGGCTGTGCGCGGCCAGTCGCCGGCGCCGGTACGGGCGCTCGCGGTGACGGTCGACGCCGCCGCGATCCGGGAGAAGCCGGAGGCGCCGTTCCAGCAGGCGCGGCAGGCGGTCGATCTGTCACAGGCCGAGCGCATCGTCTCGGTCGGACGCGGCATCAAGGAGCAGGCGAACATCGCGGTCGCGCAGCAGCTGGCCGAGGCGCTGGGCGCCGAGATCGCCGCCTCGCGGCCGATCTGCGACGCCGGCTGGCTGCCGATGGAGCGGCAGGTCGGCAGCTCGGGACAGACGGTGGCGCCGAAGCTCTACCTCGCGCTCGGCATCTCCGGCGCGATCCAGCACCTGGTCGGGATGAAGGGCGCGAACACGGTGGTGGCGATCAACAAGGATCCCGACGCGCCGATCTTCGAGATCGCCGACTACGGCATCGTCGGGGACCTCTTCGAGATCGTGCCGGCGATCATCGATGCGGTGAAGAAGTAGCGACCGCATCCGTCCCGAGCGTCTATGGAAACGGTCGCCTTCTGGATTCTGGTAATCGCCTTCGCCGGCGCCTTCGCCGCGCAGGTCGCGCGGCGGGTCCAGCTGATGGCCGCCGCGCCCGCCACCATTTCCCTCGACCATCCGGGCGCGCGCGCGTCGCGCTTCCTCATCGACGTCGTGCTGCAGCGCCGCACCATCCGCGAGCGGCCGCTCGCCGGCATCATGCACGCGCTGGTGTTCTGGGGGTTCGTCGCCTTCGGCCTCTACACCACGACCGAGTTCCTGCGCGGGCTCGGCATCGTCGATCTGACCCACACCGGCTGGTTCCAGGCGTATCGGCTCGCGCTGACGCCGTTTGCGGCCGGCGTCCTCGCCGGCATCCTGTTCCTGCTCGTGCGCCGCGCGGTCCTCCGGCCGGTCGGCCTCGGCACGAAGGTCTCGCTCGAATCGGTGGTGATCGCGCTCTTCATCGCCACGCTGATGATCACCTTCCTGCTGGCCTTCCGCCTCGACGAGGCGTCGACGGCCGGGCGCGTCAACTGGTGGGTGCACGCCGTTGTCATCCTCGTGTTCATGGCGCTGATCCCGGCGTCGAAGCACCTGCACCTCGTCTTGTCGCCGATCACCGTTTTCCTGAAGTCGCCGGAGCTCGGCAACCTGCCGAACCTGGACTTCGACAAGGAACAGGTCGGCCTCGAGACGGTCAAGGATCTGGGGAGCAAGTCGGTGCTCGACGCCTTCACCTGCGTCGAGTGCGGGCGCTGCCAGGTGAATTGCCCGGCGTGGGGCGCCGGCAAGGAGCTCAACCCGAAGGCGATCATCCTGCAGACGCAGGAGGCGCTGCTGGCCGGGGAGCGCGAGCGGAAGCTGGGCGAGGTCTACTCCGAGAAGGTCCTGTGGCAGTGCACCACCTGCGGCGCCTGCGAGAACCAGTGCCCGGTGGGCATCGAGCACCTGCCGATCCTGATCGGGTCGCGGCGCGGGCTGGTGTCGAATGGCGACGCGCCCGACTACCTCGGCGCGATGTACAACAACCTCGAGCGCCGCAGCAACATCTGGGGGCTCGGCTACGACCAGCGCACCAAGTTCGTGCAGTCGGCCGCGCTCGAGACCTTCGACGCGTCGAAGCACGACGTGCTCGTCTGGCTCGGCTGCGCCGGATCGTTCGACGCCGACTTCCAGAAGTCGCTGCGATCGCTGTTCTCGATCCTGCGGGCGAAGCACGTCAGGTTCGGCGTGCTGGCGAAGGAGCGCTGCAACGGCGACCCGGCGAAGCGCACCGGCAACGAGTACATGTACCAGGAGCTGGCAAACGCGAACATCGACGACCTGAAGGCAGCCGCGCCGAAGAAGATCCTCACCTCCTGTCCGCACTGCGTGAAGACGATTGGCGACGACTACCGCAAGTTCGGCTACCAGGTCGAGATCGAGCACTCGTCGGTCTTCGTCGAGGCGCTGCTGCGGCAGGACGGCGGCAACGGCGCGGCGGGCGGCCGCGACGTCGTCACCTACCACGACCCCTGCTACCTCGGGCGCTACGGCGGCAAGGTCGACGAGCCGCGCGCGCTGCTCGAGCGCTTCGGCGCCGAGATCAAGGAGCCGCAGCGCAACCGCGACAACCCGTACTGCTGCGGCGCCGGCGGCGGGCTGCTGTTCGCCGACAAGGAAGAAGAGCCGGGCTCGCGCATCAGCGACGTGCGCTTCAAGCAGCTCCAGGCGACCGGCGCCGGCACCGTCGTCACCGCCTGCCCGTTCTGCTCGATCATGCTGAAGGGCGCGCAGGCCAGCGCCGGCGCCGATACGCAGTTCGTCGATCTGATGACGTTCGTCGACGGCAAGTTGGCCAAGAGCACCTGATGTGGGTGACTAGTTGAATTGGTGAATTGAGGATGCGGTATTTCGTTCACCAACTCTCCAATCCCCCCATTCGCCAATTGCAATGAGCGCCGAGTCGTCCTGGCGCTCGTCCCCTGCGAAGCGCCTGCAGGCGCGGCTCATCTCCACCATCGGCTATCCGCTCGTCGCCGCGCTCGGATCGACGCTGCGCTGGCGCGCCGAGGGGGTCGAGCACCTGGCCACGGTCGAGGGCGGCGGCCGCAGGCCGATCATGGCCTTCTGGCACGGCCGCATCCTGCCTGCCACCGTCTACTTCCGCCGCCGCGGCATCGTCGTCATCACCAGCGAGAACTTCGACGGCGAATGGATTGCCGGGATCATCGAACGTTTCGGCTACGGCACGGCGCGCGGCTCTACCTCACGCGGCGGACGGCGGGCGCTGCGGCAGCTGACGCGCGACATGGCGGCGGGGAAGCCGGCGGCGTTCACGCTCGATGGCCCGAGGGGCCCGGCGCGCGTCGCGCAGCCCGGCGCGCTCTGGCTGGCCAAGGCCACCGGCAACCCGGTGGTGCCGTTCCACATCGAGACCGATCGCCACTGGACGCTCAACAGCTGGGACCGCACGCAGATCCCGAAACCTTACGCGCGGTCGGCGATTGTCATCGGCGAACCGTTGTACGTCGAAGGCGATGCGGACGCGGCGGCGCTCGATCACGCAACCAGAACGTTGCAGCAACGGCTGCAGGCGCTCGAGCTCCGTGCCCTTGCGCTCGCGCAGGAGCGCATCGTTTCCTGACACCGCACGTGCTGCACGCATCGCACTCAGGAAGCGCACCGATGAGCCGCGGCGCGTGGTAGGCTGATCGTCCTCTTTCCCGAAGCGTGCGTCGTGAGGCCGCTGGCGGCTGCAACAACGCGAGCATTGCCACAGGAGAGTGCCGAATGCTCTGGATAGTGACCGCGGTGACCGTTGCCGTGGGCGTGGTTGCGCTGCTCGCGGCGATTTTTTCCAGGCGCGGAGACGACGTCGACGAGCTGGGCGAGTTGAGCAGCCGCTGGATCGCCGAGCATCGAGTCGATTCGCACTGAAGGCGGGCCGCGGCGCCCGCCGCCCTCTTCTCCTGCCAGCCACGATGATGCCGATTACCTATGAACGCGACGATGAGCGCTGCCGGATCCAGGTGCGCCTCAGCCCACTACGGCTGCGCGCCCCCAAATCCATTCCCGCGACCGCCGCGTAGACAGCGGAAGGAGAGCAGCATGCAGGAGACGCAGAACATCAAGGTGGTGCAGGAGTCGTACGCCGCGTTCGGGCGCGGCGATATCCAGGGAATCCTCGACCGGCTCGACGACGACGTCCTCTGGAAGGGCGTTTATGGCGCGGCGCCGCACGTCCCGACCGCGGGCGAACGGCGCGGCCGGGCGGCGGTCAAGGAGTTCTTCCGGCTGGTCGGCGAGAACGTGAAGTTCTCACGCTTCGAGCCGAAGGAGTTCATCGCCACGGGCGACAAGGTCGTGGCCCTCGGCCACTACACGGCGACGACGCCGATCGGCAAGCGTTTCGATTCGGATTTCGCGATGGTGTTTACGGTGCGCAACGGCAAGGTGACCGAGTTCCAGGAGTTCACCGACAGCGCGCAGATCAACGCCGCCTACGCGGTCGCAGCGTCGGTGTAGCGGGTGGCCCCGGGCGCCGGCCGGGCACGGTCACGACCCGCGCTTCATCGACGGCCAGTTGGTGAGGACGTGGATCGGCGTCGAGGCGACGTCGTGGACCGGAACCTTGACGAGAAAGTGCCCGGCGTCGGGCGCGACGTTGTAGTTGCTCATGTAGGGCTGCACCGGCGGCGCCACATGCACCTCGAAGAGGCGCGTCGGCTTCGACGGCGTGCCGTCGCCGAACCCTACCAGCGTCAGCCACGAATCGGTCGAGACGTAGAACAGCTCGCGCCCGTCGCCGCGCCAGCGCGGATCGGTGCCGCCGCCGGCCGAGACCTGCCACCGCGATGCGGGATCGACGAGGCTGCGCACGTACACTTCCGCCTGCCCGGTCTCGAACGATGCGTACGCCAGCCACTGCCCGTCGGGCGACACCTGGCCCTGCATCTCGTCGAACGGCGTCTGCACCAGCGGCTTCGCCTGCGCGCCGTCGGGGCTGACCTGCCAGATGTCGGCGCCGGTGTTGCCCTGGAAGGTGTGGTAGACGATGCCGTGGCCGTCGGGGAACCAGTCGGTCGGGTATTTCGCGTACTCGCTGGTGAGCAGCAGCGTTCGCGTGCCCGACCCGTTGGCTGCCGCCTGATAGAGATCGTGCAGGCCGCCGCGGTTCGAGCGGAAGACGATCTGCCGGCCGTCGGGCGACCACACTGATGCGGCATCGGTGGCCTCGTCGGCGGTGAGGCGCAGCTTCGAGCCGCGCGTGAGATCGAGCACGCGGATGTCGGGGTGCTGGCTCTGGCCGTCGACCTCCGCCACGGCGAGCTGCTGGCCGTTGGGCGAGAGGCGGAAGTCGGCGTATTCGGCCGGCGCGCCGAGCGTGCTGACGCGGTCGCCGCTGCGGTCCATCCAGACCAGCTCGGAGGTCGCGGCGCTGCTGGTATACGCCAGGATGCCGGTCTGCGACACCGACACCGCGGCCGAGAAATTGCTCGACCCCGCCACCGACGAGACCACCGCGGACGGCACCCCCAGCCGCACCTCGCCCTGCCACTCGAACGGCGCCGCCATCAGCGCGCCGGCCGACACGTAGAGCAGCCGATCGGGGGCGACGTACGACGCGCTCAGGCCGGAGGTGACGAGCCGCTGCGGCGGCGCGCCGTCGAGCGTGCCGAGATAGATGCCGTGCTCTTCCGGCTGCGTGCTCTGCACGAAGTAGATGAAGTGGCGATTGTCGGCGAGAAACTGCGGCCACCGGTGCGACGCTTCGTGCCGGCTGGCGTCGAGGCGCGTCACCGCCGCGACGTCGCCGCCGTCCGCCGCGATCCGCACCAGCCCGCCCTGCGTGTCGCCGGCGAAGAGGATCACCCCGTCGGCGTTCCACGCGCCGCCGCGCCCGTGCGCCGCCGGCGCAAGGACGCGCGCCGGGCCGCCGGCGAGATCCACGCGCTTGAGCGAGCCGCCGGCAAAGAATCCGATCGACGCGCTATCCGGCGACCAGAATGGATACTCGGCGCCCTGCGTGTTGGCCACCGGCTCCGCCCGCAGCGCGTCGAGCTCGCGCACCCAGAGCTGCGACGGCTCGTAGCGAAGCGAGGCGACAAAGGCGAGGCGGCGGCCATCGGGCGACAGCGCGAACTGCGCCGTCCGCACCGACGACGGCGTCGGGGTGAAGCCGCCGTGATCGGGCGGCAGGATCGAGAAGGCGAGCGGAGCCGGCGCCGCCGCCGGCGCGCGCAGCCGCGGGGCGAACGCGAGCAGCGCCGCCGCTGCCAGCAGGAATGCCGCCGCCGCCGCGATCGGGATGAGGCGCCGCCGCCGCGGCGCGACGGCGGCCGCCTCCGGCCCACGCGAAATCCAGCGCAGGATCTCGACGACGTCGCCGGCCGCGCGCCAGCGGGCGTCGCGGTTCTTGGCCAGCGCCTTCTGAATCACCCAGTCGATCGACGGCGGCAGCTCGGGCCGCACCGTCGAGGGCGGCGGCGGCTCCGACCGCAGGATCGCGGCGATCACGCCGGCCGGGCTGTTGCTCTCGAACGGCCGCCGGCCGGTCGCCATCTCGTACATCGTCGCGCCGAAGGCAAAGATGTCGGACGCGGCGTCGGCATCGGTCCCCTCGAGCCGTTCCGGCGCCATGTACTGCACCGTCCCGAGCAGCACCCGCTCCGACGCGAGCTCGCGGCCGGCGATCGGCGTCGCGTCGAGCGGCATCTGCAGCGGCGCCGTCGCCCGCAGCGTCGCCAGGCCGAAATCGAGCACCTTGACGCCGCGCTCGGTCAGCATCACGTTCGCCGGCTTCAGATCGCGATGGACGATGCCGTGGCGGTGCGCGTGATCGAGCGCCTCGGCGATCTGGATCGCGTACCAGATCACCTCGCGCACCGGCAGCGGCCCGCGCTGCAGCCGCGACGCCAGCGTTTCACCGGCGACGAACTCCATCACCAGGAACGATCGCTCGTCGTGCTCGCCGATGTCGTAGAGGGCGCAGATGTGCGGGTGGTTGAGCGCCGCAATCGCCCGCCCCTCCCGCTCGACGCTGGCCTTGTCGTCGTAGCTGGCCAGCGCGTGGCCGACCACTTTGATGGCCACCGTGCGATCGAGGCGGGTGTCGCGCGCGCGGTAGACGTCGCCCATGCCGCCCTGCCCGATCGAGGCGGTGATTTGATAGGGGCCGAGGCGAGTCGCAGGTGCGAGCGTCACGGGAGAAGCTCCCGGCTCAGCCGTGGGGGACCGTGGTATCACGCAGGTGCAGGTTGTTGACCAGCCGGTGCAAGTACGTCGGGTTGATGCCGAGCAGCCGCGCCGCCGCCGTATAGTTGCCGCCGGATCGCTCGATCGCGTCGAGGATCAGCCGCCGCTTCACGTCGATCACGGTCTGATGGTAGGCGGCGCCGTCGCGCGGCCGCGCCGCGGACGACTCCAGCACCGCCGCCGGTAGATCGTCGGCGAGGATCTTGTCGCCGCCGCCGAGCACCACCGCGCGCTCGATCGCGTTTTCGAGCTCGCGGACGTTGCCCGGCCAGTCGTACGAGCGCAGCGCCTCGATCGCGTCGGGCGACAGCTCCACCGCCCGGCCGCGTCGGTACTTGGCGACGAAGTGCGCCGCCAGCATCGGGATGTCGGCGCGGCGCGCGCGCAGCGGCGGCATGGTGATGCCGACGACGTTGAGGCGGTACCACAGATCCTGACGGAACCCTCCGGCGGCAACCCTCGCCTCCAGGTCCTGGTTGGTCGCGGCAATCACGCGCACGTCGACTTTGATCGGCCGCGTGCCGCCGACCCGCTCGAACTCGTGCTGCTGCAGCGCGCGCAGCAGCTTGGCCTGCAGCGCCGGCGCCAGCTCGCCGACTTCGTCGAGGAAGATCGAGCCGCCGTCGGCGACCTCGAACTTTCCCTTCTTCAGCCCGACCGCGCCGGTGAACGCCCCCTTCTCGTGGCCGAACAGCTCGCTCTCCAGCAGCGATTCGGTGAGCGCCGCGCAGTTGACCGCGACGAAGGGCCGCAGCGCGCGGGCGCTGTTCTGGTGAACCGCCCGCGCCGCCAGCTCTTTGCCCGTGCCGGTCTCGCCGCAGATGAGCACGGTGGAGTCCCGCGGCGCGACCTTGCTGATGAAGTCGTACACCGCGCGCATCGCCGCGCTGTCGCCGACCATGTCGTGCGCCTGCAGCGCCATCCGCCCGGACAAAACCTCGGCGACGATGGCTTCCGGGCCGTCGAGCGCCTGCGCTGAACTGCCCGCGCGCGCCGGCGCGTCATGCCGCTGCGCCGTCGCGACCGCCGCCGCTGCCTCGACCGGCGCGATGATCCGCGTCCGATCGTCGAGGGCCGCTTTGCCGGGCAGCTCCGCCTCCGCGCCGGCACTGAGAAACAAGAGCACCGAATCGCCGGCGCGGATCCGATCGCCGTGCGCGAGATGCCGCTCGCGGACCGGCATGCCGTTGATGTAGGTGCCGTTCGAGCTGCCCAGATCGCGCAGCGTGCAGCGGCCGTCGGTCAGCTCGACCGCGCAGTGCCGCCGCGACATGAGATGGTCGGGAATGCAGAGCTGGCTGCTGGCGTCGCGCCCGATCGTCGTCGACGCCTCAATCGAAATCGTCTCGCCGCAGCGGGGCCCCGCGAGGACGACAAGCTTTGGGTTCATCGCCATTGATGCGTTTAAGCAAAACGACTGCCGAGCTGCTGCTCTGTATCCGAATTGCGTGCCCGCGGCTATCCGATCGGAGAGCGCGCCCGTACGGCTGGGGCTGGAGCTCGCGCGGCGGCACCGGCTGACGTTGCGTATCACCGGCAAAATCGACCGAAATTCACTTCGCGCGGCGTACGGCTGACCCGCCGCTGCAGCGGGCCGTTCGGAACGACGATTGCCCGTGCCAGATCATGCGTCGCCCCTGCACAATCACCCAAATGTCCCAACGCCGCGTACGAGAAATCGTTTGCCGCTGTTGGCCTGAACTGCACGCGGGGCGATTCGTGACCGCCGGTAGCCTCGCGCAGCTCGACCGCCACGCCGCGCTCCACGGGTTCACGCCAGCCGAGGATGCACATGAGCTGCAGGAGCGGCGTCTCGTTCCCTTTGCCGATCGCCGTGCGTTGCGGCCGCGAATGGAGATGGGAATCGACGCCGACGACGAGGGGCCGTTCGACGACGCGGCGTGATGCGGCGGCTGATTCGTTACGGCGCGGGCTTGCGCATCAACCGGCCGATCAGCCCGACGAGCACGACGACCGCCACGACGAGAATCGCCCAGAACACGCGCGGCGAGACGATGGCCGCCGCGCCCGCGCGCTCCCCTTGCTCCGGTCCGGGCGCGACTTCTACCGCCGCAACGCCGAACACCCGCTGCGCCAGCAGCGCCAGATCGTAACTGGGCTGCGGCAGATCGCTGCGTCCGTAGGCCAGCCGCAACGGCTGGTTGGAGCTTCGAAACAACCGCATCCGGTAGGACGGGAGCAACAGCCGTGCGCTCGCGATCGGCAGCGGCGTATTGTCTCCCTCTTCCACGACCAGCAGGACCTCCTTCGATCCAGGGTCTGGCACCGATACGACCAGCGGCGGCGCCGGTCGCTCCTGGTCCGCGTTGACCCACGATGCCGCGCCGATCGTCTCGGCCCAGGGATCGCGCCGGCGCCGATCGCCGGGGCGTTCGACGACGACCTGGATCCGCCGCTGGAACACGCGCGCGCTGGTCGTCAGGACCAGACGCGGCGACGGCAAACCCTCGTACGGCCAGTCGATCCGATAAATCGTCTCGGCCGACTGCGAGCGACCCAGCGCCGCGGGGCGTGCGGAGAGCTTCACCGGCGACACGTCAATCGACAACGGCTCCGGCACGCGCTCGACCAGGTACGGTATCTGCCGGCTCTCGGCGTCGATGATTCGGACGTCGGCAAAACGGGCTGACGGGCCGCGGCTGTGCGCGAGCGCCGCGGCGTCGACGCGCACGGCCACCAGGCCGGCATCGCCGGGCGGGATATCGCGGACGAAGCGGAACGCAGCCGCGTCGACCGGTGCGCCGACAATCGGCAGCGGCGGGGCAGGGGTCGAGGCGTTCTCGTCCGCGGTTCGCGTTCGCGCCTCGCCCCACGCGGCGTCGGCGATCGTCTCGATGTGCAGCGTCGATCGCGCCGCCTCGAGATCGTAGGACGGCGCCGCCAGCGACGCGTTGCCGTATCGCGCGACCACCGGCGGCTCGGCCGCCTCGAAGTAGATCCACGGCAGCTCGGCGAACTCGGCGGCGACGCCGCGCAGATCGAGCGGCGGGTTGTTGCCATCGTCGACGACGAGATCGAGCTGCGCCTCCACCGGCGCCTCGATCGGCAGGCGCAGGGCGCCGGCTGCGATATCGCCCAGTTCGACGCGCTTGAGCGTGCCGCGCCCGATCGCGGCCGGCGCCGCTTCGACGCCTGTCAGCCGCGCTTCGACGACTTCGGCGTCACGCAGGATCCGCGCGCCGGCGACGTCGAGCGTGAGCGCGGCCAGCGGCAGCCGGCCGCCGGGCAGCCGCAGATGGAACCGGCTGCGGCCCGGCTCGCTCGGCCGCCGCTCGAAGGCCACCGGCGTGGTCAGCGGCGGCGCCGGCGATGCGGTCGTCACTTCGCGCGCGCTCACCACCGGCATCCGCGCGATCCGGGCGCTGCGCGTGTCGTCCCAGGTGAGGCGGAGATAACGATACGACCCGGGAATGAAGTTGACGGTCGTCTGGCGCAAGTCCGAATCGGGCAGGTCGAAGAGGGTGCCCTCGCCGACGAGAAGGGTCCAGCGCGCCCGGTCGCCGCTGCCCTCGAGCCGAATGCGCTTGAGATATGGCGGCGGCAGCGCCTCGAGGCGCAGTCGGTCCACGAGCAGGGTGCCTCCCAGGTCGGCCTCGAAGCCGCTGGTTTTCTCTTTCTCCGTCTCGGCCGCGGCAATCGGGAGAACCGCGGCCGGACGCCACGCGGGTTCGATCGCCGGATTCGGCACGAGGAGATACGGCACTTCTTTTCCCGACGCGTCGAACAGTCGCAGATCGCTCACCCCTCCTGTCGCCGTTCGCGCGACGTCGCGATCCGCGGCGGTCCGCATCGTCGAGGCGACCCGAAACGGATTGCCGCCGACGATCAGCGGCACGTCGATGGTGAGGCGATGCGGTCCGCCGGCGCTGCGGATGGGCCGTTCGAATTGGAACGACGGAGGCGTCTGGCCCTGAGCGGCGGCCGCTGCTGCGAGCACCAACGGAGCAATCGCGAGACGGAGGCGTGAGGTCGTCACTGTTGCTCCCTTGGCGCCAGCAGCACGAACTTCTGCAGCGCCAGCGCGACCAGCGCGAGTGAGACGGCGAGGCCGACGAGCGACCCGACGCGATAGAGCCCGCCGAGCGACCCGAGATCGTAGAGAAACGCTTTCGACGCGGTCACCGCAATCAGGGCCACAGCGGCGATGCGGCTATAGCGGTGTCGAAGATAGATGCCGGCAGTGAGCATGCCGAGCCCGAACACCAGCCAGCAGAGCGTGTAGGTGAGGTCCTGTGCGAGCGTCGCTCCGAAACGGAACGTGATTTCCGGGCCGGTGGCGTAGTAATCGGCAACTTCGATGTTCAGCATGATGAACAGCAGGATCACGGCGAGCGCCGGCACGACCGACGAAACACGCGGCGCGTTCGCCGCCAGCCGATCGTCGGTCCCGGACAGCCACCACGATGCAGCCAGCATGGCGGCGGCACAGGTCAGGTAGGCGTAGAGATACCAGTTGAAGATGCGCAGGCTGCCGCGCGGCTCGTAGACGAACACGGCCGGATTGAGCGCGAGGCGCACGAAGACGATGGCGAGCAGCGCCGCCGTCGCATACAAGAGGCCTCGATACGGCACACGCCGGTACAACCACGCCAGCGCCGCGCCTTCGAGCGCCCATCCGATCGTGATCCATTGGTTGCTGAGCTGCAGAGGAATGGCGACCGTCACGAAGGCCAGCGCCGACGCCGCGACCAGGGCGACGCGTCCCAGGTCGCGTTCGCCGGCTGGCTGCGCCTCGAGCAATTGCCGAAGCAGCAGCGCCATGACGGCACCCTCGACGACTGGAACGGCGCCGAGATATGCCTCGAGTCCGCCGTCGAGAAACGCCGCGCGCGCGGCAAAAAAGAAGAAGGCACTCCCGAAGATGGCGGTGTAGTACGGGTGGCGGCTGTCACGCGCGCGATGGCCGAGCACGAACGGATACGCGACGAAGATGGCGTACAGCGTCGAGGCCATGGCCAGCGTTCCTTTCCACGCCGCCGCTGGCGGATGATCGCTTTGCCAGGTGGCAACTGCGAGCCAGGCTGGCGCGACCGCCGCTTCCGCAATCCATGGCCACCGCCGCAGCCACGCGATCGTCAGGATCAGCGCAACAATGACCGCATGGGCGGCAGTTGCCGCCGCGAGCAGCGGCGCGCCCGCGGCGTGCGTCGCGTTGGTGACGGCGGCGTCGGCGATGAAGAGCGTGGCGACTGCACCCACTGAGGGCGCCTGCGCGGGGAACCGCTGTACGCGCGTCAGCACCGCAAGCGAGCCGGCGGCGTAGATCACGACGGCGATGGCGGCAGCCAGCGCGCTCGCGCCCCAGACTGCCGCCGACGCCTGCGAGAGCGACAACACCACGACGG
>Ga0111538_10002299_pt1 | contig 26938 bp, 15 predicted proteins | sample SoiMethybrSBSTD1_FD_79669 | JGI IMG/M metagenome (GOLD analysis project Ga0111538, IMG submission 79669) | Bulk soil microbial communities from a Populus tree surrounding site in Tennessee, USA - Soil MetaG P. TD hybrid SBSTD1 (version 2)... | ecosystem: Environmental > Terrestrial > Soil >...
GGACCTTCATAGGGTTACCCTTTCCTCGGCTGGTCACGGGCTGTCTGCCGGTGGCCAGCTTTGGCTGATTTACACCTAATATGTATAGCATACTTCAGGGCGGAGGGCAAAGAGAAAAAGTGCAGAGATGAACCGGTCCCGGCGAATGGAAACGAGGGTTCGATTCCCTTCACCCGCTCCATTCTTCATAATTGCTCAATTTTACGAGGCTCTTATCTGTAGGAATGAAAGTTCAAGCACCGGGGTAGGTGAGCATGGCTGGTTTTGATTTGCAGCAAGCCGGTAGTGTAAAACGTCGTTGTCTGCTGGGCGGCGATTCTAATTGGATTGACCTTGACTTGACTAGCCTCTTCTGTCCGAGCACCCTCCATCTGGGTCGAAAAGCAAAGGTTTGTCAGTATGCCTGTCCCTTCGAATGAGAGCTGGCTCAAAGGGGTGCTGAGCCTCGGCGACAACAAAGTTTTGCTGCCCCAGCTCATTGGGCAATTCACTGAATCGAGCGCCATTCCGTTTGTCGGCGCAGGCCTTTCTGCTCCATACAATCTTCCACAATGGGCCGAACTCGTGAAGGGATTGGCTCCGGACGTTGAGATCGAGACCCAGGTGAAAGCTCTGCTCGTCGAGAACGACTATGAAGGCGCAGCAGAGCTCCTGATGAATGTAAAGGGCCCACGCCGTTTCCAATTGTTATTCAGGGAGAAATTCGACTCTGTTGCAATCGATCTGACGAAGAAGACGGCGGTACCTTTGCTAGCGCGTCTTCGCCGCGGGCCGATAATCACGACGAATTTCGACCGCGTCCTCGAATCCGTACTGGAACATGAGGGCTGCTCGCTCAAAGTGATCGCGGGAGAAAAACCAGAAGAGATTGGAACGGTGCTCGACCGCCAAAGGGATGCCTTACTCAAGTTTCACGGCGACATCGAGGATCCCGCCAGCCGTGTGCTGACAAAGAGCGAGTACGACAAGGCCTATTCAGGGTGGCTTACCACCGTGTTGAGCAACATGGCAACGCGTTGCATGCTGTTCCTTGGCTGCAGTCTGAAGACGGATCGGCCGATGGAGGTGCTAGCGGAAATGGTTAGGCAAGGGCACGCACAAGTCCATCACTATGCTTTCCTGTCGCTGCCTAAGACCGTCAAGGAGACCCGCGAGCGATCGATGGAACTCTCGGAGAAGTATCACATTGACGCCATCTGGTATCCGACGGGCGAGCACGAGAACGTCGCCAAGCTCCTGGAGTACGTCGTCGATCAGGTGCGGCCGGATTTTCCGCGGAACCGCAAGGGTCCGATCTATCGCAACCTCCCGGAAGGGCGCGCGACGCTCTTTGGCCGCAATTCGGACGAACTGGTCAAGCTCATCGAGTCGTCGCGTATCGTCGCCGTTGAGGGAGGCCGCGGCGTTGGCAAAACCAGCTTTGCGTTACAGGCCCTCCACAGGTTCAGGGAGCGTACGAGATTCGGGGCGTTAGGCTGGATTACAGCATCTGCCCGGAAGGACAAGTTGCAGCTGTCGCATGTTCTGGACGCCATCTCACTGGCGATCGATTTTCCGTTCAAGGCGCTAACCCCGCCGTCCGAAAAAGAGGCGCAGCTAGCCGAAGAATTGAAGAGACGACGCACGCCGTGTCTGCTTCTCTTCGACAACTACGAAACTGTCACAGATCCGGAGATTGAAGGCTTTCTCTTCGATCCTCAGCGCTTTCCCAGCCAGCTCCACGTGCTCATTACCATCTTCGGGCGATTGGAGCGGGCCGGAGTAGTACGCTACCCCCTCTACCCATTAGACTCTGCGGATGCCATCGCGATGTTCCGCGATCGCCTGACGAACAATCGGCTCAAGCAGGAGAGCGATGAGAACGCGACGCGCCTGTGTCAGACGGTTGAGGGAAATCCCCTGGCGATCGAGCTCATCGTGGGTCTGTTGCAAACCGGAGTTCCACTCCAGGACGTGCTGGACCACGTCGAAAAGAACAAGGGCAGTATTCTGCAGAGGGTCTTCGAAGAATCCTGGAATCTCCTTGACGCCCGGCAGCGCGAGACGCTGCAAGCGCTCTCGATCTTTGTGAGGCCAGCGCTCGCGGAGGCTGTGCAGGCGGCATCCAACCTGGACAAAGTTGGCTTTGAAGAGACCCTGGAGGTTCTGACCCGGCTCTATTTGGTGAAGCGCCTGACGATGCACGAAGAGCAGGAGTCTCTGTTGACGGGCCGCCGCTATTTCCTGCACCCGTACATTCGCGATGTCCTGGAGACGCTCCGGCGTGAAGGGGAGGAAGCCACCTTCTACAAGCGTCTTGCGTCGTCTTACGTGAGTTATATTCGTGAACGCGGTGGCACACCGGAGAAAGAAGACGCTGCTGACGTCGATCAGTTGAATGGAGAGCTAGACAACATCCTCGGAGTTCTCGATGGCTGCTGGAAAGTTGGCGAGCAAATGTTAGTCATCCCCGTCGCGGAGGCCATGGCGCGATGGCTCTTTACCGAAAGCCACTGGGACCATCTCGAGAAGTATGGTGCTCGAGCAGCGGATGGCGCCAGGAAAATGGGTGAACCTCACGCCGCCGCTCGAATACTGAGCGAAATCGGCAGGACGTATTCGTATCGTCTCGACTTCGATCGGGCGTCGAAAATATTCGCCGAGGCGATGACGCTTGCGCGCCGAAACCAGAAGGACGACTGGGCGATCGCCTACATTCAACATCACATGGGTGAGTCGCTGATGCGGCGCAAGGACTATCCCCGAGCGAAGGCGATTCTTCAGACAAGTCTCAAAGGCTTTACGAACATCGAGAGCAGACGTTCTATGATCGGCGTGCGTTATCGTCTGGCCATGCTTGCCTTCGAGACCAACAGACTTAAGGAGGCAAAGAAACTGGCCACTCAGGGAGTTGAGGACTCGATTCGTGAGGGCTGGGAGCGGCTCGAAGGATTCAACTGCCGGTTGCTCGGAGATATCGCGGTACGCCAGGGACAGTTCGACGAGGCGCGCTCATGCTATCGGCAAGCCCTGAAAACCGTTCCCCGAAGAGACATGCGGATTCAAGCGCTGATCGAGTTATCGCTTGCTCGCCTCGAAGACGAAAGCGGAAACAAGGAACTCGCTCTAGAGAAAGCCGCCATTGCCCTTGCCCACTTTCGAAAACTTCGCATGCCACGGGAAATAGAAGATGCACGCCGTTTGGCTGAAGGGCTGCCCGCAGCGCCTGCCCAACGGCGAGCGACGAGAAGGACGCCTACCAGAAGACAGCGCTCGGCGCGACCTAAAAAGTCGTAAGGCGTTGTGGCGGAGGGAGAGGTGATTCTGAAGCGGGGGCGGAGAAGATCCTTGGCGACGCGGAATCGCCGGCGCAGTTCCCCGACAAGCCCCTGGGTTTGACGGCCGATGCGAGCGGCTCGTCCAGTTGATTTTCCTCTATCCGGGGATCAGATTCTCGTGTGTTAATTGAAACGAGCACGAGAGCAAGAAAGCGCACGCGCTGGCGATGCTGAAGACTTACGAGTCATCCGGGAGAGCGAGAATTATGAGCCGTTACCTGAATGTTATCGACAATCCAGCCTGGGGAGATGGAACTCAGGGCGATGAGATCCGGTAGTATCGTTTTTGCACCTGCGTTGAAATCAGGTCCTCGAACTCGCACCACCAGGTAACCCTGGGCCGGAAGGAGCACGTCCGGGAAGACCCACTTCCGTGGTTGCGCCGGATCGTCTGTCAGCGACCAGTTCAGCAATGGGGCTGGGTTTGTTCCGGGATTGTGAATCTCGATCCAGTCTGGGAACTCGTCATCCGCATCGGCGAGCACGCCATCATTGACGGCGAGGAACTCGTTGATGACTAGAGATGACGCATCTGCCGCGTTGGCGGCCCAGCCGGAGAGCAATACCATAGCTGCACAGGTCAACCAGCAGGCGGTCTTCCGGTGTGAACGAAGGAGCGGCTTAGGAGTGTTCACGACGCCTCACTGTAGCTTAAGTTTATTCCAGGGTCGGGGAAGGGCCAATAGAAAATCGAGTGTACTTGGCCTCGCAGATGGTGAGCACGTTTCAAACGAAGACGAGTGGGAGAAGGTACTTTCGCACTGCAGGCGCACGATCCCAAAAGCATTGTTCCTACCAGAACATCCGGGTGAAGCGGTTGGAGTAGTCCCCACTGCGGAATTGTCAATTTGCGATTTTCGATTTTCGATTTTGGTCCGAGGCTGGCTCCGTGCGCGGCGAGAGACTTCGTCTCCACAGCCCGAGGGAGAGAGGGGGCACCGGGCGGGGATGTACCAGTTTGTCCCTCACCCTAACCCTCTCCCCGAGGGAGAGGGGACGGCGCGGCGACTGCAACGGCAACTTCAGGCTGGGATTCAGGTCGGATGGGGAAAGGTTGCGTACATGAAGGCAAATGCCATGAACGTGATCGCCACAGCAAGGACAAGAATGATGCTCTCGGTAGCTATGGCGGAAAGAGAGCCGATGCGAAAGCGGCTCCAGAACGGAAGAGAAAGAAACGTTACCCAAAACAATGAGGCCGTGAAAAAGACAACGGCTCTCACAACGGCATGATGTGGAAGGAGAATCCCATAAAAAGAGGGCAAATAGCGCTCGATAAAGGAAAAAGAATGGACCGACGCGACGAATGGAGGCGCCGAAACAAACCAGAGGGCGTGGATCATCACCCGAATGTGAAAGAGTTGCGCGAACAGCCAGGCGGACGTGAGGACGATCGCCGCGATGAATGGGCCTCGCAAAAATCGTCGCATCATAGAGCAGGCTAACGGCTATTTTCTGTCCTGCTTTGAGCAACATTTCTGGGCGATAATCCAAAGCAAAGTGCCGGCGAAAAAGGCGAAGCCGATCAAAGAGAATCCTACGATAAACGCGAGCTGGTCCTGACTGCGGGCTTGATTGAGAACCCACACACCGGGGACCAGAAAAAAGGAGAATGATAGTAACGCTCCGATGCGCGCGATGGTCTTCATGCGGCTTCACTTTGTACCGCAAAGTGAAGGCTGTCAAGCCGGGTTATCGAAGCGAAACTGGAGAATTTTTGAAACAGACTCGGCCGCGTGCGTGCTCTGCCGTCCGTAACTTCGGCCTTGGATCTCCGCCAGCGTGAAGTGTACTTTGTTTAGGATTGACCCTTTTTCGGGATTACAAAGGCTGCGTGCGTTTGGAATATGCGATCAGTCAGTTTTAAGGCAGGCTGGTCGTGGCATTACTATGCCCGACGACATTTTCGAATGACACAAGCAGTTCGAGAAGCAAAGGACTATTCCGCTGACGAGCGCCGTCAATTTAAAGAGGCATTTCGTCCTCAAGCCGCCGCTTACCGCCGGCATCGTCGAACTACACTTGTTTGGTTTTTTGCAGCCATGGGGTGCCTTTTGTTGGGAATGTTCGCTGACGGTATACTGAAAAGAGACCTCTTGCCATCGATGACCATGCCGTTCTTTGGATGTGGAGCTATTTGGTTCGTGATGATGTTGATCACACCCAAGCTTGTCTGCCCGGGATGTTCCCGCGACATAGAGGTTCCCTTTGGCGATTATTGCCCGCAGTGCGGCTGCGAAGGATTGGAAGCTCAGAGAGGATATAAGCCCGCACACTGCAAGATGTGTGGCAAGTCCATGAACGCTGGTCGTGTCGTGCGGCGCTACATAATTCGAAACTGCACACATTGCGGTTTGTTGCTCGATGAGAGAGGATTATGAGTGTGCTGCCCGCGGCGTCCAAGGTTCCAACAGGCCCAATCGCAGGGCATAGGTGGTCTAGCGACCCCATCACGCACAAGCTCGTCGCGGATGGTGCCTGTCGTTCGCTCAAAGTGCGCACTGGTTTCTTCCGGCTCTTCTTCATTTTGTTACTGAGCATTTGGTCGTTCCTGCTGCTCGGCATTGCCTTCCGCGATCCGTGGCTTGCGCTGGTGCTGGCACCATTTGTGGCTCTGGGATTAACGATGCTCATACTGCGATTCTATCGAAGCCTTTTTTGGGAGGTGACGATTGACACGGCCCGTGGTGTGGTCGAGTTGAGACGGGGCCGACTTGGCGAGGTGATTCCACTTGCCGGGGTCGTTGGCTTCCAGATTTGCGAGTGCATCGATCGGAAGTCCACGGGATTCGTTCGTTACCACAACGAGTTCCACCAATTGATTCTGGTTTACGAGAGCGGAGGAGAGATTCACCGGCGGTTGATCCTTGCGACAACATGCAAAGGCCCGATTGTCAGGTTGATGGATCGACTCCGGAGAGATGTGAAGATAGATGTCACAGAGTATGCCGCACAGCCGCTTGTCCATAAAGTGCCGCGTTTAGATAGCGTCCCGAAATGATGATTCGACAGCGCGGGTGCCGTAGTCCGCTTGACCCCCCGCACAACGACCAGAACTATAAGGCAGACCACCGGTGGTGGCTTTGGATCTCCGCCAGCGTGAAGTGCACTTTATTCAGGAGCGACCCCTTGTCGACCCCTCGCATTGTGTGTGACTGACTCATGTCTGTGTGATGAAACCGCGCTCACGCAAATATGCTGCCCAATCATCATGCGCCATGACAAACGAGTCCAAAGTGTCGTCGTGTCGTGGACGCTTCGTGCGAACGTAGAGCGCACAAGCTCCCGTCTCTGCTGGCAAGCCGCGATGTCGCAAGCAGGCAAGCAAATCATCGAATGTGGACTCGCGCGAGGACATGAGAACGGCAGACGCCTCGCAAACCGCCACCCATGCAGGTGCGGCCTCTCGAACAATCCGGCGTGCCTCTTCGATGTCCATGATTGCGATCATACTGTCGAGCGCGTCCGCTGCGGCCTAACAGATATTCTGCCTCATAATTGACGCATAATAACGGCGTTTGTGCAGCCTTGCCATTGTAAATACGTCAGCAGGCAGAAGTGCCAGTTTGTCCCTCACCCTAGCCGAGGCTGGCTCCGTGCGCGGCGAGAGACTTCGTCTCCGCAGCCCGAGGGAGAGGAGGGAAACACGGAACGGGATGTACCAGTTTGTCCCTCACCCTGACCTCTCCCCGAGGGAGAGGGGATCACGCAACTCCGTTGGAGTTGATGAATTCTGCGGACCGTTCCCAGGGTAGGTCCTTCCGGACTGGCAGCATCCTCGCAACCATGGGCTGAGTGTTTCAATCCGTTTGGGATTGGGGATGCGGTCTTCTTGTAACAAAGGGAGTCGCGTGGGTAATTTAGTGGGATAGGATGTCAGGATGAGCAGCCAGCTTTTCGGCGAAGCTGCGCGCGTGTTTCCAAACACGCGCTGGTCTGTGGTGCTGGCCGCGAGAGGACGATCGTCGCCCGAATCGGCGGCGGCATTGGAAACGATCTGCCACGCGTATTGGTATCCTCTTTATGCGTACATCCGGCGCCACGGGCACTCTGCTCATGATGCTCAAGACCTGACGCAGGAGTTCTTCTGCCGCTTGATCGAGAAACAGTGGCTCGATGACGTGGATCGCGACAAAGGCAAGCTGCGGAGCTTTCTCATCGTTGCGCTGAAAAAGTTTATGAGCAAGGAGTGGCGGCGGGCCTCAGCGCAATGTCGGAGCGGGTCACACGTGCAGTTTGACACCGTCTTTGCCGAAAGCCGATACGCGGCCGACAGTCACTTGCTCGCGCCAGACGAGACTTTCGATCAGCAATGGGCGCTGACGCTGTTGGATTTGACCGTAGACCGGTTGCGTGGGGAATTTGCGGCGGCGAACAAAGCGGGCGATTTTGAGGTGCTCAAACATTGTCTGACCGCGGAGCGCGGTGCGATTGATTATGCGAAGGTTGGGAAAGCAATTGGTGTGGCGGAAGGCGCGGCACGCGTGGCAGTGCATCGTTTGCGGAAGCGTTTTCGGCAAATTTATCGAGAGGAAATTTCGCACACACTGCGGGACGGTGCTGACCTGGATGCAGAATTGCGCCATCTGGCCGCCGCTCTTGCGCATCAACGAGCATGAAGCTGTCATGTAACAACCGCCGCCAGACGGGTAAGTATCGGTCATGAGTAACGAATTATCGCCAAAAGGGCCTGCAAAATGTCCGCAGTGCGGGGCGACGATTCCTGAGAACGCAGCCGCCGGGCTGTGCCCGAACTGTCTGATGGCGCTCAACCTCAAGACGGAAACTGTTCTGGGCGCGGACATGCCTGGCGGGCAAGAAACGGTGCCAGCCGAACAGATCGCTCCGCATTTTCCGCAGCTCGAGATTCTTGAATGCCTCGGTCGCGGGGGCATGGGGGTGGTGTACAAGGCGCGGCAGAAAAGCTTGAATCGGCTCGTGGCGCTTAAGCTCCTCGCGCCAGAGCGGGTAGGGGACCCTCAGTTTGCGGACCGGTTTGCGCGAGAAGCGCAAGCGCTGGCGGCAATCAGCCACCAAAACATCGTTACAGTGCACGACTTCGGACAAACCGGTGGATTCTATTTCCTGCTCATGGAATTTGTAGATGGCGTGAACCTGCGGCAGCTTTTGCGCGCGCGAAAGTTTACGCCGGAAGAAGCACTCGCCATCGTGCCAAAGCTGTGTGAGGCGCTGCAATTCGCACACGAGCGGGGCATCGTGCATCGAGACATCAAACCGGAAAACATTCTTCTCGATAAAGCCGGGCGCGTGAAGATCGCTGACTTCGGCATTGCCAAGATGCTGGACGATACTGGGGGCATTTCCAGCGAGCCTGGATCGGAGCGGAATGTCACTCAAGCCATGGGCACACCGGGCTATGTTGCCCCTGAACAGGTGAGTGATCCCGGGCGAGCAGACAGCCGCGCTGACATCTATTCTCTCGGCGTGGTGTTCTACGAGATGCTCACCGGTGAACTGCCGGCAAAGCGGATCGAGGCGCCTTCAAAGAAGGTTCACGTCGACGTGCGCATCGATGAGATCGTTTTGCGCGCACTGGAGAAGAAGCCGGAGTTGCGGTATCAGACAGCGGCGCAGTTGAAGACGCAGGTCGAGATGCTCGACCTGGAGAAAGATTCAAAACGATCTTCGAGCGGTGGGCCTCAAACCTTGTCGAAGCCTCCTGTCGGCAAGAGGAAGCTGGTCGCAGTGGCCCTGAGAGTGGCCGCGATCGTCATCCTGGTGTTATTGGCGTTGTGCGCAGCGATCTTCCTGCCCTATTTCATGGCGAGAAGGGCAAGCCATCATTCCGCGCAAGCCGCCGCGATCGCAAATGGGAAAAATTCCGCCACGCGCGTTCTCTACTTCCCCGCGGACCGCTCGCTGGGGACCATTTTCATCCGCGATGCGAGGACCGACTGGGTTTTGACCGACGTATTGAACGATTGGCAGGAATTTGCGGAAGCCAGGGGCAAAATTGAAATCGCGGCAGGAAAAGAAGCGCGCCTGGACGTTTCAGCCGAGGGCGCAAAAGATCTGTCGGCGCTCGCGTCGCTGTCAGCGGACGATTTGCGGGCGATTCTTTTCCTACGGAGCAAAGCGGATGAGAACTGCCTGAAACAGGTGGGCAGGCTCACCGGTTTAAGGTACTTGCGCATCCAAGGGGATGAAGTGACTGATGAAGGCATAGCCCATTGTGCTGGGCTCCGAGAGCTGATTTCCCTCACCGCCGACCTGACGAAGGTGACAGACAAAGGCCTGAAAGTAATCGGGCGCCTCAGTTCGCTGCAAAATCTCCAGGTGGCCTACACGATGGTCTCGGATCAGGGATTGGCGGAATTGACGGAGCTGACGTCGCTTCAGAGTCTGCGACTGGATAGAACGGCCGTTACCGATGCGGGCATGGTTCATCTGCAAAATCTCAGCGAGCTCCGACGGCTAAGTTTGTCCGAGACCGCCATCACCGATCGAGGACTGGAACACTTGAGCAAATTGGCAAACCTGGAGGAGCTTGAGCTCAGTTCCACCGCGATCTCGGATGGCGGGTTAGCCACGCTCAAGAAAATACCTGGACTGAAATCCCTTTCCTTGAGCGGAACTGAGGTGACGGACGCGGGACTGGCCGAGATTTCCGGATTGAAAGGCCTGGAGGAATTGATGTTGCCCAAACGAATCACGGACGAAGGAATCCGAAGGTTGGATGGGTTGCCGTCGCTCAGACGACTGGATCTCGCTGGAAGCGAGGCGACAGGCAAATGTCTCGCATCTCTCAAAACCCTGCCCTCGCTAAAACGGCTGTCGTTGTCGGGCAAGATTGAGGACGACGACCTCGCCCATCTGAGCAACTTTCCGCAACTCGAACAGCTCTGGCTACAAATGGCGCCAATTACCGACAAAGGAATCCGTTTCGTGGCGGCGCTCAAGTCGCTGAAGGAACTGATGCTGGAAAGGGTCCAGGTGACGGATGCCGGTTACGCAGCGCTCAAGGAGTTGCCGACGCTCGAATACCTTTATTTGACGGATCAAGGTCGACGCCAGAACTATCGGTCCGGCATCGGCGACGAGGGCCTGGCGCACGTGGCGATGATTCCCACGCTGCGTTATCTCGACCTGAGCCGCTCGCGCGTGACCGACCTCGGGTTGGGCCAGCTCAAAAGCCTGATGAGGCTGGAGTCGCTCAACCTTGAGGGCACTCGAGTGCATGGCGAGGGCTTGAGCGATCTTCGGGAAATCCAAACGCTTCGGGAAGTTGACTTGAGCAATACCGACCTCTCTTCACGGGGAGTGGATGCTTTGCTCGGTTTGCCGTTGCTGACGTCTGTGAGACTTCATCGCGTTGGAATTGCTGCAAACGATTTGCTGCGTCTGCAAGCGGGCATCTCCTCCGCGAAGCTAATGGTTTCGTTGGCCCGCGAATCGCAACCGGCGAGAATCGGTGATGGCGGCCTACCACGTCGAGAGTCCGATGCTGCCACGGCCGCAACGATCGGTCCGGTGCTCGGGCAAATGCCGGCTGGACAGGTTCGTGACTTGCTGGCGGGAGTTCACGAGCGGGTGGCGCGCATTCAGCAGGCCGCCGGAAATGGCAAACTCCTGGAGATGGCAGAAACCTTCAATGAGATTAACGAGCATTGCGATCAACTGCAGGGCAAGAATAAGGATGGCGGACCAGCGATGAGGGATTGGGGGATGGCCGATGCCCGTCAGTTCCGACAGATCATGGAAGTCGTTGCACGTCTGGAGAATGATGCCGAAGGCATGAGGAGTATTGCCCAGAGCCGTGGGAGCGAGGAAGAGCGAGCCGCAATGGTGAAAAAGGTTTGGAACGAACAGTTCCTTCCGAGCTACGCACGCCTTGTCGCGATGCTGAAAACTACGAAGACGGAGCGATCGGCGGAGCGCGGCGGCATGGAAGATCTTCTATCCGGCGCCTTTGGTCCAGTGATTCAGCGCACCGTTTATGATGGGGATGTGGGCCGTACGAACGCTTCAATGATTGACCTGGATTCGGGCAATGTGTTTTCCGCTTCGGCGCTGTTACGGGAGCAATCTGGGCAACCTTTCATTGCTACTTTTGAAGCAGGGTTGGCGCGAGCGCGGGAAAAGGGAATCGATCTCTGGGGCGATACCAGCGGCAAAACCTTTGCCTGGTTCGAGACGGTCGTTGTTCCTTCAGAACAGTCGTTCGATCTCGTAACTGCCGAACAGATTGCCGCCGACAACCGGCTGGCGACGCGACCAACCGTACAAACTGAGATCACGGTGGGAAAAGTTCCGGCGGTCTACCTGTTCAAAACGCGCGAAGGCGGACGTGGCGTGCTGGAAGTGACGCGGTTCGCCGAAAACCTGGAGAGCATGGAAATCCGCTACAAAGTCCTGCCAGCACGTTATGCGTTTGTGCGTAACCTGGTTCTTCTTTCTGCCGCGGGCGAAAACCGCTTTTTTTCTCTAAAAGATCTCAAAAGCTATGCAGCGATTCCAGGCAATGATCCCGTCGTTTACGTGGAGAAGTCTTCTGACCTCGGTTTGTGTGTCGTGGTGGAAAACGCTCACAATTATCCGACTGAAGGCGAGCAAGGCCGGAAGTTGTGGGAATCGATGTCAGCCGAAGATATTGCGCAACCGGCAGGGCTGGCGGGCGTGCCCTTCGAACGCAAAGGAGTCTACGCGCTTCACGATTACCGGTTGCCGGAGGTGGTGCTGATTCCCGAACACGGCCTGCTCCGGATCGAGATGGATCAACGAACCGAACAGGTGATTGTTGAATATAAGAAGGTGGAAGGCGGACAGGGAGAGTCGCCGGTCAAAGCGCCAATCAGACAGCAAAGAAGACAGACAGACAGGCGATGAGGCAGGAATGCCTGCGACTGAAAGAGAATTAGTATTTTGATGTCGGTTTTCTTCCTCGCTGCGGCGTCCTTATGTAGGAAATGGATGACACGAACCAACTGCTGTCAGCTTATGTTTCAACAGGGTCGGAATCGGCCTTTGCTGAGATCGTTCGCCGGCACGTGGATTTCGTCTACTCCGTGGCGCTGCGAAAAGTGGGCGGAGACAGGCAGCTCGCCGAGGATGTTACTCAGGCAGTTTTCGCCAACCTCGCCCGCAAAGCGAAAGCGCTTCCGAAAGACGTCGTGTTGACCGGCTGGCTGCACCGCGTCACTTGCTTTCGTGCCGCCGACGTAGTTCGCACTGAATACCGCAGGCGCGAACGCGAACAGAAAGCTCTTGAAATGCACGCTCTCAACCAACTGGAGGAGGATCAGTGGACTCATTTGTCCCCTTTGCTCGACGACGCGCTGGGCAAGCTTTCAAACCTGGAGCGTGATGCGCTCCTGCTGCGCTTTTTCGAAGGGAAGAGTTGGCGAGAAACGGGACAGGCCCTCGCGCTCGGTGAAGATGCCGTTCAGAAGCGCGCGGGCCGCGCCTTAGAAAAACTTCGCGGGCATTTTGCGCGGCGGGGGATTCTTATTTCGGCCGCGTCCCTGACCGCCGCCTTTGCCGCCAACTCCGTTCAGGCAGCCCCCGCTGCTCTGGCGGCGAGCGTCGCCGGGACAGCTCTGGGAGCGGGAAGCGCAAGTCTGATTACGTCGTTCGTGGAGGCTTTGCTTATGACTACGAAAACCAAGGTTATGATCGCGGCTGGCGTGATTGCGGTGGCTGCGCCGATGGTGTGGCAACAGCAGAACAATTCTCGTTTGCGCAAAGAATTGAGCCTCGCACGCCAGGAAAACTCGAGTTTGGCGGCTGCAAGCCAACGAACCGCTATGGCAGTTTTGCCGTCCAACTCGCCCGGCAACAGGGTCCTGGACTGGCGAGCGTTGGAATCCCCCGACTATCGGCAGTATATCGCCAACTTGCGCGCGGCGGGGTGTCCGGAGCAAACCATTCGGGACATCATCATCACTGATTTGGAGCGCAATTACGGCCAGCGAATTGCAAAGCTCTCCCCCGCGACTGTCAATGCGTATTGGCGGGCTCACGACTTCACCGATGGTCTCAAGCAGAATCTGGCAAGCAAACAAATCCACGAAGAAAAGCGGGCTGCCATTCGCGAATTGCTAGGAGTTGACGCAGATGAGGAGGCGGGACGGCGCACAGGCAGCAAGCTCCAATACGAGGAAGGATTCGAATTCCTGCCTGCGGACGTGCGGAGACGCCTTCGCGAAATCGATCGACAGGTGCAGATGAAATTGGAATCCGTCGACCTGCTTCGCGAGGGCTGGTTCGACCCGGAGTATAAGAACAAGAAAAACGAAGCGCTCGCATGGAAACAAAACACTATCAAGGAACTGCTGTCTCCGGAACAGTTCGAAGAATATGAAATGCGTACGAGCCATGCGGCATTTCAGCTTCAAAACGGTTTGCGACCGTTTAACCCCACGGAAGAGGAGTTTCGGACTATTTATCGACTCAACAAACAGCTTGAGGTGGAGGAAGCGAACAGCGGGCGTACCGACCCGGCAACGGGTAGACCCGGGCCCGCTTCTCCGGAACAGGTCCAACGGCATAAGGAGGCAGTCAGGCAGGCTCTTGGCGAGGAGCGGTATGCCGATTACGAACTGGCCACGGACCTCAATTACGTGGCGTTGTACGAGATTGCGCGAGCGCATGAGCTTCCCGAGGGAACCGCCCGCGCTGTCTACGACATGCACAAAGCGGCCGAGCAACAGGCGGCGGCGATTCGCCAGAATTCCTCGCTGACACCGGAAGCGCGCGAAGCGGCGTTTCAGGGACTGGTAAAACAAACCGAGGGAGAGGCTTTGAGACTGTTGGGGACTGGTGGCCCGCTCTATAAACACCAATTTGCCGGATGGTTTTACCAAAAGCTGAGCAAGTAATCCGATGAGGCCGAAACCGATCGGATGAGGTGACTCAAAATCAAAAGCAAAAATGAAAACGATAAACATCTTCACAGCGTTTCTCGCGTGCGTCCTTGCGGTCGCGCAAAATGTTCACGGTGCATCAGCCGAGCAAGCCATGCGCACGGACACCAAGGGGATTGCGGTGCTGGCGTCCGAGATTGGCCACACCTACCGCGTCGAGGACATTCTTCAACTGGTTGAAAACGGAGGCTTTAACTGCGTAATCGTTGATTGGGCGTGGATCACTGCTCACTGGTCCAAAACCGATTTTGCAGCGGTCCGACTCTTTGCGAAACGCCTTAGGGAAAAAAAGATCGAAGTGGCGGCAATGTACCGTCCACGCTTTTTAGGAGCGCCCACTGTTCCCGAGCAGGTGAAGGTGGATGGCAGCCCTGCGTTTGCCCATGGCCGCTACGCTTGTTTCTCAAGCAGCATCGCCCGCGAATGGAGTGCCCGCTGGGGTGAGCAGATCCTGGAGACCTGCCCGGAGTTTGACGAAATCGTTATCTATAATCCGGTCGACCTGTGCCAGTGCGCGAGTTGTCAGGGCGCAAAGAACCGAAACCCTCACGATGCCGTTTGGAGCTTTCTGAAAGACGCGAAGACCATCTGGCGTAAGAAAAAACCCACCGTTCGGCTCGGCGTTGTCTTCAATCCTGATTCGAGCTTTTGGCGGCACGGACTGAACGTGTGTGACACGGCGTGGCCTTTCTTTCATGTCCGTGATGACGCCGACTTTGCCCGGAACGCAGCCCAAATTTTAGAAGTGCGCCGAGTTCTTAGCGGCAAAGCGGATGTGGCATTGGCCAAAGTCACCTGGGGCGCCAATGAGCGAGTCTCCGCACAAAAGCTGTCGGAATTCGCACGCGTGGCTCGGGAACACAACATCGGCTGGGTGGTCTGGACCTTCGACACGCTCTTCCTTTCGGAAACGAGTGATCCGGCGGAAGCTGCGCGCGCTCTTAATCTGGACCATCGCGCCCTCGAAGCGCCGCTGCGCAAATTACGCGCGACAGCTACCGTGCCAGCCGCCCCTCACGCTCGAAACGCAACTAACTCTCTGGTGGAATCAGTCCCGTCCTTGACTTTCCCTGTTATCGAACGGGAGATTGTGAAATTGCCGTGGCCGCACCAGGCACCCGGCCTCTCCTCCGCCGAAGTCGAACAGCTCAACCGCTCTATCTGGGTGATCAACAACAATCCACTCTACCAGGCCGATGAGGCTGGAGATTGGGCGTACTTTCACGGCGGCCTCGACATTGTCCTCACCAACGGCACGAAGATTTATGCCATTCAGGACGGCTGGGTGAAATCCATCCTCAACTCCACCATCACTATTGCGAACCTTCGGGACGATCAACCTTGCTACGGCTGGGCTTACTCGCACCTCGACAAGTTCCAGATTGGCGCAGGAGATTTTGTCAAGCAGGGCGCGCTCGTTGGCGAAGTGAACTTTCGTGGCTTGCCGCACACGCATTTGGAGAAAGTCTTTTCAGAGGGAACCAACTGGCGTTCGTGGAGATACGTCTGCTTCCCGGACGATCATTTCAGCTTTCACGACAAAGAGCCGCCTACGATCCAGACGCCGTTCCATTTTTTCGAGAACAACAGTGACAACCGATTCATGCCGCAATCGGATGGAAGCATTGCTGTTCGTGGGGATGTGGACATCGTCGTAGGCATGCGCGATGGCGGCGAAGTCGCACACAGCAAGGACGGGGGCTTCGGTGACCGGCTCGCAGTCACGCGTATCGAATATACGATCCGTCCCGTGGCTGGTAACGAAGCCCAGGACCGGCGCTTCCGCAGTTTCGATTTCAGAAAGCTGCGGTTCAAGAACGGCGTTGAAGGCGCGGCCCGGTCCTACAACACGCGTCTGGTGAAGACTGTGTACAAACATTGCGGGCTATTTGGCAAACCGCTCAGCGGCCATCAGAATCTCGCTTACTACATCATCTCCAACTGTCCGGGAGATCAGGCGCCGGCGGAACTGGATTTGGCGTTTGGAAATCGTTGCTGGGAAACCGCCGCGCGCGAAGCTAGTGGCACATCGCTCTACCCGGATGGCGAATACATCATCGAAGTCACGGCTTTCGATTCTCACGATAACCGTGCGAGCCAGTTCATGAGGGTCAGAGTGGATAATGCGGGCACGCAGCCGGTTGTTGCCAAAGCTGTCACCCCGTCCCCGCAGGAACCACGTACGGCGAACGCTTCCGCAGCAAGCACCAGTCGGCCCCGCACTGGTTCCGGCCAGCCACACCCCACCGCGGAGGACATCCGAAAGATCAGTGTGGAAGAGTGGATTGACCTCATTGGAGAGAACGAAACCGGGGCGGGCTACGCGCGCTTTACCACAATCAATGTTCTCCCTCAAAAAGCTAAAGAGAGTGACGAAATTCGGGACAAAATCATCCGTTTGGTCAGCGCGGTCATTGACGATCCAAGTCAGAACGATGTCAAGCGATGGCAATGCTGTTACGTCCTGAGCAGTATCGGAGATGAGCGTGGGATTCCGCCTATCAAACGCGCTCTGAAGGATAAGAACGAAACAGTTCGGGGCGTCGCAGCTTCCGCTCTCGGCGTATTTGACCATCCCGACGCGCGTGCCGCCCTCGAACAGGCTGCGAAGAGTGAGAGGAGTTCAGGAGTTCGAGAGTCGATTCAGAAGGCTCTGAACGGGGAGTTTCGGCAGAAGAATAAATAGAATGTCATCGGCAAACGTTGGAATGGTTTCCGTCCCTCTGAAAATCATGTCACCTCCCCTTTGAATTTTCCGACTTAAGCGGTGACATTATGAAGACAACGAATGACGTTTCGGACGCGGCGCTCGTTGCCAGAACGCTGGCGGGTGACCGGCTCGCCTTCGAGGCAATCGTTGCCCGCTATCAATCTCTGATTTGTTCCCTGACCTTCAGCGCCACAGGCAGCCTGAGTCAAAGTGAAGATCTGGCGCAGGACACCTTCGTCACCGGATGGAAGCAACTGACGCAGTTGCGAGAACCCGCGAAACTGCGGTCCTGGTTGTGCGGCATCGCTCGCCACCTCATCGTCGACGCGCTCCGCCGGCAGGGGCGCGATCCAAATTACGCCGCCCAACCGATTGAGGACGCGGTCGCTTTGCCTGCCCAGGGGCCCTTGCCCGCTGAGCAGGCCATCACCAAAGAGGAGGAAGCCATTCTGTGGCGGTCCATCGGCCGAATTCCGGAGACCTACCGTCAGGTGCTCATCCTGTTCTACCGTGAGCATCAGTCCATTGAGCAGGTGGCTAAGGTGCTCGACCTCACCGAAGACGCGGTCAAGCAACGCCTCGCGCGGGGGCGCAAGCTGTTGCATGCCGAAGTCGTCTCGTTTGTTGAAGGCACGCTCGCGCGCACAAATCCGGGAAAAGCATTTACGGTCGGCGTCCTTGCCGCGTTGCCCGCCTTCACTGTTTCTGCGCAAGCCGCGACTGCGGGCATGGCGGCGGCGAAAGGAACCGCCAAGGCCGCCGGAGTGTCCGGACTTTTCGGCGCAGTCTTGAGTCCGCTTCTCGCTTTGTTTGGGACTTGGCTCGGATATCGGATGAGCCTGGACGGCGCACAGTCCGAGGAGGAGCGAGTACAAGTGCGCAGTTTTTATCGTAGGTTGGGCGCGTGCATCGCCGGCTTTTTCGTGTTGTACGCCGCGATTGTTTTCTGGGGTGGCGGGATGACGCAAACACACTCATTGTTTTTCGCCGCGGTGATACTCGGGCTGGTGCTGGCTTACACGGTGGCACTGGTATCAGTAATGATCTGGTCGCAGCGATGCCGGCGAAAACTCCTGACGCAGCCGGCTCAACGGACCGTGCGGCCCGCGTGGGAATATCAGAGCCGCTTCGAATTGTGCGGTTTGCCTTTCGTGCATGTCCGCGTCGGTGGCGGTCTGGCCGCGGAAGGTCAACCGGTCAAGGCGTGGATCGCGGTCGGTGATTGCGCGCTCGGCGTTTTGTTCAGCTTTGGCGGAATCGCCGTTGCGCCCGTCAGCATCGGCGGCCTCGCGATTGGAGTGCTCCCGTTTGGCGGTTGCGCCCTCGGCTTGCTCGCGCTCGGCGGGACAAGCTTAGCTATGTGGTCGTTCGGCGGTCTCGCGATCGGCTGGGAGGCGTTTGGCGGTTGCGCGTTGGCGTGGAAAGCGGCTGCCGGCGGAATGGCTGTCGCACATGACTACGCACTTGGCGGCATAGCCCAAGCGGTCCAGGCGAACAACGAAGTCGCGGCCGCTTTCGCGCGCGACAGTTGGTTCTTTTCCTTAGCACAGGTCGTCTTCCGTCACCTTACGTGGCTGAACCTTCTATGGGTCCTGCCCATGCTTTGGTGGTGGAGCGTTGTGCGGCGCGCAAGCCGATTGGCCCGCGAACCGTTGTGCCGTTCGCCAGCGCAACCGTGAGATGGTTTTACAAACCGATTACACCAGTACGAGGAGAATCGCGTGATGATAGTTCGTATGTCACTTCTGAAGTTTGTAGCACTAAGCCTGTGGTTCATGTCTCCGTTCCTGAGGGGTCAGGCTGCTGGAGTCCAGTTCGCCGGTGTCAACCTCGCAGGAGCAGAGTTCACTGAGAGCAGACTTCCTGGCAATTATGGCGAACATTACATCTACCCGTCGACGCAGGAAGTGGACTATTTCCTCAGCAAAGGAATGAATATCATCCGGCTGCCCTTTCGATGGGAGCGCCTGCAGCCCTCAACCAACGCGCCGTTTAACGCCACCGAACTTGGGCGGATTCAAACGCTGGTAAATCATACGGCTGCACGGGGCGGCTACGTGCTTCTCGATCCGCACAATTATGCACGCTACTACAACACGAACGTAATCGGCAGCCCGAGGTTGCCGATTACCGCGTTCACGAATTTTTGGGGACGTTTGGCTACTGTGTTTCGAAATCATCCGCAGGTGATCTTCGGCCTGATGAATGAACCGCACGACATGTCGACACAGGCTTGGCGTGATGCTGCTAATGCCGCAATTGCGGCCATCCGCGGGCTTGGCGCGACCAATTTGATTTTGGTGCCGGGAAACGGATGGTCGATCGCGCATGACTGGCAAAGCTCCTGGTACGGCACGCCCAATGCCAACGCGATGCTGGGCATCACTGACCCGCTCAACAACTACGTCTTTGAAGTGCATGACTATTTTGATGATCAATATATCTATCAGGACTGTGATCCGAGTGTGGGGATCAGCCGGTTGACACAATTCACCGCCTGGTGTCGAACGTACGGCAAAAGGGGATTCTATGGTGAGTTCGGGGTCAAGACGAACAGTGCGTGCCTGATTGCATTGAGCAATATGCTGGCGTACGTGAACGCAAACGCAGACGTATGGTTGGGCTGGACCTATTGGGCGGCAGGACCATGGTGGCCGAGTGATTACCACTTCTCGATCGAGCCAGTTGCCGGTGTCGATAGGCCGCAGACCGATGTGCTACAGGAAGCGATTCCCATTCCCGAACCAACCATCGAACTGCGGCGGGCGCCGTCTGGTTCCGACGCGGCGTTGAGGTTTACAGCTCGGCGAGGATTTCGGTACCAGCCACAAAGCTCGTTTACGCTGGATAGCGGGTCCTGGATTAATTTTCGAAATCCGATCATTGGCGCCGGACAACAAGTTAACCTGTCCATGAGCACTTCGACCAACGAGCAGAGCTTTTTCCGGGTGAATGTTCAGCGACTCCCATGATCGCGATCCCACACACCCAAAAAAGACTAAGGCGCTGCAACTTGTTCAGAAAGAGTGCTGGACACGCAAATCTCGAATGCCGAAGAGCGCGCCGCTCTTAAAAAAGATCCTCTCAGCATAACCCTTAGCAGGATTGCGTCGATACACTGAACTGGCATTCCAAGGGCCCAGCACAAACGCTCGGAGAACAATTCTGCTGAACCGACCATTCGTTTATCAAAATCTGGAGAATTGTACCCGGTGCCGTGTACTCAGCCATTCCCGCGCTAATGGAAGTGGCTACGATCGTGACGTTTCGGACGGAAAGACCGGCTCTCGAGAGCTAAGTGGGTCTGGCGAACGACGTTGATACTACTTTTATGTGATCCCGGAAATGACTGCGTGGGCATACCAACTGCTCTCCGTTCTCGAAATTTTTGAATCTATCTGAGTAGCTTGTGTTTTGCCGTTTGTGTAGCTTTGTTGCCGTTTGGGTGACTTGTAGTGTGCCGTTTGGTGACAGCCCAAGTGGAGCAAAGAAGAATTCAATGTGGCACCAAAATGTCATGTTGCCGAGACGTGTTTCGGATGGATTCGGAACGACTAAGCAAAGGAGGGATGAACGATGAGCAGTCGATTGGATCGGGTCAAAGATTGGAATGCGTTTGCAATTGAGTGCAAATACCAGCTCGACGTAATGGCGACGAAGAGCGGCGTTTCAGAGCGTACACTACGGCGATACATTCATCAAAAGCTTGGTAGTAGTCCAAAGGTTTGGGTAGATCAGGCGCGCGTTAAGGGTATAACTGAGGAGATATCACAGGGTAATCTGGTGAAGACCGCCGCTGCTGATTTCTACTTCAAACAACGTTCTCATCTATCGAAGTTTTTTAAGCGCGTCACGGGCAAAGCCCCAACAAAATATCGGCAAAGCTGTTGAAGTGTCCGGAATAGGTACCAAATGGCCGCTTTGGGTACCCCATTCCTCTTGCAACGGCGCATGCTCAGGCGAGAGACTCGTTCCGCTACCGAGGAAGCGTTATGGGGCCGTGTTTTTCTTCAAAGCGATTAGCGAGGGGCGTAAAGGATGCAGAGATTGCTGCGAGTCGCGAGCGGTACGCACTCGGAGGTTGTGAGTAGCGGAATCCAACTAAATCAAATGAAAGGAAGGCTATGAATGTACATCCAAGAAGGAAGTCGGTCATCAAGGCGAGTAGTCTGATGCTTTGTGTGACGGCCGTCGTCGCCTATAGCTGGTTTACAAAGGCGCAAATGCGTCGGCAAGTTGCAGAAGCCAGAGCTATCAGTCCACCCGAGATTCGCCTGAATAACGACCTGGTAAGCGGGACCAAATCTCTCGCATTGCCGAAGGACGTGAGCAAGCAATGGTTCGCCGAGGTAAAGCGCAACATTGAAGCCTCCGAATACGAAATTCGCTGGCAAGATCATGTGGAAGCCTACCAATCGCCGAATCGCGGTCAGGGACTGCGTTTTACGTACCTGACCGACGGTTTTCTGGCGGAGCCTCGGATTTATGAAAACAAACCTGATTGGCAGGTCGGAATCCGGCTTTTGGCACTCAAACGGAGTGAAATGTCGATTCCATTCCGCCCAGGAAAGGTGGAAGCAAACGGCAATAAAGCAGAAGCACGAAGTGACGTTTGTCGCATTCAGTACGAGAACGACTCGGCAGGCATGCGGCAAAATTTCGTTCTGGAAAAGCGGCCGGCAGGCAAAGGCGAGCTGGAGCTGGAGTTCTCGGTCAATTTGGAGGGGACGCAGATGGAGGTCGGCTCTGCCCGAGACTCCGTTTCCTTCATGCGAGATGAATCCGGCGGTGCGGAAGTGATGCGCTACAGTGATCTCAAAGTCTTTGACGCGAATCATAAAGTGGTTCTTGCCCAGATGATCAAACGATCGGACAAGAGCTTCTCAATTGTCGTCAATGATCAGGATGCCGAGTATCCGCTTTTGATCGATCCCCTGAGCACGTCCGCGAACTGGAACACCGAGGGCAATCAAAACTACATGGGCTTCGGATGGACCGTCGCGAGCGCTGGAGATGTGAATGGCGACGGCTACAGCGATGTCATGGTTGGGGCTCCGGGATTTGATTGCCTTACCGGAGACGAAGGGAAGGTCTTTGTGTATCATGGTTCCGCCAGCGGTTTGTCAACAACGGCCGATTGGTGGGCAGAAGGGACCACCTCCGGTGACGAGTGGGGATGGGCCATCTCAACCGCCGGGGACGTCAATGGTGACGGCTATAGCGACATTATAATCGGAACGCCCCTCCGCGATGGAGCAACCTACTATGATTCGGGAGCCGTGTATGCCTGGTATGGAAGTTCGAGCGGCCTGGGATCGAGCGGCACGCCCTCGAACGCGGATTGGAAAATCTACGCTGACAATGGTCTCACCAACGCCGCGCACTACATGCACTTCGGTTATTCCGTCTCGACTGCGGGAGATGTTAATGGCGACGGCTACAGTGACGTCGTCATTGGAGCCCCATTTGATACGTGGGCGTCCGGAACTCAACATATCTTTGTGTATCATGGCTCGGCGTGGGGGCTTGAGAGCGGATACAGATACGATTACGGCTTCGGCCAAAACTACGCGATGTGGGGTTTTGCTGTGGCGTTGGCGGGCGATATCAACGGGGACGGCTACAGCGACATTATTGCCAGCGCGCCGTACTATGACAATGGCCACACCGACGAAGGTATAGCCGTTGCCCTTGCGGGATCGTCTTCCGGTGTCAGCACGACATTGTGGTCCGGCGAGGGAAACCAGACCGGCGCTGCGTTCGGCTACAGCCTTTCAACGGCTGGGGACGTAACGGGGGATGGTTACAGCGATGTCATCATTGGTGCCCCTTACTACGATAATGGCCAGACCGATGAGGGAATGGTCTTTGTGCACCGCGGCAGTTCTGGTCTTCCCTATCTTTCAACAAGTCCATGGCAAGCGCAGAGCGATCAGGCATACGCGCTTATGGGCCTGTCGGTCGGATATGCCGGAGATGTCAACGGCGATGGTTACAGTGATATTATCGTCGGAGCACCGTATTACGACAACGGACAAACTGACGAAGGGAAGGTGTTTGTCTGGTACGGAGGAGGCTCTTATTACACCGGACTGGGCGTCCACGCTACGCCGACCAACGCCGACTGGTCCGTTGAGTCGGATCAAGCCTACGCATACATGGGAATGTCTGTTGCGACGGCCGGGGATGTCAGTGGAGACGGCTACAGCGATGTGATCATTGGTGCATATGCGTATGACAATGGACAAACAGATGAAGGCCGAGCGTATGTATACCATGGTTCCTCGGCTGGTGTTTCGCCAACCAGCGCATGGTCGATTGCAGGCAGCCAGGACGCAGCAGACTACGGGATCAGCGTGGCAAGTGCAGGCGATGTCAACGGCGACGGGTACAGCGATGTGATCGTAGGGGCCTGGGCTTTCGATAACGGAGAAAGCAACGAAGGACGGGCTTACGTGTATCACGGGTCCGTCACCGGCGCCGTGGCAACCGCGAGCTGGACGGCGGAAGCCAATCAAGCGTCCGCTCAATTGGGTGTAAGCGTTGCCAGCGCTGGTGATGTCAACGGAGACGGATACGGCGACATCATCGTCGGAGCGAACGGCTACAGCAACGGACAAAGCGTTGAAGGAGCCGCGTTTGTCTGGCTGGGAAGTTCGACTGGTCTGGGCAGCAATGGAACTCCGGCCAACGCTGATTGGCTGGCTGAAAGCGATCAGGTCGGGTACACGCATTTCGGCTACAGTGTCTCGTCAGCAGGGGATGTGAACGGGGACGGTTATGACGACATTGTCATTGGTGCGTATGAATACTCGAATGGCACGTCCCGAGAGGGTGCAGTGTTCGTATGGCACGGCAGCTCAACCGGCCTCGGTTCGAATGGTAACCCGGGCAATGCTGATTGGACGGCCGACAGCAACCAGTCAGGCGTGCCGTTGTTCGGCATCAGTGTCGCGGAAGCTGGCGATGTGAATGGTGATGGCTACGGCGACGTCATCGTCGGAAGCCCTGCCTACAACGACGGCTCAGAAGAAGACGGTCGGGCGTTTGTTTGGCTGGGGAGTTCCACGGGATTGTGCGCGACACCCTGGTACGCCGAAGGCAATCAAGCCGCCTGTTATTTTGGTCGATCGGTCGCAGGGGCCGGAGATGTCAACGGGGATGGGTACAGCGACATCCTCATTGGTTCCCCACTCTACAGTAACGGCCAAAATACTGAAGGACGGGCCTTCGCCTTTTATGGGGGGTCAAGTGGTCTAGGTTCATCCGGCAATCCATCCAATGCTGATTGGAGTGTCGAGTCCAATCAAGCTGACGGCAACCTGGGCTCACGTGTCGCATCGGCTGGCGATGTCAACGGCGATGGCTACAGCGATGTGCTGATAGGTGGAGAGCGTTACGACAACGGCAGCCTGACAAATGCTGGAATCGTGGCGGTTTATCACGGGGGATCGAGTGGGCTGGCAGCCACTGCCGATCTTACGTTGGGCGGGCCCCAAACCGGTGCGCGGCTCAGCCTCGGGCTTGCTTCGGCTGGAGACGTGAATGGCGACGGTTACAGCGACATCATTGTCAGTGCGCCGTACTACAATAATGATGGCATCTCATATACCGAAGGCAGAGCCTGGCTCTACTATGGCAACCTGGAAGAAGGGTTGGACGTGAAGCCACGGCAGTGGAGAACGAATCTGACGACACCCGTCCAACCGGGCCTGCTGACAGGTTCATCCACGCAAGCCGGAGTCGGACTCTACGCGAGAAGCGCGCTGGGCCGTGGAGATGTCAAGATGCAGTATGAAGTCAAGTCGGCGGGTACAGCGTTCAATGGCTCGAGCCTGGATACGACGGCGAGTTGGTCGGATTCCGGCACCGCCGGCGTCGCCATCAACACGGTCAAGAGCGGACTCTCGAGCGGGACCCAATACAAGTGGCGAAGCCGGATCAAATACCGGTTGTCCGAAGGTTTGGTGCAACCCTACGGCCGATGGATATATCCGCCGCTGAATGCGCCAACGGAAATCGACTTCAGAACAAATTAGTCGGTTAGGCCGAAGAACAGGGCGCTTTGAAGTGAATTCAAAGCGCCTTTTTAGTCGTCAAACAAGCGAGCTTCACCGCCGCACTAGTTTTGCACTATCCATTCTCATCAAGATCTCGCCCTTGCAGAAGTGCAACTCGACGGTCAAGTCAATCTCTTCTGGTCCGTAGTCGACTTCAAAGTCGCGGGCCATTTCGATCCAACCGTGCGTATCTGTGAAAAAGTCTCGTCTCCCTTTTCCGACGGTGCCCAGGATAGCGCCGGCTGCTGGCCTATCCCTGTGAAAAGCGGCACGCGGTGCGAGGTGCGACCGATTCAAAATCTCAATGCCAGACGCTCGGATCTCTGCCTTGAAAGTGTATTTGCCAGGTTCCAGCAGCACTCGCGTCCGGAATCCAGCGCTCTCAAGGGCCTGGGGCGAATGGATGCGCAAAACACGTTTGCCTTCAATCATCTCTTCACTCGTCTCCATCGGCGGAGTCGACCAGGATTTCCATCCGGAAAGTGCCGCGAGCCCGTCATTGCTGAAGTGAACGGGTTGCAACCCCTGTGATCGGAGGCGCTCGGTGATATTGGAGGAGCGGTGGACGATAATATCGTAGAGGTCCAAATAATTAGATTGAACTTTGCTTTTCAGGTCACCGGCAGCAGCAGCAATTCGCTCCGCGGCAGCCCTGGTGCGGTTTGTCAGCGAACTCGCCGTAAGCAGATTCGTCGATAGATGATGCAGAGTTCGAAAGTACATCGCTCGCCCCTGATGCGTTCTCAGGACTGCTTTGGTGAGCACTTTCTCAGGCGATAGCGCGCGGCTGAACATCGGGTCATAAAATGTCTTATCCAAACCGTGGGGCATCACCACCATGTGGCCGGAGACTGGATCGTGATAGATTCGATAGTTGTTAGCCTGAACATCGTAACCATCTCTTTGACCTGTAAGATGTTCCATGGCGATGAATGTGATGAATCGCTGGGTATCCAGTGTCTTTGAGAGTCGAGCCCATCGCTGGTCGGGGTCCTGCTCCTGCGTCGCCATCCACAGTGCCCTCAAATCTGCCTGGGTTTCATCGGAGCCGTTATCCTGTTCCAGCCGCTGGTCGATGTCTCGAAAACCGCCCTCATAGAGGTTGCCGCTGTCTTGCGAGAAATGCTCCCGCAGGAAACGTTTTGTAATACCTTCGACAACAACATACAGGCCCAGGTCGCGCCCGTTCAACTTTACACGGGCATGCGTCACTCGTGGCGCAGGCACACCGGCATCGCGAAACAACTCATTGGCCAGATATTCGCGCAGAAAACTGGGATCAGCAGCCGCGTTGTTGAGCATGATCTTCGTGAGGCCAAAGAATTTTTGGTCGGTGAATTGGTTGAATTTGACAGTAAAACTCGGCTTACGATCCAAAGGCTGATACGTGCTTCGTCCCTTGAGGCGCACGCCGACATCACGAAAAACCTGATTGTCAGTTCTGAAAGTGCCTTTCACGTATGTTCGATTTGATTCGTTCAGGCTCTGGAGCGCTTTCTCGTCCAGGTGAAGTTCGAGTGAAGGAACTGAGGCACGGTTGAATAATTCCTCGCCGGATCTTGAGGAAGCAAACGTCGCAACTACGGAAACAGTGAGTAGCAAGACGGTCGAGCAGTGGCACCTGTATTGTGCGGTCATAGATAAACTATTCGTAAAATTTACAGCCAAACATACCCTGTGATGTAGTTAAAAAGTTCTGAATGTCCGAAATGGGTACCAAATGGCCGTTTTAGGTACCTCTTTTCATTGCGTCACGCCTGAGCAACGGGAATCGAGCGCGATGCGATGGCTTGTCAGTTCTCCAACGATCTGCCCTTGTTCATTGCGCCGGGCTTTGTCAGGAATACAAGAAGATTCTCAATTTCGGCCTTGAATAGTGGTGCCCGCGACAGGACTTGAACCTGTACGATGTTACTCACTAGAACCTGAATCTAGCGCGTCTGCCAATTCCGCCACGCGGGCACGAAA
>Ga0111538_10002300_pt1 | contig 26937 bp, 18 predicted proteins | sample SoiMethybrSBSTD1_FD_79669 | JGI IMG/M metagenome (GOLD analysis project Ga0111538, IMG submission 79669) | Bulk soil microbial communities from a Populus tree surrounding site in Tennessee, USA - Soil MetaG P. TD hybrid SBSTD1 (version 2)... | ecosystem: Environmental > Terrestrial > Soil >...
ATGTTCGTCGACGCGAGCGGCACCAGCATCGAGCCCTTCCTCTACATTCCCCTGCTCTGGGCGACCCGGCGCCGGCCGGTCGTCTTCGGCATCGTCTTCGCGATTGGATTCCTGCAGCGCGAGTTCACGCTGTTTGCGCCGGTGGCGCTGGTCCTGGTTGCGGCGGCGACGCACGAGCTCTTCGCGCGCGAGAATCTGCGCCGCGCGCTCGCCGCCGTCGCTGCGGCGGCGGCTGTCTACGCGGTGGTGACGATGGCGAAGCCGTATGCGTCGGCGTTCGGCCCCGACACGTCGATCGCCGAGCTTCACGCGCCGGCGAACAACCTGATCGATCTTCTGCGGCGGACCTGCTTCGACCCGGGCAAGGTCGGCGACGGCGTCGCGCGGTTTCTCTCGGTCCACTGGGGACGGCTGCTCGGCACCGCGGTGATGCCGCTCTGGGAGTTCGGCATCGAGAGCCGCGGCAGCCAGGGACTCCCCGGGCTCGGACTGCTGCTGGCGGCGGCGATGCTGTTCGCCGTTGTCCGCATCGTCCTGGCCACAGTGGCGGCGAAACGGATCCGGAAGGAACATGCGTTCTGCGCGTACCTGACGGTCGTTGGCGTGCTGACCGCCGGCGCCGTGATCGTCGCGCGGTGCGGCGCACAGGGACCGACGCGGTACGCGCTGCTGTCGATCTACGCGGTCGTCGGCATCGGCGCCTGGTATCTGGCGACGGAGCGGCTGGGGCCCGCGCGGAACGCGTGGCTCGCTGCGATGGCGATCTGGACGCTCGTCAACGGCGTCGAACACGGGCGGCTCTGGATCGAGTATCTGAACGACCCGCCGGTGTCGGCGAAGCAGCAGATCATCGAGCAGCTCGAAGCGCGGCACATCCAGTACGCGACGGCCGACTACTGGCTCTCGTACTACATCTCGTTCCTGACCCGCGAATCGATCATCGTCACGCCGAACGATTTCCCGCGCATCGGGATCCATATCCGTCAGGTGCAGGCGCACCGGGGCGAGGCCGTGCGCATCGCGCGGACGCCCTGTCCGGGAGGCGATGAAGTGGTGGCCGGCGTGTATTTCTGCGCCCCATAGTGGCTAAGCCAACTTCGCCAGATATCAGCAACCGGCTAACCAGCACTAACCTTCTGAACTTCTGTTTTATTGGCCCTTGGACGAGCGCCCGTGGGCCGCAAGTTCCAGCCGGTTATTTCAGGAGTTGCAGTGGCTGTCGCCGACGTCACTCCCGTACGTTCCACATCGACGTCTCGGCGTCGAAGTACTCCGGCAGGAACCGGACGAATGTCCCGAGGAAGCGGCTGTCGTTGGCGTCGGGCGCGTGGAGGAAGGGCGTGAACCCGCTGGTCGTCCGGATCGATACCACGTAGAGGAAGCTGGTGGGCTGCTCGATGCGGTGGTACGGCACCCCCTGCTCCACCTCCATCCGGAGCGTCACCGTCTCCGACGGCTTCATCTCGAGCGTCTTCGATTCGCGGCCGGTCGTGATGGTGACGCGGTCCGGCAGACCGCCGTTGCGAATTTCGACGCCGAGGCGTTTGATCGCCTTGCTGACGAACTGCCCGCCGCCCGCGTCGACCACCGGCGCGCGCAGGATCACTTCGGCGCGCGACTTCCCTTTCACCCAGAACCCGTCCCCTTCGGGGTTGAACGCGTTGTCGTCGGGAAAGTACCCGAGCATCGGCGGCGTGCCACCGAGCGCCAGCTTCGAGCGATCGGGGTTGGCCGCCATCGGCAGATCCTGGAGCAGCGTCAGCTCGAGCGGCAGCCACCGGTGCGCGCCTGACTTGAGGTGCTCGCCGGGACGAAACGACGAATAGAACGGGTTGAACAGAATCTTCGCCGTGAACAGCGCGCCGACCGCCAGGGCCGCTGCCGGCGCGCCGAGTCCGGTCAATGCCGGCGTCAACAGCAGGAACAGCGGATAGAAGCTCATGAAGTAGCGATTGCCGACCGGGCCGCCGCCGCCGGAATAGGTGAACGGCGTCAGCACCAGCAGCATCAGCATGGCGCCGAGAATCGTCGCCACCGTCAGCCACTGCCACATCTGCCGCCGCCCGAACGCGAGGAAGAGCAGCAGGCTGAGCACACCGGGGAAGAAATACGGCAGCAGGCCGCTCGATCGGCCAAACACGAAATACCCGAGGTTGTGGCGGAACACCTCGAGCGAGTGCCGCGTCGCGATCACGCGACCGGGCAGCACGGCTTCGAGGCGCTGCTGCGGGCCGATGTTGTCGAAGGTTTCCCGCTCGTTGGCGAACGGAAAGCCGGTGTAGCTGTAGAAGGTCTTGCGATCGCCGCCCTGATAGTTGAACTCGCCGGTAATCGCGGCGTTCAGCGCGAACAACCCGCCGGTCACGAGCGCCCAGACGAGAACCGTACCGGCCAGCCGGCTCCATTGCCGCCGCCACAGCAGCAGGAAACCGATCGGCCCCATCAGAATCGCGTGCGTCGGCTTCGAGTAGGTCAGCACGCCGACCAGCGCCGCGGCGAGCAAGTCCGATCCGCGGCCGCGAAGAAATGTCGCGCGCGCCGCGTGCGGCTCCTGCGCGGCTTCCTTGTAGCTCCATAGAAACAGCGCATACAAGGCGACCGAGAAGTTGAACAGCTCCGGCGTCAGCCAGATGAAATACACCGGCACGACCGACCCGATGAGAAAGGCGACGGCATATGCCGACGCGGCGAGCGGCGGGCTGCCGCGCGCCGACAGGAAGAGATAGATGACGAACAGATCGAGCGCCAGCAGCAGCGCGTGCAGGACCAGGAACCCGTTGGTGCCGGCCGCGAAGACGAACGGCGCCGCGACCAGCGGGTAGATGTAGGCCTTCGAGTAGTAGAGCCGCGTGCGAACCAGATCGTTCCGCTTCACCCAGCGAAGGAACGGAAACGATCGCGAGCCGCGAATCTCGACCCGCTTGCCGCGCTTGAGGAAGATGCCCTCCGGTCCCGGGAATTCCTCCCACACGCGCACCAGGTCCTGCCGCTCGAACGTGAAATCGAAGTCGCGCGCCAGGCTGTGCGCCAGGCTGTAGTAGGTTGCCTCGTCGCCCTTGAACCCCTGCGCCGCCTTCGGAAAATCGACCGTCACCGCGAAGGCGAGAAGCACCAGGCCGAGGGCGACCGCAACGATCGCGCCGGGCTGACGCGAAGCGCCCGCGGGCGCCGCGGCCGACGCCGCGTCGATCACCGCGCCGCTCCGGTGGTGAGAAACGACAGGTCCGCGCGCAGCACGCCCTGCCGCCGCGTCGCGCGCGACGTTTCGTGGAGCAGCATGTACAGCCGCTCCATCTTGCGGACGAAGGCGCCGATGTCGTAGCGCTTGCCGCTCTCGCGCGCCGCCGCCGCGAGGCGCGCCCGCTCGTCCGGCCGGTCGACGAGCGCGACGATCTGCGCCGCCAGCGCGTGGGCATTCGCTTTCGGCACGATCGCCGCGTCCTGCCGATCGGTGAGGATATCCACCAGACCGTCCGCGTCCGTGGCGACAATCGGTTTGCCGGCAGCCAGCGCTTCGAAGGCGGTCAGCGGCGTCCCCTCCCACAGCGACGGAAACACGGCGAGGTCGAACGCAGACAGCGTGCGCGCCGCATCGCGTCGGAAGCCGCCGAACACGAACCGATCGCCGAGGCCGAGCCGTGCCGCCTGGGCCTCCAGCTCCGGACGCAGCGGCCCTTCACCCACCAGCACGAATCGTACGCCGGGCCGCTCCGCGGCCACGCGCGCCGCGGCATCGACGAGGTACGAGTTGCCTTTCGAATCGTGGAGACGGGTGATCGTGCCGGCGACGAAATCGTCCGGCCGAAGGCCGAGCTCGCGTCGCGCCTCGGCGATCTCCCCGGCGCTGCGCGGGCGGCTGAACTCCTCCACGGGCGCTCCCAGGTAGACCACTTTCACCTTCGACGCCGGCACCATCCGGGAGCGGATCACGAACTCGGCCGTGCTCTTCGACACCGCCATCGCGATGTCGGTATACGGCTCGAGCAGCCGGTCGGCGATCTTCTGAAACCACGGTGTGTCGGTGAGGTTGGCGTGCTCGTGCAGGATCGTCGGGATGCCGCGCAACCCCGCGGCCAGCCGGCCAAACGTCGTTGCGCCGTAGCCGTGCATATGAAGAATGTCGGGCTGCTTGCGATCGACCACCTTCAGCAGCGCCGGCAGCGTCATCGGATCGAACTTCGAGCGCTCGAGATAGGTGATGTCGACGCCGAGCGCCTCGAGCGGCTCCTCGGAGAGATCGCGCTTGCGCAGGCTGAGCAGCGAGACGTTGAACCGCGCCGGATCGAAGCGCGGAATCATCCAGCTGAAGAGGCGCTTGACCCCGTGCATCCGCGATCCTTCCCAGCCAAGGTGATCGCAAATCTGCAGCACGTTCAGCGGTCGATCACTCATCAGGGGCGGGTGCGGCCGTCGATACGGTCGAGTTCGATGTGTTCATTTCCCGTGAGTTCGAGCTCATCAACGCGCCAAAACGGAGCACAATCGGCGATTTCGTGGTTGACGGAATGGCTCACCCTTGCTAGAATTTTCTCCGCTCCCACTCTCTGTTCGCGCGGTCGAGCCCCCAGCTTACCGCTTTCTCCGACGGTCTGTAGCGTTCCGCGTTTTCGGACGATAACCCGAGTGCGTCTGCCACCGGTTTGTTCAGGACACCTATGAAGAGACTCAGCCTCGTCTGTTTCGCCCCGCTGCTGTTCGGCCTCGCCGGCTGCGCGGCCGAAAAGAGCACGACGCCGTTGAGCCCATCTGTTGCGGGCCCGATTCCAGGCATCGAAATCAGCGCGCCGAAGACCCTCGAACCGGTCTCGGCGAAGATCCCCGTCAGCCAGCAGCCGGTCACGCTGCTGATCGAGAACGCGTCGAGCACCGGCCCGCGTCCGCTGACGCTGACGGTCGAAGTCGCCACCGACGTCGACTTTGCGAGCAAGGTGTTCGCGCAGTCCGGCATCGCCCCTGGCGACGGCGGCCGCACCGCGATGCGGCTCCCCGATGCGCTGGCGCCGGGCCGCACCTACTACTGGCACGTGCGCGCCGAGGACGGCGCCAATACCGGCCCGTTCTCGCCCGCGGCCGCGTTCGAGGTCTTCACGCCGGTCGTGCTCGGCGAGCCGATCCTGCTCTCGCCCATCCACAACGAGCAGGTCGACACGCGCCGGCCGAGGTTCACCTTCCAGAACGCGCCGCGCTCCGGGCCGACGGGACCGATCTCCTACATCCTCGAGTTCTCGAACACGCCGGCCTTCGCGCCCGCGTTCACCGTCGGACCCGTGGCGGAGCAGGCGAACCGGACGACCGTCGACGCGCCGCAGGATGCGCCGTACGACCTCGTGCTCTACTGGCGCGTCAAGGCGACCGACGGCACCAACACCGGGTTCTGGTCGGATACGCACGACTTCCGGACGCCGGATACGCCGCGGCCGCCGACACCGTCGCCATCGCCGAGCCCGACGCCGGGGACGGGCGGGCAGAACGGCCACATCGGCGCCGGCCCGCTCACCGAGGATCGCGCGCGCCTGGTGACCACCGGCACGTATAACGAGTTCCCGAACCTCCATGCCGTGTTCGGCAGCGAAGGCGAGGCGGTCGGCGCAGCGGATCAGCTGCTCCGCCGGACGATCTGGCACCTGCAGCTGGCCGGGTTCGAGGCGGCGCGACAGAAGAATCCGTCGGGCGCGATCTCGAGCGACAAGATGTGCGTCAAGATTGGCGGCGTGTGGCGCGTGTTCGATATCTACAGCCTCGGCGTGGCTGGGCGCGCAACCACCGTGCACTGGCTCGAAATCAGCGGCGCCAACCCGCAGAACATGCCGGTGATTCCGGACTGATCGACCGCGATCGCGAGACACGAAACCGGAGAGGCGGGCCTGACGCCGCTCTCCGGTTTTTTTTGAGGCCTAGAACCGCACCCGCACGCCGCCGCCCGCCTGGAACCCGCCGACGCTCAGCCCTTCGACCGGCCCGACATCGACCTTGGCCCCCGCATAACGCAGGAACACGCCGGCGCCGAAGTTTCTCGTGATGAGGTACGTGCCATCGACGCCGATGTTGGCGCCAACGCCGGTTTTCTTCTCGCTGCTCTGGTTGAGGTTGGCCGTCTGAGTGCCCGCGGGCACGGTCACCGACGACACCAGATCCTGCTTCACCATGATGAACGACGGCCCCGCCGACAGGGCGACGTCGATCTTGTCGGTGACCGGCACGAACCACACCGCCTGAAGGTGGATGCCGCGTTCGCTGTGTTCCAGGTTCGAGACGGTAGAAGTCGACGCGCGCGGCCGGTCGAAGACCAGCGGATCCGGAATCGAGGTCGACACCGTCGCGTCCGACGAGTTGCTGAAGTTGGAGAAGCCCACCGCGACGCCGAACGCCGGCCGGATCTTGTAGCCGGCGGTGATGTCGAACATCGCGCCGCTGCCGTTTTCCTGCGCTGTCGTGAAGGTGGCCGTCTCGCCGTAGAGCGGGAAGCTCTGGTTCGTGCCCACATCGTGGCTGCCAGGCTGGGCGCCGAAGTTGACGTTGAGGAACCCGAGATTGGCAGGCGGCGGTTGGGTTTGCGCGCTCGCGTTGGCCGCACCCGCGGCAATCAGCATCGCCATCACCAAATTTCTCGTCATCGGCATTGACTCTCTACTCCTCGTGCGCGTGTTTTCGATCTCAGTAGGACTGCGTGTCGGACTATGTGTACCGCCGGTGATGGTACCACGGAACAAGATGGCACGGCCGCGGTGTGTCGATTCGATGGGCAGCGCGTACTGCTCGGTTGAAGGCCCTCGTGAAGCGAGGCTACGATGAGCCCGCCATGGAGGCCAAACGCGGCAGTGCATCGAACGACGACAGTCGCGCGGCGCTGTGGAAGGCGTCGATCCTCTACGCCCTCCTCACCCTCCTGCTGGCCTACCCGCTGAGCATCGATCCTGGCGGCCGCCTGCTCTCGGCGAGCCCGGACACGCTGCTGATGATGTGGATGCTGCTGTGGGATACGCACGCCTTCCTCCACCGGCCGTGGTCGATCTTCGAGGCCAACATCTACTACCCGCAGCACGACACGCTCGCCTACTCCGAGAACCTCATCGGCAGCGCCGGGTTCGCGGCGCCGATCCTCTGGCTGACGGGCAGCCCCGTCCTCGCCATCAACCTGGTGGCGCTGCTGTCGTGCGTGCTGTGCGGCGCCGGCGTCTGGCTGCTTGCACGACGCCTCGGCACGTCGCGACTCGGGGCGACGATCGCCGGGCTGGTCTTCGCGTTCTCGCCGCCGCGCTTTCTGCGCCTCGGGCAGATTCACCTCACGACCATCCAGTGGATTCCGTTCGCCCTCGCGTTCCTGCACACCTATCTCGACCGCGGGCGCAAGCGGGATCTGAGAATCGCGATCGCGTTCTTCACCCTTCAGGCCCTCACCAGCGGCCATGGCGCCGTATACCTCATCGTCGCCATCGCCGCTCTTCTCGCCTATCGATTCCTGCTCGGCGAGCCGATCGCGCTCGTCAAGCGCCTGCGCGACGTCGGGCTCACCGGCGCCCTGCTCCTGCTGCCGGCGCTGCTGATCGTCTTGCCTTATCGCCGCGTGCAGGCCGAGATGGGGCTGCGGCGCTGGCTGGTCGACTGGCCGAGCCCGTTCGGCAGCCTGCTGGCATCGCCGGCGCATCTGCATACGCTCGTGCTGTCGCTGTTCCCATCGGCGCGAATCAACGAAACGGCGTCGGCGTATCTCTTTCCCGGATACGTCCCGCTCGTCCTCGCGGCGGGCGCAGTCGTCCTGCTTCGCCGCCACCGCGCGACGCTCTTCTCTTCGTCTGGTGCTGTCTGGCCGCGCGCCGCGCTGGCGGTGGAACTGGTCGCGCTGGCCGCCATTGGCGTTGCCCTGTATGCCACGCTCGTCGGCCCCGTGCGCCTGCGCCTTGGCGAGACGATGCGATTGACCGCGCGCGAGCCGTGGCGCGCGTGGCTGATGGTGGCGGTGCTGGCAATGACGCGAGTGGCCATCGGGCGGCGGGCGCCATTCGATCCCGGCGCCCGCGCGGCGCGCGCGCGAACGGCCTTCCGCGAGTGGTCCGCGCGATACCGCAGCGACCCGACGATCTTCTATGGGCTGCTGACGCTGCTGTGCGTCGTGCTGTCGCTCGGCACGTCGGGCGGGTTGTGGGCGCTCGTCTACTGGATGCCCGGGATGAACTTCATCCGCATCCCATCGCGTTTCATGCTCCTCGGCGTGCTCGCAGTCGCGGTGCTGGCGGGCCTCGGCTTCGATCGGCTCACCTCCGGTGCCACACGCGGGAAAGCCCGGCTCGCCGCCGCCATCCTCGGCGTCCTGCTCGTCGTCGAGTTCGCGGCCATGCCGCTCGACACCATCGTCTATCCGATCGAGATCCCGGCCATCGATCGCTGGCTCGATACCCGGCCGAAGCCGTTCGCGATCGCGGAAGTGCCGCTTGCCAACCCGCGCAACGTCGGCGCCTACGAGCGGCGGCAGACCGAATACATGCTCCACTCGACCGCGCACTGGCAGAAGACGGTGCATGGGTACAGCGGCCTCCGCCCGCCGCTGCATTTCGAGCTCTACCCGAAGCTGGCGCAATTCCCGGACACGGCCAGCATCGACGCGCTTCTCGCCATCGGCGTCCGCTACATCGTCGTCCACACCGACTACTACACACCCGCCGACTGGGCTGCGGTCGAGGAGCGCATCAAGCGCTACGACAAGTCAGTGAAGCTGGAACATGTGGAGGGCGCCGGCCGCGTCTACTCGCTGATTGCGAACAGCGCTCAGTAGGGACTGGGGGCTGGGGACTGGGGGCTGGCTGCGACGCTAAAGCGCTTGGTCAGAGCGATGACACTACGCGGCCAGTCAGCGTGCGGCTCCGAGTGACGCGAGAGCAGTTCGCTCGTTGGGTGCGAGCGCATCGAGGAACGGCTTCTGCTTCAACCCGAAGCCGGCATTGGTGTGGAACAGCCACGCCGCTGCGCCGGCCTGGCGCGCCTGCGTCAACGCGGTGCGATAGGCGGCCGGCTCGAGCGCGACGCGATCGTCGGACCGCCGCTCCTCGTTCAGATAGATCGGCAGCTTCCGGCCGATCTTGTCGAGCACGGCGCGCACGGCGGCAATCCGCGCGCCGGTGGCAGCCGCCCAATCGTCGGTTCGCGGGAAATGCGGCGCCAGGATATCGACGTTGACCGCGTCAGGTCCGGTGCCCGCTTCCTCGCGGATGTTGCGTTCCTCGCCCGGACCGACCTGGCTGGCAGCGCTGACTATGTGACCGCCGGTGCTCGAGATCGTCACCAGGCGTCCAGGATCGATCGCCTTTACGGCGTCGCGCAGCGTCCGTGCGGTGGCATGCGAGATCGGGCCGCCGGGGTGATCGTGCTCGTTGTAGAGGTCGAAGATCACATCGCGATGGCCGCGCAGCGCGGACGTGATCGCCTGCACCGCGCGCACGCGCGCGGCCTCGTCCGGGAAGATCGCTGAACCCTGGCCGGGGAGCTGGCCCGGCTTGAGCAGCGCCAGCTCCAGGATCAAGCCGCGGCTGCGAAGCCGCTCGATGAGCGTGAGCAGGCGCGTCCGCCCTTCCGCGGTCAGCGCGCCATCGGCCTGATAGATCGGTTCCAGCCAGTGCGCCCAGACGCGGACGATCCGCACGCCCCAGGCGGCGAGCTGGTCGAGATCGCGATCGCGCGGCGGCGTCGATCCGAGCGCATCGAACAGGCTGACGCCGACGAGGAACGTCTGGCGACCGTCCACCTGAAATGAGGTCCCTGAAACCGCGATCGTCGGCGATGTCTGCGCGGCTCGCGAGCAAACGATCAGGGCGGCGATGGCGATCGCGATAGCGAACAAACGTGCGCTCACGACGCCCCGTTACCGCTTGAACATGTCGATGACGTTGCCGAGCTGGCCGCCGCCGGCCAGCGCGCCGAGCGTCTTGCCGGCGCTTTCGACGTCGCGGCGCACCTGCTCGAGGGTTTCGAGGATGCGCTGGCGCAGCGCGTGATCTTTCTCCTGGCCCGCCTGCATCTCCTGAAGCAGGGTGGCAATCTGGCCAAGCGCGCGCGCCACGTCGCTCTCGGCGACCACCGGCTGCACCGGAGTAGTCGCCTGGGGCGTCGCTGGAGCCAGAGCTGCGGCAGTCGCTGCGTCCGGATCGAATGGCTCGGCGGCGCTGGCGTTGTTCGGATCGCGCACGGCGTCGGTCCATCCCCATACCGGCCGATTCTCGTTCGCCGGCGGTCCGGCGTTCGCCAGGCAGTCCACCCAGCCGTCAGGAAACGAGATCGCATCGTGCGAGTAGCGCTCGCCTGCGTGCGGGCCGCTTTCGATCGTGTAGCCATTCTGCGCCGGCGCCTTTCGAAGCAGCCGGGCGCCCTGGCCGCGAAGCACCCAGGCCAGCCGCGAGATGATCTCGAAGGGCGTACGGTTGTCGGTGGGGTTCGGCGGGATGATGCCGCGCGCGAGCAGGTCGCGCTTGATTTGCTCCAGCAGCGGCACCTGACTTGGAATCGGCACGGACGCCTCCAGCGGAAACGATCGATCCGCGGTCGACTGTACCACGCCCTCGGGCTGAACAGCGGCGTGCGCGCTTTTCCGTCGCGCTATACTCGGCGAGGATGCCGACCTCGGCGATTGGTCCACCGGCTGCCACCCTTCGACGCGCGACGCTCCGGCCCGACGTTCCCCTGCTGCTGATTCTCGCGTTCGGCGCCTTCCTGCGCCTGCAGTACATCGACATGCCGATGGCCGAAGCGCACCGCTGGCGCGAGGTCTTCAACGCCGACATCGCCCGCAACTTCGCCGAGCGGTCGATGAACATCCTGTATCCGCAGGTGAACTGGGGCGGCGCGGCCGATCCGAACGTCGGTTCCGAGTTTCCGCTGATGCACTGGCTGGTCGCCGTCGGTTATCGCGTCTTCCGCGAGGATGCCATCGTCGGCCGGCTCGTCAGCGTCGCGTTTTCGCTGCCGACGATCTGGGCGGTATTCGCGCTCGGAGCCCGGCTGTTTGGCGTCGCCGCCGGCCGCGGCGCCGCCTTCCTGATGGCCGTCTCGCCGAGCGCGGTCTTCTTCGGCCGCTTCTTCATCTCCGACACGCCGATGCTGTTCTTCTCGGTGGCGGCGCTGCTGGCGTGGGTCGTGTATTTCGATACCGGCACGACGGCGGCCGCCATCGCGGGCACCGTCGCGGCGGCGCTGGCGTTTCTCGTCAAGCTGCCGGCGGTGATCATGCTCGCGCCGATCGCGTGGGCCGCATGGGAAGCGAGGGGCTGGGCGGCGCTGCGCGATCGCCGGCTGCCTGCCGGCACAGCGTGCGCGCTCGCCGCCACGGCGCTGTGGTACTGGCACGCCGATGTGCTGTTCCATCGCACCGGCCTCGGCGTCGCGATCTGGCACCAGGCGGGGTCGTATCCGGCGTCGATCGCCGTCGCCGCCGGCCCGTGGGCGGGCGTGTACAACGTCGCCAACTTCTCGCTGCTGCGGCAGCCCGACTTCTACACCCAGATGATCGACCGCATCTGGGCGCTGCACCTCACGCCGGGCGGCTTCATCCTCTCGCTCGTCGGCCTGCTCGCGATGTGGCGGCGGCCGCGGCGCCAGATCGTCGATGTCTGGATGGCGGTGGTCATTTTCTACATGCTGATGACGGCGGAAGGCAACCGCAACCACGAGTACTACCAGCTGCCACTGATCCCGCCGGCCACGCTTTTCTTCGGCCTCGCCGCCGCGCCTGCCTTCGACGGCGCGTGGCTGCGTGCGAACGGCGGCCGGTTCGCCGGCCCGCTCGCCAGCGCCGCGGCCCTGCTGTTCACCGCGTGGCTGTCGTTCAACTCCAGCGGCGTGGTCCGGTCGCTGTATCGCCCCGACAACCTCGATCTCGCGCCGATCGAGGCCGGCGTGGCGCTGCAGCAGATCGTCAGCCCGGACGCGCTCGTCGTCACCGTCGAATACGAGCTGCACGGCAACAACTCGCCGATTCTGCTCTACTGGATGCGGCGGCGCGGCTGGACGTTCGATCTCGAGTCGATCTCGCCGCACGTCATCGATCGGCTGCACAAGCGGTTCGGCGCCACCTATTTCGTCACCACGATCTGGCCGCGCCTGGCGGCGGCGCATCCCGACGTGGCCGAGTACCTCCGCGCACGCCGGCAGGTCACCGTGCCGAATGCTCCCGCCAATCTCGTTCTGTTCGATCTGACCTCGGACTCGGACGGCGCGCAGGCACGGCGGTGACGCAGTCGGGCGCGGTCGCGAGCGGCACGCGTGAAACGACGCCGGCGCCGGGGCCTGGCCGGGCTCGCCGCGTCTCGAACGCGGAGCTGCTGCTGGCAATCGGCGCGCCAGTCGCAATCGTGATCCTGCGATCGATCGTGCCGATGGCCTACGAGCGATTCGACTTCAACTCGGATCAGGCGATTGTCGGCCTGATGGCCAAACACCTCAGCGAGCTGCGGACCTTCCCGCTTTTCTATTACGGGCAGAACTACATGCTCGGGGTCGAATCGTGGATCGCGGCGCCGTTCGTCCTCGCCGGCGGGACGACCATCGCGATGATGCGGCTGCCCCTGGTGATCATCGGCGCGGCGGCGGCGCTCATCTGCATCCTCACCTTCGTACGCCAGGGCATGCGCCCGGGTTACGCGCTCGCGGCGGCGCTGCCGATCGTGGCGACGACGCCGATTGTGTCGGCGACGATGCTGGAGCTGGGCGCCAGCGTGGAGCCGTTTCTCTACGTGATGCTGCTGTGGTGGCTGCGCCGGCGTCCGTATCTGTTCGGCGCTCTCTTGTGCATCGCCATCCTCCATCGGGAGTTTGCGATGTTCGCCGCCACCTCGATCGCGATCGTGCAATGGCGGGATCGGTCGTGGTCGTGGCCGGCGGCCGCCAAAGCGGCGGCCTCGTTCGCCGCGGTATGGCTCGCGGTCGACCTCCTCAAGCGCACGGTGAACATGTACGGCCCGGCCGGCGGCGTCCACGAGAGCGCGTCGCTGACGCTGCAGGCGAAGCAGATCGCCATGTGGCTGTCGATCGAAGTCCGGCCGTACCTCGCGCGCCTGGTCAGCGTCCTCACGAACGGGCTGCCGGATCTGGTCGGCGGGCGCAGCCACCTGATTCGCACCTACGGCCCCATCAGCACGATTGCGGCGGGGTCGGCGCTGGCCGGCTGGGCCCTCGCCAGCGCGCTGCTGTTCTCTCTGTGGCGACTGGCGCAGCGCGCCGTCCGCGGCGAGGGGTTCGCGCGCGACGACCGCGCGTCGTTCCCGCTCTACCTGGCGCTCATCGGTATCCAGACGCTGCTGGTCTACGGCTTGAACAGCGGCATCGTCGCCCAGGCGCCGACGATCATCCGCTTCGTGCTGCTCGCGCTGCTCATTCCAATCGGCGTGTTCGGCGCCTACTTCCACCACGAACAATCGGCGCGGTATCGGCAGGCGGTTGCGGCGCTGATCCTGGTGTGGACCGTGCCGACCGTCGCCGACAACGCGCGGCTGCTGCGCGAATACCTGGTGTCGCCGCCCGAGAACAACTACCGCGCGATCACCGACTACCTCGTCGACCGCCGCATCAAGTACGCGCGCGCGATCTACTGGGATTGCTACGTGATCTCGTTCCTCTCCGGCGAGCGTGTCATCGTCGCGTCCACCGACAAGGTCCGCGTCGGCGCGTACCAGGCGCGGGTGGAGGCAAATGCCGCCAATGCGGTGCGGCTGCGGCGTCAGCCGTGCAGCTCCGGCCGCGCCGTTTCCAGCTGGTGCCTCGAAGATCCGCTCGGCCGGTGAGCTGGTCAGACGAGATTGCGCAGGAAGGACCAGACGTAGGCGAACCACAGCTTCCAGACCACCACCTTCGACGTGCCCCAGCGCCGCTCGTACTCGTGGCTGGCGACCTCGCCGACGCGGTAGCCCTGCTTCAGCGCCTTCATCAACATTTCCTGCTCGATCGTCGTCAGGTTCGAGGTCAGCCCGAGCTTCAGCCCGACGTCGCGGCGGATCGCGCGGAAGCCGTTCTGGCTGTCGGTCAGCCGCACGTTCCAGCGGTAGTTGATCGCCAGCATGATGATCTGCGAGCCGACGTAGCGGATGAACTGCTCGACGGTCCCGTGCAGCTCATCGCTGCCGCCCTTGCCGCGCGAGCCGATCACCAGATCGGACTGGCCGGCGCGGATCGGCGCCACCAGCTTCGGGATGTCGGCCGGATCGTGCGAGCCGTCGGCGTCGATGAAGACGACAACGTCGCCGGCGGCCTCGCGGAGGGAGAGGCGCAGCGCTTCGCCCTTGCCGAGGCCGCGATCGCGGATCACGCGCGCGCCGTGCGCCTCGGCGATTTCGCGCGTGCGGTCGCGCGAGTGCCCGTCGACGACCAGCACCTCATCGGCAAACGGCTTGACCGTCTCGACGATCTCGCCAATCAGCCCTTCTTCGTCCTTCGTGGGGATGACAACGGTGACGCGCGAATCGGGCACAGGGTGGGGCGGCAGTATAGCGACCGCTTTGGCGGAGGGTCAACACGCGCGGACGGTCAGGACCCGGCGGCGCCGGAGCTCCGCCGGCGCCGCCGGCGCTTGGCCTGCAGCACGATCACCGTCCGCTCTTCGATCGAGGTCGCCTTCGACAGCCGCGCCTCGCGCAGGATGCCGGCAATCGCCTCGAGCGTCTGCCGTTCGCGCGCGCCGACCTCGTCGCCCTCGAGGGCGTCGCGGATGTCGAGCTCGAGCTTCGGAATCGCGTTCCGCGTCTCGAGCGAGATCAGCGCGCGGCCGCTGCCAACCGGGATCAGCTGGACGCCGGAGATCTTCGCCAGCGCGCGTACCGGCGTGACGACGATCACCGCGCGGGGCCCGTAGGGAACGATTTCGGCGCTGCGCGGCGGCGCGCGGCGCGGGGATGGCGCCCGCTCGACCAGCTGTACGATCGCGCGGCCGAGATCGGCATCGATCGCGGCCAGCCGCTCGATCACATCCTCCGGCAGCGTCAAGGCGATCGCGCGCGACTGCCGGCCGTACTTCTGCGGCCGGCCCCGTCGCTGCCTCACCGTGCTCATTGATCGCCGCGCGCCGCTCTCAGCCGTCTACCGGTTGGCGTAGGCAGGGCGCGGCTGCGCTGACACCCAGACGTGACGCAAGATCATGCCGGGAACGCTCTGCGCATCCGGCCCGCTCGTGCTGTCGGGCGAGCCGAGGAACACGACGTGCGGGTTCGGGTCGTACACGCCGGCGTACGGCGAGCCACGCTGGTAGACCCGGGCGCCGCCGACGCCGCCTTCGTCGATCGTCAACAGGTAGTTGCCGCCGCCCCACGTCGCGCGCCAGAAGTAGGTGAGCGCCGGATCGAACTTGACGAAGCGGCGCGCGGCGCCGATGGTTTCGATCTGGCCGCCGCTGGTGATGATCCGCCAGGCGATCGAGCCCGGTTCGGCCGCGCCGCGCTTTTCGATCGTGAAGCGGCGCGGGTTGGTGGTCATGTTGCTGTAACCCGAGCTCATCGACATGATCTTCGTCTTCAGCCCCTTGGATTGGTGCTCGATGCCGGTGATCAGGATCGAGAACTCGCCGCCGGTCAGCGTCTGCGGCAGCTGGTAGCTGACCCAGCTGGTGTTGTCGTTGATGCGCAGGCCGACGTTGGGGACGAAGGTGACGTTGCCGTGGATCTCGCCGACCGTCTTGCCGTTGACCAGCGGATCGTAGAGCGCGTCGGAGCGGATGAACCCGTCGTTGATCGGGGCCAGGAACGACGCCTGCGCCGACCAGGGGCCGAAGGCATCCTGGAACTCCGCGCGCGCGCGCCACCGGTAGAGCGCTCCGTCCTGCAGCAGCGCCGGCGCGACCGTGCGGCCGGTCGTCGCCGCTCCGCCGGCGACCAGGGCGTTGTCGACGACGGCGCCGGCGGCGTTGGTCAGCTCGAACCGGTACGACAGCGGCGCGCCGGTCGCGAACGGCGTCGTCGAATTGGCGAGGAGGAGCGTCACCGGCTGGAACGCCGCGGCTTGCACGCCGTTGATCGGCGACTGCAGCGTGGGCGCACTGGCCTTGAGCGTCGTGCCGTCGGCGGCCGCGTCGCCCGTCCCGGGCGTCGCCGAGGTCGGCGACACCGGCGCCGCCTGACGGCGGCCGCAGGCGATCGCCATCGACACGATCGCCGTTACCAGAAAAGCCAGGATGATCGCTCGTCGCATGCCGGTCGTCTCCAGGGGGTGTGAGGCGCGCGTTGAGAGAAAAAGAAGCGGCTATCATATGCGAGGCCGCGTCGTTTTTCCGCGCGGAAAAATCGCGTCGCCGGCATTTATCGCAAATTTATCCCTCGGCGCGGTCGAGCCTGAATCGCATGCCGCGGCCGCGAGATTGGTCACGCGCCCCCGGCTCTGCTACAATCGCGAAAGTACTTTTTCGTCGCAGGCTTACAGGGATCCCGACTCGAAGCTCGATGCTGACCCGCCAAGCCGGCCTGGCCGGCGCGATTCTCGGCGCCAATCTGCGCACCCCGGCGTTGCCCTACAAGGTGACGTTCGTGGCGACCTATCACTGCAACTTCCGCTGTGAGATGTGCAACATCTGGCAGAAGAAGAGCGTGAACGAGATGACGCCGGACGAGGTCGGGCTGTTCTTCGATCGCTGGTCGCAGTTCCGGTGGGTGCACCTCACCGGCGGCGAGCTCTTCATGCGCCGCGACCTCGACGATCTGGTGGCGGCGATACAGAAGAACTGCCGCTCGCTCTTCCTGCTGAACTTCCCCACCACCGGCTGGTTCGGGGACAAGACCGTCTCGCTGGTCGAACGCACGCTCAAGCGCGGCGTCGGCCGGCTGATGGTCACCATCAGCATCGACGGCCCCAAGGCGCTGCACGAGGAGATGCGCGGCCTGCCGGGCAGCTTCGACAAGGGGCTCGAGACCTTCCGGCGACTGCGGGCGATCCGGAAGCCGAACTTCCAGACCGTCATCGGCATGACGTTGATGGCGAAGAACGCGGCGCGCGTCGACGAGACGATCGCCGCCATCCGCGAGGTGATTCCCGACTTCAAGCGGTCGGAGCTGCACCTCAACGTCGGCCACGAGTCGGGCCACTATTTCGACAACGTCGGCTACCCCGTCGAGAAGCACCACACCCAGATCCTGCGCGCGATCGAGGAGCACCGGAAGGCGAACGGCTCCGCGCTGCACCCGGTGAAGTTCCTCGAGGATCGGTATCAGGCGCTGGTCAGCAAGTATTACGAGACCGGTAAGTCGCCGCTGCCGTGCACGGCGCTGTCCTCCTCCTGTTTCGTCGACGCCTACTGGAACCTCTACCCGTGCTCGATCTGGAGCGAGAAGATCGGCAACCTGCGCGACAACGGCTTCGATCTCGGCGCGCTGTGGAACGACCCGCGCCGGCTCGAGCTGCGCGAGGCGGTCGTCGACGAGCGCTGCTCGCACTGCTGGACGCCGTGCGAGGCGTACCCGACGATCCTCGGCAACCTGGCGCGCGCGGCGATCACGCGCGGGCCGGCGGAGCTGCAGCCGGTTCCGGCCGAGACCCCCTGAACCACACCTCGCCTCTCAGATGGAAGCGGTTTCACGGCCTGCTGCGGCACCGGAGGCACCCAGCCGGTGGCGCCGCCGGACCGTCCCGATCGCGCTGACCGCGATCCTCGCCTTCGCCGCCGCGCTCCGCTTCTACGGCCTGGCCTGGGGCGCACCCTATTTCCACTTCCACATCGACGAGCACTTCGTCTTCGTCGGCGCCGAGCGGCTGCGCGTCAGCATGCGCGCGGCGGCGATGTCGGGCAAGTTCTTCATGTACGGCGCCCTGCCGATGCACCTGCTGAACGGCATCGTCTGGCTGTACGAAGCGGTCAAGGGGCCGCTGGCGCTGACGCTGTTCCAGGATCAAGTCACCTACATGGTGATGGGGCGCGCGATCTCGGCGGCGCTGGGCACGGCGACCGTGCTGGTGATCTATTTCGTCGGCAGGCGCGTCTCCAATCCGGTCGGGGGCGCCCTGGCGTCGGCGCTCCTCGCGGCGACGGTCGTCCACATCGCCGAGTCGCACAGCTTCCGCGTCGACCTGGCGATGATTTTCTTCGCCTCCGTGGCGTGGTTGTATTCGTTGCGCATCGCCGAGTCGGCGCGCCTGCGCGACTACCTGCTGGCCGGCGCGTTTGCCGGCGCCGCGATCGGCTCGAAGTACTCGGCCGCGTTCATCGTTGGCGTGATTGGCGTGGCGCACCTCATCGCCCCCGGACGTCCCCGCACGCTTGGCGATCGGCGCGGCTGGACAGCGTGGACGGTGCGCGGCATCAGCCCGCTGGTCACCTGCGCCGCCACCTTCGCGGCCATCAATCCGATGGCGTTCCTCTACTTCCGCAGGTTCCGGCAGGACATCCTCGAGCAGATCGTGAACCCGCTCACCGGCGGCACCACGCCGCTGTGGGCCGCGCAGTTCACCGACGTGCAGCCGCAGCTCTACTGGTTCACGACCAACTTCTGGTGGGGATTCGGGCCGGCAATGGAAATCTGGGGCCTGGCCGGCATCGCCTGGTTGATCTGGCGGCGCACGCCGGCGGCAATCGTCGCCGCCGCGTTTCCGCTCTTGTACTTTCTGACCGCAGGAGGCACGACCGCGCCGATGGCGCGCTATGCCCTGCCTCTCGCACCGGCGTTCGCCGTCGCGGCCGGAGGGTTCAGCGCGTTCCTGCTCGAGCGCCCGCGCTGGCGGCGTCCGGCGATGGCGATTGCCGCCGTCGTCGTCGGCACCACGGCGCTCTACGCGCTGGCCTACATGAACATCTACCGCGCGCGTGACGCGCGCCTGGCCGCGGCCGACTTCCTCATCGCCAGCGTGCCGGAAGGCTCGCGCGTCCTGGTGGAGCCGTCACACGGCATCCCGCCGCTCGGCTCGTATCTGCGCAACCCGAACTTCAGCGGCGACCACGTCATGTGGGGCGCGAACACCCACCGCGAAGACTACTACTCGTTCTACACGCTCGACGCCTACGTCTACCTGTATGGCGGTCGCGCGACACCGGAAGAAAAGCAGCAATACATCCAGTCGCGGCTCGACCTGGTCGACTTCATCGTCATGGACGATTTTTACGTCCAGTTGTACCAACACCTGCCGCGAGATCAGCACGGCGTCGTCAAGCAGTATTACGCGGACCTCTTCGCCGGCCGCCTCGGCTTCGATTTGATCAAGACCTTCAAGGTGTATCCGTCGCTGTTCGGCCTGACCATCAACGACGATGGCGCCGAACTGTCTTCACGGATGAACGACCACCCCCGCGTTTACATCTTCATGCGGCGCCGGCCGCGCTGAACATCCCCGCGACCGCCGCCGAAAGGCCGCCAGGCGGGCTCGCTGCCGCGCGCGTCGGCCGTTTTATGCAAAGGGAAGGACTAATTTATAGCAATAAAACGTGCGCGTGACCAATTGTCCTTGAAAATATTGTCGTTCATCCCCCGCACCGCGTGGACGACGAGAATTCATGGCAAAGGTGACCATCGTCCGGCCGCCGTTGCTCGTTCCGATGTGGTCCGATTCCGGGCCGCTGACGCCGCCGATCGGGCCGGCGTACCTCGCGGCGAGCCTGCGTCAGGCCGGCCACACCGCGCGGATCGTCGACGGGCTCGGCGAGAACCCGTTTCAGGTGACGCCGCTCTTCGACGACAAGGTGATGGCGATCGGCCTCCGCAGCGAGGAGATCGTCGAACGCATCGACCCGGACACCGACCTGATTGGCGCCAGCTGCATGTTCTCGCAGGACTGGCCCGAAGTCCGCCGCCTGATCGGGCTGCTCCGCCGCCGGTTTCCGAGCGTCCCGATCGTCGCCGGCGGCGAGCACGTCACCGCGGTTCCCGGCTTCACCCTCGACACCACGCCTGAAATCGACGCCTGCGTCCTCGGCGAAGGCGAGGAGACGATCGTCGACCTTGCCGGCGCGGTCGACAGCGGCACGTCATTCGAGGCGGTGCCGGGGTTGCGTCTTCGCGCGGAGTCTGGCGATCGGCGCCGCTTGCGGGTGAATGGCGACGACGGCACGCAGGCGACCGGAACCCGCCAGCGCATCCGCTCGCTCGACGACCTGCCATGGCCGGCCTGGGATCTCGTGCCGATCGAGCGGTATCTCGATCACCGGCTCGGCTTCGGCGTCAACCGCGGCCGCAGCATGCCGATGCTGGCGACACGCGGGTGCCCGTACCAGTGCACGTTCTGCTCGAACCCGGCGATGTGGACGACGCGCTGGTATGCGCGCGATCCCGAGAAAGTGCTCGACGAGATTCAGAGCTACCGCGAACGCTACGGCGCCACCAACTTCGACTTCTACGATCTGACCGCGATCGTCAGGCGCAGCTGGATTCTGCAGTTTACGAGGCGGATTCTGGAGCGCAGGATGACGTTCACCTGGCAGCTGCCGAGCGGCACGCGCTCGGAGGCGATCGACGGCGAGGTGAGCCGGCTGCTCTACGCCTCGGGGTGCCGCAACGTCAGCTACGCGCCCGAGAGCGGTTCGCCCGAAGTCCTCGACCGGATCAAGAAGGTGGTGAAGCTCGATCGCCTGGAGGACTCGGCAACCGGAGCGGTTCGTGCCGGCCTCAACGTCAAGCTGAACGTGATCATGGGATTTCCAGACGAATCGCGCCGCGAGCTCGGGCAGACCGTGAAGTTCCTGGCGCGCATGGGCCTGGCGGGCATCCACGACGCAAGCGTGTCGCTGTTTTCGCCATATCCGGGCTCGGAGCTGTATCGGGAGCTGTCGACGTCGGCGCGCATTCCGGCGCTGTCGGATGAATATTTCCTCGGGCTGGGCGCCTACAAGGACTTCGCCCAGTCCACCTCGTACAGCGAAGGGGTCGCGCCGCGGACGCTGAACCGGTACCGCCTGCTCGGCATATTGACCTTTTACGCCGCCCAGTACGTCGCCCGCCCGTGGCGTTTGCTGCGGTTGTTCGGGAACCTGCTGCGGCACCGCCAGGAATCGCGGCTCGACAAGTCGCTACAGGATCTTCTGGCGCGGCTCCACAATCGGCGGCGGACCGCGAACGGCAACGGACTGGCGGCCGATTCGAGACGCTCGCCGGTATCGTCTCCGGCCGCCGTCGCGCTGTCGCTGGTGATGGTGCTCGCCGCGGCGCTTCGCTTCTACGGGCTGGCATGGGGGGCGCCCTATTACCACTTTCACATCGACGAGCACTTCGTCTTCGTCGGCGCGGAGCGGCTTCGCGTCGGCATGCGGGCGGCGGCCGAATCGCAGAAGTTCTTCATGTACGGGCCGCTGCCGATGCACCTGCTGAACGGCGTCGTCTGGCTGTTTCAACGGATCCATCCGCCGCTCGTGCTCACCGCGTTCCACGATCAGGTGATCTACATGGTGATGGGCCGCGCCATCTCGGCGGCGTTCGGCACGGCCACCGTGTTTCTGGCCTTCCTGATCGGCCGGCGCGTCTCGAGCCCGCTCGGCGGCATCCTCGCGGCGGCGCTCCTCGCGACCACGGTCATCCATATCGCCGAGTCGCACAGCTTCCGCGTCGATGTAACGATGCTGTTCTTCGCAACGCTGGCCTGGCTGTTCGCGCTGCGCATCGCCGAGGAGGGGCGGCCACGCGACTACCTGGTTGCCGGTCTCGCCGCCGGCGCCGCCATCGGATCGAAGTACTCCGCGGCGTTCATCTTCGGCGTCGTCGCGCTGGCGCATGTCGTCAACCCGCGGCGTCCGTCGGCGTGGAACGACGCGCGCGGCTGGCTGCAGTGGACGGCGCGCGGCCTCAGCGCGCTGGCGGCGAGCGTCGCGGTGTTCGTCGTCGTCAACCCGATGGCGTTCCTCTACTTCGCGAAGTTCCGCCAAGACGTCCAGGAGCAGATCGTCAACCCGGTCGTCACCGCCGCGGTGCGGCCGATCTTCATGGCGCAATTCACCGACGTCCAGCCGCAGCTCTACTGGCTGACGACGAATTTCTGGTGGAGCTTCGGCCCGGCGCTGGAAATCTGGGGACTCCTTGGCATCCTCTGGCTGGTGTGGCCGCGCGGCCGGGTGACAGCAGTGGCCGCGGGCTATCCGGTGCTCTACATGCTCACCGCCGCCGGCACGAAGACGCCGATGGCCCGCTATACGCTGCCGCTGGCGCCGGCGTTTGCCGTTGCGGCCGGCGCCTTCAGCGACGCTCTCCTGCGGCGGCCGCGCCTTCGAGCGGCGGCGATGGCGGCGACGGCGATCGTCGTCGCGGCGACCGGGTTCTACGCGCTCGCGTACATGAACATCTATCGATCGACGGACGCGCGTCTGGCGGCGTCGAGCTATCTCGCCGCCAACGTGCCCGCGGGCGCGCGCGTCCTCGTCGAGCCGTCGCACGGCATCCCGCCGACCGGAAAGTATCTCGAAACGCCGAACTTCTATTTCGATTACGTGATGTGGGGCGCGAGGCGGGAGCGGCACGATTACTACGCGATGTACACGCTCGATACCTACGTTTACCTGTACGGCGACGGTGCGAGTCCCGCACAGAAGCAGCAGTACATCACCGCGCGTCTAGGCCTCGCCGACTTCATCGTGATGGACGATTTCTACGTGCAGCTCTACGAGCACCTGCCCGCGGATCGCTACGGGGTCGTGAGGAAATATTATGACGACCTCTTCGCCGGGCGGCTCGGATTCGACCTCATCAAGACCTTCAAGGTCTATCCCTCGTTCCTCGGCGTGACGATCAATGACGACCGGGCGGAGCTCTCGTCACGCATGAACGACCACCCGCGCATCTACATTTTCAAGCGGCATCACGCCTGATCGCTTCGTCGACGAGCCTCGAGGACTTGTCCTGAGCGAGGCGCGCGAGAGCGGGCGTCGAGTCGAAGGAACGGCTGAGGTCGGCCCTGCACAGGGGCGAAAATTTCTTCGCATTCCCTCTGGCGTGACCGCCCCAAACGGTCGAAACACTGTAGCGAGAATCTTTGTAGGCGAGAACCTTTCACATGAAAAAAACCTGTCTGGCTCTGTCAGCTGTCCTTTTTGTGTCTGCATGTACGAAAAATAAGACCGCGCCGGCTGCGCCGTCGGTCCCGGCCGCGCCGACGCTGACCGCGCCTGCGCTCGATGCGCCCGCCGACGATCTGCAGTTGAGCACGCTGCGTCCGGAGCTGACGGTCGTCAACGGCACGTCGAGCCAGCCGGCTGGCACGCGCACTTACGAATTTCAGATCGCCGACAACGAATCGTTTTCGCCGGTGGCCGTTTCCGGGACCGGGGTTGCGGAGAACGCTGGCGGCAAGACCAGCTTCACGCCGACCGACGACCTGCAGCCGACGACGCGGATGTACTGGCGGGCGCGGTTCACGCAGGGCTCGACGACCTCCGACTGGTCGAAGGTAAGCCGCTTCAAGACGCGCCTGGTCGGCTACAGCAGACCGGGCGAGCTCTACGATCCGCTCGTGCACGGCGAGACCGTCGGCAGCGCCGTCGGCAACTACAGCTTCGTCGCGGACAAGGGCATCCGGCTGAACGACATCTACTCGTATGTCCTCTACCAGTTGCCGCAGACGCTGACCAACGGCGAGATCTCGATGGAAGTCGAGGGGCTGCGGCCGAATGGCCCCGGCGGCAAGCCGAAGATCTTCCAGATGCTCGACTCGGCGACGGCGATCCCGTCGTCCAGCAAGCACATGATCAACGCGCAGTACCGCGGCACGCCCGGCAATCCGGACAACAGCGTCGCGTTCAAGGCGGTGCTCGGCAGCCTGAGCAGCGCGGTGGTCGAACCGGATATCGCCAAGCGCGGCCAGTCGGTGCTGATGCTCGATCCCTCGCGCACCTACTTCTGGCAGGGCAAGTGGACCGAGCATTCGTTCCGCCTGGTCGTGCGCGACGGCAACAGCGAAGGCTCGGTGCTCTACGACTACACGATGACGACCTCGGGCGGCGGCAACGGCTTCGCGCCCAACCCGCACTACGTGTTCCTCGGATCGAACTACGAGAAGTTCACGCCGCTGACCGGGAGCTTTCCGGGCATGACGGTTCGCAATGTCTGGATCAGCAGCAACCCGCGGCCGGCGTCGCTCGGGAGCGCGCTCCGCGACAGGTAACAGAGTGTATCTTTCGACGGCACAGCTCGACAGTTAACGAGATAAACGCTTCACATCGCAGCAGTTGTTATGTATCATTGGCGCCACATCCCAGCTCTTTTCCTGGTTTTTCCGGGGCACTTCCGGGGGGCATTGTAATGAGACGTGTAGTTAAGTTTGGGGCCGCAGTCCTGTGTACACTGGCGGTCTCGGTCGCCGCCTGCAGCAAGAAGCCCGCTGCACCCGCATCACCCAGCGCTTCCGAAGCGGTCAGCGCTGAAGCCAACGCTGACGGCTCGACGCTGAAGGCCACCGCGCCGACGCCGCAGTCGCCGGCCAACGGCGCCAAGATCGAGGGCTTCGAGGCGGTCGTGCTCACGATCGCCAATTCCACGGTCAGCTACGCGTCGGGTATTGCGCTGCAGTATCGCTTCGAACTGACCAACGCCGCCGGCGGGGTCGTGGAAAGCGTCCTCGTCAACGGCGGGTCGGGCACGACCTCGCGGACCATTGCCGCCGACCTCGAAGGCGATGCCACCTACCAGTGGCGCGCGCGGCCGGAGTACCAGGGCACGCCCGGGCCGTGGTCGGCTCGCTTCTCGTTCATCGCGCCGCAGACCACCGGTTACATCCGCGGCCCCGAGCTCTACGACCCGCTCACCAACGGCACGACGATCGGCACCATCGTCGGCCCCGTGACCTTCATCCCCGGCGTCGGCGTGAGGCTCGAAACCGGCGACAGCCGCATCGTCTACGAGCTGGGCGCGCCGCTCGAGGACGGCGAGTTGTCGGCGCTCGTCACCGGCGTTACCACGAACACCGAAGGCGGCAAGACCAAGATCTTCGGGATGGCTCAGGGCTACGGCGACCAGACGGTGAACCCGTACCGTTTGACCGTCGAGAAGCGCGGCGATGGCCCTCCGGGAGCGATCGCGTGGCGCTTCCTCACCAGCGACGGCGATGGCGTCGACACCGTTGGTGCCGAGCGCGTCGTCCGGGAGTTCGACGCGTCGAAGACCTACTTCTGGGAAGCCGACTGGCGCGATGGGTTCTTCAACCTGCGCATCGACGAGGGCGGCGTCGGCGTCCGGAACATCTATAACTTCGGCAAGCGCTACGGCGGCTTCTACCGGCCGCAGCCGCACGTCGTCTATCTCGGCGGCGGACCGGCCCGCTCCGGGCCTAATAGCCAGACCGTGCCCGGCATGATCATCCGCCAGGTGTGGGTGTCGCAGCGTCCGCGTCCGACGTTCGCGAACAAGTAGGAAGCGGCTGGTAATCCCGTCAGGCGGTCGGGCTCCCGTGGCTCGACCGCCTGATTTCTTGTACGTCGTCGTTCAGCGTGCGAACCGCGCCAGCGCGCCGGAGATCGTCGACGCCTGCGCGCGGGTCTCGGGCGACAGGCTCGGCGCCAGGAAGCGGCTGTCGCAGAGCCGCCACTGGAAGTTTTCGTAGACGCTGGTCAAGAGACACGTGCCGACCGCGACGCTCGACTGTCCGGTGCTCCGGTCGGTCGCGGCAAACCGGCACGATGCGGTCAACTCGGCGTAGGTCGCCAGCGACGCCGGCACCTGGACCCGTCGCGTCGAGCTGCTGACGTCGAAGAAGGTGATCGAGGACGGCCCCATGGTCGACGCCGAGGGGTTGTTGACGAAGCGGGCGCGATTCTGCCGGATGTCGTTGAGCTCCTCGGCCTTGCCGGGGCAGCTGTCGCTGAAGTTCCGCACGCAGAACTCCGGCGTGCGCTCCGAGTGCAGGAAGTCGTCGATGAACGTGGTGGCGAGCGCGGCGATCTCGCGGGACGAATCGTTCACGCGGACCGTCGCCCGGCCGCTGGTGCGGTTCTCGCGCGTCTCCTCGCCGCCGCCGGGAAGCGCCACCGGATAGCGCTCGATGACGGTGAGGTTCAGATCGAAGGCGGCCGGCGCAGTGCCCGGCGGCGCCGTCCACCGGACGGTGGCGCCGCTGCCGGAGAAGGTGCCGCCCGTCGCGCTCCATTCGAAGACGAGGGTGGCGGTGGTGGCTTCCTGATCCGTCACGCTGGCGTTCACTTCGATCTCGGAACCGGCTTCCGCGCGGCTGTTGACGTTGATCGCCTGGATCACGGGCGCGGCGTTGACGCCGGTTTCGGATCGGAAGCGGAAGGTGCCCGACCATGGTCCGGCGGTGGTGCCCTGAAGCGCACGCGCGCGCCAGAAGTAGCGCCGGTTCGCCTGCAGATCGCGGTTCACTTGAAACGAGGTGCGGCCGCCGGATCCCTCGGCGACGCCGCTGGCCGAGGTGAAGAGCCCGTCGGCAGGACCGCTCAGCGCCGCCTCGGTCAGCGCGACCTGGAAATCGTAGGTGCGGGCGCCGCTGCCGCCGGTGGCGTTGTTGATCGTGAGCGCAGGGCGCCCGGCAGTTACCGCATCGTCCTGCGGCGACGCCAGCGAGGGCGCCGAGAGGTTGCCGCTGGGAGAGCCTGGTGAGTCGCCGCCGCAGGCGTGGATCGACAGCGCGGCAACCAGCAGGGCGATAAATTGTGCGGCGCGGCAGCTGCGAGAGCTGTACGGACCCATCGATATGGAAGTTTCAATCATACCTTGCGGCTCGGCCTTTTCTGCCATGCGCGCCGGGTCAGCGGTACAATAGACCAGTGTCCACAGGTACATTCAGGGCCAGATACATTGCCCGCGCGGCCGCGGGCGTGCCCCGCGATCTCGCCAACAGCATCGTCTCGAAGCTGAAGCCGATTCGGCCGACCGTGCTCATCTACAACTGCACGTGGGTGTGCGACGCCCGCTGCGAGATGTGCAACAACTGGAAGCACGGCGATCGCAAGTCGGACATGACGCTGGCGCAGCTCGAGCCGGCGATGGCCCATCCCTTCTGGGGCGCGATCGAGAACCTGAACATCTCCGGCGGCGAGCCGACGACGCGCAACGATCTGCCGGA
>Ga0111538_10002304_pt1 | contig 26924 bp, 23 predicted proteins | sample SoiMethybrSBSTD1_FD_79669 | JGI IMG/M metagenome (GOLD analysis project Ga0111538, IMG submission 79669) | Bulk soil microbial communities from a Populus tree surrounding site in Tennessee, USA - Soil MetaG P. TD hybrid SBSTD1 (version 2)... | ecosystem: Environmental > Terrestrial > Soil >...
CGACCCGCCGAGCGTCAGCTTCGGCCGCCAGCTCTGGCCGCACGGCGACGACAAGCCCGACGCCCGCACGGTCACCTACCGCAACACCGGCACCGCCGACGTGACGCTCTCGCTCAGCCTCGCCGGCAACCTGCCGGCCGGGCTGTTCAGCCTGTCCGCGTCGACGCTCACCGTGCCCGCCGCCGGCACCGCGTCGGTGACCCTGACCTCCGACACCCGGGCCAACGTCCCCGACGCGCGGCACGGCGGGCACCTCGTGGCCACCGCCGGCGACCAGCGGGTGGTGACGCCGTTCGCGGTGGACAAGGAGGTCGAGAGCTACGACGTCCAGGTCAGGCGGATCGACCAGGCCGGCGCGCCGACCGGCGCCGGCGCGGCGTTCCTCGTCGACCAGGCCAGCGGCCGCGGCTTCGACATCTTCAGCCCCGAGCCGACGGTGACGGTGCGGGTGCCGAAGGGCACCTACTCGGCCGTCGGGTTCATCGAGCAGGGCGAGTTCCCGGATATCAAGATCGCCCTCGTCGTGGATGCGACAGTCGTGGTCGACAGGGCCCTCACCGTCACCCTGGACGCGCGGAAGGCGAAGCCGGTGTCGATCACCGTGCCGAAGTCGGACGCCGCCGGGGTCCTTGCCGACGTCGGTGTCGAGGTCCGGTCCGACGGCGGGTCGTCGAGCTTCAGCGTCGGCGGGAACGACTTCACCGGCGTGACGGTTGGGCAGACCGACCCGAAGGAGCGCAACGACCGGGTGTCCGGCACCATCAGTTCCCAACTGGTGAAGGGTCCGCTGCCGGAGGAGGGCCCGCTGGAGCCCTCGCCGTACGCGTACTTCCTCACCTACGGAACGGCCGGCCAGGTGCCGACCGGGTTCACCAAACGGGTCACCGACCGGGACGTCGCCACGGTGAACACCACGTACGCGACCCAGGGCGTGCCGACGGCGGACACCGGCACCTTCGGGATCTACAACGACGCCCCGTTCGCGTCCTCGGCGATCACGCCGGTCACGCTGCCCGGCAGCCGGGTCGACTACTACTCGACCGCCCCCGGCGTCGAGTGGGTGCGCGACGTCATCGAGGGTGGCTTCGAGGACATGCAGACCTGGCTGTCGTCGCCGCGCACCGCGTTCGCGCCCCGCACCTACCAGGAGCGGCGCAACTTCGCGGTGTTCGGGCCGGGCTTCCTGGCGGGCGGCTACGGCATCGCCCGGCTGGGCAACGACATGCAGGTCGCCTCGTCGATGTTCTCGCCGGCCGGCGACTGGGTCGGCGACTCGGCGACGGCCACCGGCCGCACCGTCGTCGAGCGCAACGGCCAGGTGATCTTCGACCAGCCGCAGATCGGTGCGTTCCTGACCGGCGTCGCGGCGGAGGACTCGGCGTACCGGGTCCGCATCGAAGCCACGCGGGGCGCGCCGAACACGCTGTCGACGACGGTCACCGGCGAGTGGACCTACCGGTCGGGCACCGTGCCGGGTGACACCCCGCGCAACCTCGCGGCCTCGGCCGTGCGGTTCGCGCCGCCGCTGACCGACCGCAACACCGCGCCGGCCGGCAAGGTGTGGCTGGTGCCCGTCGAGGTGCAGCGGCAGTCGGACTCGGCGGCCGGCCGGGCCCGCACGCTGACCGTCGAGGTGTCCTTCGACGACGGCGCGACGTGGCGCGCGGTGCCGGTGCTGCGCTTCGGCCAGCACGCGCTGGTCGCGGTGCACAACCCGGCGGCGGGCTTCGTCTCGTTCCGGGCCGCCTCGGCCGACGCGGCGGGCAACACCGTCAAGCTGACGGTGATCCGCGGCTACGCCGTCGGCTAAACGGGGAACGTGGTCAGCCGCTCCTCCGCCGCCGGCGGGGGAGCGGCTTTCCACATCTTCGTCTTCTGGGCGGTGAGCCGGGCCAGGTAGGCGGGGTTGAGCAGCAGGTAGCGGCGCCACAGCCGGCGCGGTTCGAGGCCGAGCCGCCACAGCCACTCCAGCCCGCGCTTCTGCATCCACGGCGGCGGCTTGCGCAACTGGCCGGCGTGGTAGTCGAATGCGGCGCCCACGGCGAGCAGCGGGGCGTCGACGAGTGGGCGCATCGCGTACACGAACTGCTCCTGACGGGGGCAGCCGAGCCCCACCAGCACCACCCGCGCTCCCGAGTCGCGGATCCGGGCCGCGATCTCGGCGGCCTCACCGTCGGCCGCGAGCCGGAACTTCGACGGCTCGGACCCGACGATCTTCAGGTCCGGGAACTCCCTGTGCAGGGCGGCGGTCAGCCGCTCCAGCGTGGGCTCGGTCGAGCCGTACAGATATACCGGCAGGCCCTCGGCCGCGGCGGCCGCGAGGACGTCACGGGTGAGGTCGGGCCCGTAGACCCGGTCGGCCAGGGCCGCCTTGTGCAGCGAGTTCAGCGCCCAGCGCACCGGCTGGCCGTCGGGCGTCACCAGGTCGAACGAGTTCAACCGGGCGCCGTGCGCGCGGTCCTGCACCCCGGTCATCACCCCGTGGACCGCGAGCGCGGTGACGGCGAGCGGGCGCCCCTCGCGGGCGGCGGCGAGCACCTTGGCCGTGGCCGCCTCGTAGTCGACGGCGTCGACGAGCACGCCCAGGACGCTGCCCTTGCCCTTGTCGATCACGGCCGCCACCGGTCGACGTTGGCCTCGTAGATCTCCTGCATGATGGCCGGCACGTCGTAGACCTGCTTCCATCCCGGGTAGTCGGCCTGGAAGGCGGCGTTGGAGCCGATCCACCAGATGTGGTCGCCGACCCTGTTCTGGTCGACGTACTCGGTGATCATCTCGATGCCGCTGATCTTCCCGGCGAGCGCGAACGCCTCGAGGTTCGACACGTTCGAATGCCGCCCGCCGCCGAGGTTGTAGACGGCCGCGGAGCGGGGCGCCCGGAAGAACGCCTCGAACGCCGCGACGACGTCGTGGCTGTGGATGGCGTCGCGGACCTGCTTGCCCTTGTACCCGAAGATCTTGTACGTGCGGCGCTCCATGTTGCAGCGCATGACGTACCCGAGGAAGCCGTGCAGTTCGGTGGCGCTGTGCGCCGGCCCGGTCAGCGTGCCGCCCCGGAAGCACGCCGTGCGCATGTCGAAGTACCGGCCGTACTCCTGAACCATGATGTCGGCGGCCACCTTGGAGGCGCCGAAGACGGAGTGCAGGCAGGCGTCGATCGGCATGTCCTCGGCGATGCCGTCGGCGTACGGGTGGGCCGGGTCGATCTCCCACCGCGTCTCCTGCTCGGTGAGCGGCAGCGAGTTCGGCCGGTCGCCGTACACCTTGTTGGTGGAGCAGTGGATGAACGGCGCCTCGATGCAGTGCTGCCGCACGTTCTGCAGCACGTTGAGCGTGCCCGTCGCGTTGATGTCGAAGTCGGTGTACGGGTCGCGCACCGCCCAGTCGTGGCTCGGCTGCGCCGCGGTGTGCACCACCAGGGCGATGTTGCGGCCGTACCGGGCGAAGATGCGGCCGAGTTCGGCCCGGTCCCGGATGTCGACGTTGTGGTGGGAGTACGCGTCGCCGAGTTCACTCGTCAGCCGGACGACGTTCCACGCGGTGGACGCCTCCGGGCCGAAGAACTCGCGGCGCATGTCGTTGTCGATGCCCACCACGTCGAGGCCGAGCCCGGCGAAGTGCCGCACCGCCTCGGACCCGATAAGGCCGGCCGAGCCGGTCACCACCGCAACGCTCATGTCCGTTCGTCTCCTCCGGGAGGAATGGGCACCGTCGGTAAACATAACGAAGGGCCCGCCTGGACGTAGGCGGGCCCTGTTACCTGTGGGGAAGGGGGGAGTTGAACCCCCACGCCCTTTCGGGCACACGGACCTGAACCGTGCGCGTCTGCCATTCCGCCACTTCCCCGGAGTGCGGCTGCGGCAAAGTTATAGCACTGTTGCGGCACCACGTATTTCTGGGCCGCCAACGCCGATAACTCGCGCTTACGCGCTACCGTGGCCGCTGACGCCCCGGAAGAGTAGCACGAGGTGGCCGTCCGGCGTGCATACCGGAGTGCGGTCGGCGGATACCATCATGTCCTCGGGACCCGAGGAGGAGCCGGTGAGTGTGCTGCAGCGCTTCGAGAAGCGCCTAGAAGGTCTGGTCGAGGGGGCCTTCGCCAAAGTCTTCAAGGGGGTCGTCCACCCCGTGGAGATCCTCAACGCCATGCAACGGGAGGCGGAGGCGCACAAAGCCATCCTCGCCGGTGGTCGAACACTGGTCCCGAACAGGTACGTCATCGACCTGTCACCGTACGACCACTCCCGGTTGGCGCCGTACGCCGCCGCGCTCGCCCAGGAGCTCGCGCAGTCGCAGGCCGAGTTCATCGGTGAGCAGGGCTGGACCGTGTACGGCGACGTGATCGTCGAGATCGAGCGCGGCGAGGGCCTCGACACCGGCATGTTCCGGGTCACCGCCGAGGTCTACACCGGTGGTGACGTCGCGCCGCAGCCCTACCAGTCCGACCCGTACCAGCAGCCGGCCGGCGGCGGCGGGTACCAGCAGGGTGGGGGTCCCGGTGGCCCGGCGCGTAACGTGCGGCTGATGTCGAGCGACGGGCGGGCCTACCCGCTCTCGATCGGGTCCACCGTCATCGGCCGGGGTGACCAGGCGAACCTCCGCCTGCCCGACGTCGGCATCTCGCGCCGGCACGCCCGCCTGGACTTCGACGGCTCGCAGGTGGTGCTCACCGATCTCGGCTCGACCAACGGCACCATGGTCAATGGTCAGCGCGTGTCCGCGGTCGCGCTCAACGGCGGCGACGTGGTGCAGCTCGGTACCACCACCCTGACGTTCCGTCTGGACTGACGTGTCAAGCCAGCCGGAGTTCCACCCCACTCAGGGATAGGCGGTCCATGCCGGAGTTCGTCCTCACCGTGGCACGGTACGGGTTCCTCGTGCTGCTGTGGATATTCGTTTTCACCGTGGTCGGTGTCATCAGGCGCGACCTGTTCGCGGGGTCCCGCGCCAGTCGCATCGTGGCCGCGCCGCGCGGCGTCGGCGCGCCCGCCGCGCCGGCGGGTGGCCGTCCGGCGCGCACCAAGCGCGGCCGGGTCGCGCGCCAGCTGGTGGTGACGGCGGGTGCGCTGGCTGGCACCCGCATCACCCTCGCCGAGGCGCCGATCTCGATCGGCCGGGCCGAGGACTCCACGCTCGTGATCACCGACGACTATGCTTCCGCACGCCACGCCCGGCTCGTACCCCGCGCCGGCCAGTGGTACATCGAAGACCTTGGCTCCACCAACGGCACGTACCTCGACCGCGGCAAGGTCTCCGCACCCACCCCCGTCCCCCTCGGCGTGCCGATTCGGATCGGCCGCACGTCCCTCGAGTTACGGCCATGACACTGACTCTGCGGTACGCGGCGCGCAGTGACCGCGGTCTGATCCGGAGTGGGAACCAGGACTCCGTGTATGCAGGCCCGCGGCTGCTCGCCGTGGCCGACGGCATGGGTGGCATGGCCGCCGGTGACGTCGCGAGCAACATCGTGATCGGCACCCTGGCGCCGCTCGACGAGGACGTGCCGGGCGGCGCGCTCCTCGACGCGCTGCGCGGCGTGGTCGAGTCCGCGAACCAGCAACTGCGCGACACCGTCGACGCGAACCCGGCCATGGAGGGCATGGGCACCACGCTCACCGCCATGCTGTTCTCGGGCAGCAAGATCGGCATGGTGCACATCGGCGACTCCCGGGCCTATGTGCTGCGCGACGGCGAGTTCGGCCAGATCACCAAGGACGACACGTACGTCCAGATGCTGATCGACGAGGGCCGGATCACGCCGGAGGAGGCCGACAGCCACCCGCAGCGGCACCTGCTCTACCGGGCGCTCGACGGCCGCGACGCCGAACCCGAGTACTCGGTGCGCGAGGCCCACGCCGGCGACCGGTACCTGCTGTGCAGCGACGGCCTGTCCGGCGTGGTGAGCGCCGAGACGATCGCCGCGACGCTGCGCGAGTACGTCGACGCCAACCAGTGCGCCGAGCGCCTCGTCCAGCTCGCCCTGCGGGGCGGCGGCCCGGACAACATCACCGTCATCGTGGCCGATGTCACCGACGGTGACATCACCGAGTCGGTGCCGATCGTCGGCGGCGCGGCGGCCCGCGACCGGGGCATGGCCACGTCGGCCGACGAGACGATGGCCGCCGCCCGCGCCTCGGCCGTCACCGCGCCCCGATCGGCGACGCCCGAGCCCGAGACCGGCGGCTCCGACGACGACGACGAACGCCCGCGCCGGCACCCGCTGCGCGCCCTGGCCATCACCCTCGTGCTGATCGTCCTGCTCGCCGGCGCCCTGTACGGCGGCTACTACTACACCCAGTCGCGCTACTACGTGGGCGTCACCGACGACGGCACGGTAGCCGTGTTCCAGGGGGTGCCGGGCGAGATCGCCGGACTGGAGCTGCACTCGGAGCACAAGCGCAGCGCCACGAATGTCAATGATCTGACCGATGTCGCGCAGGACGCCGTTCGCAAGGGCATCGCCGCCGAAAGCAAGGCCGATGCCGAGAAGAAGATGGACGACCTGACCACCGACCAGCTCAAGCTGTGCCCGCCGGGCCCGACCCCGTCCGGGCCGGACCCGGATCCGAACGACTATCCGTCCGGGTCGGCGCCCCCGTCGCCGGCGGGCAACGTGAACGGTTCGGCCTCGCCGTCGAGCCCACCGGACCCGACGACCGGCGACAGCGAGTCGGCCACGGCCAAGCCCAGCAAGTCGCCGAGCAACTGCCGCAATCCCTGAACCGCGCGCCGGCTCGCCGCGTAATTGTTCCGACCGACCGACCGACCAAGCCCACCTGAACCGACGAGCGAAGGACATGACGTGACCGCCCCCGCCACTCCGGCCCCCCAGCCGCCGCCCGCGAGCAACGCTCACGGGCCGGCCGGCCAGTCGGCGCCGGCCGGGCGCCGGCCGCGTACCCGCCGCAACGTCGAACTGGCGCTGCTCGTGTTCGCGCTCATGCTGCTCCTCGGCTACATGGCCGCGATGGAGGCCGGTGCCCTGGGAGAGATCAGCGGCGACTTCTGGGTCCCGGTGGCCATCCTCGGCGCCATCTTCCTGTGTGCCCACCTGGTGATCAGGTTCCTGGCACCGTACGCCGACCCGGTGCTGCTGCCGGCCGTCGCCCTGATCAACGGCATCGGCGTGGTCTACCTGCGCCGGGTCGACCTGGCCCGGGCCGACGCGGCCAAGCAGCCCGACCCGGGCACGTTCGGCGGCGTCGGCGGCAAGCAGTTGCTGTGGACGCTGCTCGCCGTCGCCCTGGCCATGGGCGTGCTCGCGATCGTCCGCGACCACCGCGCGCTGTCCCGCTACGCGTACACGCTGGGCCTGTCCGGCGTCGTGCTGGTGCTGATCCCGGTCGTGCTGCCGGCGTCGTTGTCGGAGATCAACGGCGCCAAGCTGTGGATCAAGGTCGGCGGCTTCAGCATCCAACCCGGCGAGTTCGCCAAGATCATGCTGCTCGTGTTCTTCGCGGTCTACCTGGTGCGCAAACGCGAGGTGCTCTCGCTCGCCAGCAAACGGTTCATGGGCATCGACTTCCCACGCGGCCGCGACCTGGGCCCGGTGGTCACGGTCTGGCTGCTGAGCCTGATGGTCCTCGTCGTGTCCAAGGACCTGGGCACCTCGCTGATGTACTTCGGCATGTTCGTGGTGACCCTGTACATCGCGACCGAGCGGTCCAGCTGGCTCATCATCGGTCTGATGCTGTTCTTCGGCGGGGTGTTCGCCGCGTACTTCCTCGGCGCCGCGATCGGCGGTCCGTTCGCGAACTTCTACCAGCGGGCCGAGATCTGGCTCGACCCGTTCAGCGGCGACCGGCCCTACGACGACGGTTACCAACTCGTCCAGTCGCTGCTCGGCCTCGGCACCGGCGGCCTGTTCGGGGCCGGCCCGGGCAAGGGTTATCCGACCGAGATCCCCGAGGTGCACAGCGACCTGATCTTCGCCGGTATCGGCGAGGAGATCGGCCTGTTCGGTCTCACCTCGCTGCTGGTGATCTACCTGCTGATCGTGGAGCGTGGCCTGCGCGCCGCGCTCGGCGTGCGTGACTCGTTCGGCAAGCTGTTCGCCGGCGGCATGGCGTTCACCGTCGCCCTCCAGCTGTTCGTGATCATCGGCGGCATCACCCGGCTGATCCCCCTCACCGGCCAGACCACGCCGTTCCTGTCCGCCGGCGGCTCGTCGCTGATGTCGAACTGGGTGCTGATCGCGCTGCTCCTGCGGATCTCCGCGGCGGCCCGCAACCCGATGTCCACGAGCGCGACGGTCGGCGTCTCGGGCGGCCGGGGCACGCCGCCAGCACGCTTGCACGAGGCCCCGACGGAGATGATCAGATGAATGCGCCACTGCGGCGGGTCGGTGTCGTGGTCCTTGTCCTGTTCGGGTTGCTCTTCGCGAACCTGAACTGGGTACAGGGGGTCAAGGCGCGCGATTACCGCACGAGTGAATACAACGGCCGCGTCCTGCAGGCCGAGTACGAGGTCGAACGCGGCAAGGTCATCGTCGGCGGCGAGGCCATCGCGCAGAGCGTGCCCGCCACCAGCGGCGACCTGAAGTACCAGCGCACTTACCCCAAGGGTGCGCCGTACGCGCACGTGGTCGGGTACAAGAGCGTGGTGCTCGGCTCGACCGGCATCGAGAAGCTGGAGAACGACTACCTCAGCGGCAACGCCGACTCGCAGTTCGCCGACCGCGTCGAGGAGATGTTCACCGGCGACAAGCCGGGCGGCAACGTGGTGCTCAGCATCTCCAAGGCGGCGCAGGAGACCGCGTACAACGAGCTGCGGGGCAACAAGAGCAAGGTGCCGAAGGCGGCGGCGGTCGCCATCGACCCGAATACCGGTGCGATCCTGGCCGCCGCGTCGATCCCCAGCTACGACCCGAACACCGTGGTGACGCAGGACCGCACGGCGGCGCTCAACGCCCAGACGACCCTGAACAAGGACGAGAACAAGCCGCTGCGCAACCGGGCGTTCTCGGAGCGGTACCCGCCGGGCTCGACGTTCAAGGTGATCATGTCGGCGGCGATGCTCCAGAACGGCGAGACGCCGAACAGCGTGCTGCCCGCCGGGCCGAGCTACGCGCCGCCGCAGACCAACGGCTTCGTGATCAAGAACGCCGCACCGAGCATCTGCCCGGACCCGACGATCACGCTGATCGAAGGGCTGACCGTCTCCTGCAACACGATGTTCGCGCGCTACGGCGCGGAGGTGCTCGGGCCGGACAAGATCAAGGACATGGCCAAGAAGTTCGGCTTCGAGTCGGTGCCGAACATCGACCTCGACGAGAAGAACACCTGCTTCCTCGTCGCGTCCAGCGAGACCGGCTCGATGCTCACCAAGGAGGGCAAGCCCGACCCGCCGGCGGTGGCGCAGTCGTCGATCGGCCAGCGCGACGTCGTCATGACCCCGTTGCAGGGCGCGCTGATCGCGGCGACGGTGGCCAACGGCGGCAAGCAGATGCGGCCCTACCTGGTCCAGCAGCTCAAGGCGGCCGACCTGACGACCGTCCACTACACGGCGCAGCCGAAGGTGATCCACGAGCCGATCAACGGTCAGCAGGCCTCCGACCTGCAACAGATGATGATCAGCGTGGTCAACAACGGCAGCGGCAAGAACGCCCGCATCCAGGGCTTCCAGGTCGGCGGCAAGACCGGTACCGCCGAGAACGCGACCGAGGCCGAGTCCCACGGCTGGTTCATCTCCTTCGCGATGAAGGGCAACGAGCCGGTCATCGCCACCGCCGTGTTCCTCGAGAACGCCGGCAAGGGCGGCAGCGCCGAGGCGGCCCGGATCGCCGGACAGATCATGAAGGCGTACATCGGCGAGAAGGGCCTGGCGTGATGACCGGGCGGGGTCGGATCGAGCAGGGCAGCACCGGACGGAGAGACACATGCTGAGTCCAGGCACCATGCTGGGCGGGCGATACCGCCTGGACGAGCGGATCGCCGGCGGCGGCATGGGCGACGTCTGGCGCGGCACCGACGATGTGCTCGGCCGCACCGTCGCCGTGAAGATCCTGCTCGCGGCGCTCCTGGACGAGCCGGGCTTCGCCGAGCGGTTCCGCGGCGAGGCGCGCACGATGGCGACGATCAACCACCCCGGCGTCGTCGACGTCTACGACTACGGCAACGAGGGCGGCACCGCGTTCCTCGTCATGGAGTACATCGAGGGCGACGCGTTGTCGCGCACGTTGTCCCGCGTCGGCCGGCTCACCCCGGCCCGCACGATGGCGCTGATGGCGCAGGCCGCCGACGCGCTGCACGCCGCGCACGAGAAGGGCATCGTGCACCGGGACGTGAAGCCGGGCAACCTGCTGGTGCGCCCGAACGGCACGCTGGTGCTCACCGACTTCGGGATCGCCCGCTCGGCGGCCGTCGGCCAGCTCACCGCGGCCGGGTCGGTGCTCGGTACCGCGTCGTACATCTCGCCGGAGCAGGCCGCCGGGCAGGGTGCCACGCCGCTGTCCGACGTGTACGCGCTCGGCGTGGTGGCCTACCAGTGCCTGTCCGGCCGCCGCCCGTTCGAGGGGGACAACCCGCTCGAGATCGCCATGCGGCACGTCCGCGACCAGCCGCCGCCGCTGCCGCCGGACATCCCGGCGCCGGCGCGCCAGATCGTCGAGACCGCGATGGCCAAGGACCCGGGTGCGCGCTACCCGAGCGCCGCCGCCCTCGGCCAGGTCGCCCGCCGGGCCGCCGGTCAGCTGGCGGCGGCGAGCACCGCCGCGCGCCCGCCGGTTTCGGGTGCGGCGACGGGTGCCATGCCGGGTTCGCCGATGAGTCCGCCCGGGTCGCCGGTGGGGGCTCCCGTGTCCGGACCCGCCGGCATGCCGGTGTCCGGCCCGTCGGGCCAACCCGGCCCGGTGTCCTCGATGCCCGCGGCCGGCTTCCAGCCCGGCCCGGTGTCCGGCTCGCCGGCCGGCGGCTATCAGCCCGGCCCGGTGTCCGGCTCACCGGCCGGCGGCTATCAGCCCGGCCCGATCTCAGGGCCGCCCGGTGGCCCCGGCGGCCCGCCCGGCGGCCTCGGCGGTCCCGGCGGCCCGCCCGGCGGTCTCGGCGGTCCGCCCGGTGGCGCGATGGGCGGCACCGCCGCCATGGGCGCCGGGCCTGGTGGACCGGGAGGCTTCGGCCCCGGGCCGAAGCCGGGTCCGATCTCCGGGCCGCCCGCGCCCGGTCCCACCTCCGGCCCGCCCGGTGGGCCGCCGTCCGGGCCACCTGCCGGTCCGGGCAACGTCGGCGCGGGCGGCACCCGCGTCATGCCGGCCGGTGGCCTGCCCACCGGCCCGGCCGTGCCGTCCGGTGGCCAACCGGCGGCGCCCGGCCAGTTCGCCCGCGGCGCGGCCGGCGTGCCGCCGCCGCCGCAGCGCGACTCGGACACCGGCTACACGTACGCGCAGACCGGCCTGGTGCCGCCCGGCGGACCGGGTGCGCCCGGTGGCGCGCCGGCGGCCCCGGCGAACCCGAAGCGCACGCAGATGATCGCGCTGATCGCGGGAATCGGCGCGCTGGTGTTGATCCTCTGCATCGGCGGGGGCGTGTTCCTCGTCAACAAACTCGGCAACAACGACGACAACAAGCCGCCGACCACGAACGGAAGCGCGACCACCGCACCACCGCCGGGACAGACCGAGACCGTCGACTGCAAAGGTCTCAAGGGCGCAAAGATCGCGGACGTCCGCAACCATCTGCAGAACAAAGACGGTTTCAAGGTGAAGGAAGTCGAGGTCGCGTCCAACGAGCCCGCGGGAACGGTCGTCGACGTCACGCCCTGCGACGCCCAGCCTAAGGGCAGCGAGATCACGGTGTCGGTGAGCAACGGACGTGGCGGTGGCAACGGCGGTAACGGCGGCCCGAGCGGTGGCCCGAATGCCACCTGCGGCGGCGGCTTCCCGTTCGGCACCCGTTGCCCGCCGAGCACGCGCCGCTAGGTGCTGCCTGTAGTTTGAGAGACGATGACCGAAGGACGAGGGACGAGATGACCGCGCAGGCCCGCCTCCTCGGCGGGAGGTACCAGGTCGGCGAGCTACTCGGCTTCGGCGGCATGGCTGAGGTGCACCGGGGCCGCGACAACCGGCTCGGGCGCGACGTCGCGATCAAGACCCTCCGCCACGACCTGGCCCGGGATCAGACGTTCCAGCTGCGCTTCCGGCGCGAGGCGCAGAACGCGGCGTCGCTGAACCACCCGGCGATCGTGGCCGTCTACGACACCGGCGAGGAGCACGCGCCCACCGGCGAGGAACTGCCGTACATCGTCATGGAGTACGTCAACGGCCGCACCCTCAAGGAGGTGCTGGCCGTCGAGGGGCGCCTGATGCCGCGCCGGGCGCTGGAAATCGTGGCCGACATCTGCTCGGCCCTGGACTTCAGCCACCGGCACGGGATCATCCACCGCGACATCAAGCCGGGCAACGTCATGCTCACCCAGACCGGCCAGGTCAAGGTGATGGACTTCGGCATCGCCCGGGCGCTGGCCAGCGGCGCCAGCACCATGACCCAGACGTCGGCGGTGATCGGCACGGCCCAGTACCTCTCGCCGGAACAGGCGCGCGGCGAGGCCGTCGACGCCCGCAGCGACGTCTACGCCACCGGCTGCGTGATCTTCGAATTGCTCACCGGTCACCCGCCGTTCGTCGGCGACAACCCGGTCAGCGTGGCCTACCAGCACGTCCGGGAAGACCCGCGGGCGCCCAGCGAGTCGAACCCGGACGTCACGCCCGACGTCGACGCCGTGGTGCTCAAGGCGCTGTCCAAGAACCCGGCCAACCGCTACCAGAGCGCCGGTGAGATGCGGGCCGACCTGCTGCGGGCCGCGGCCGGGCGGCCGGTCTCGGCGCCGCCGGTGATGACCGAGGCCGAGCGCACGGCGATGATGGCGCCGCCGCCACGGGCGATGACCGCGCCGCAGCGCCCGGTGGCCCGGGTGGCGCCCAACCAGCGGCACTCGCCGCAGAAGCGCGGCAGCACGGCGCTCGTGGTTTTGATCACCGTGTTGGGCATGCTGGCCCTGGGCGTGCTGGGGCTCGGCCTGTATCTGGCGAACCAGTCGAAGGACGTCAGCGTCCCCGACCTCACCGGCAAGACCGCCGCCGAGGCCGGCGACCTGCTGGCGAAGGCCGGCCTGACGGCCAACCAGCAGGCGGCGAACAACTGTCCGGCGGCCAGCCAAGGAAAGATCATCAGCCAGAGCCCGAAGGCGAACACCTCGGTCGACGAGGGTAGCGAGGTCACCTACCAGCTGTGTCAGGCACCGAACAAGACCACGGTGCCGCCGCTCGTCGGCAAGTCGCGGGCCGACGCCGAGAAGGCGCTCGCGGCCGCGAACCTGAAGGGCACCTTCGTCCCGATCGACAGCGCCGCGCCGAAGGATCAGGTGGTCGCCACCGACCCGGCCGCCGGTCAAACCGTCGACCCCAACTCGACGGTCACCGTGAACATCTCGAAGTTCAACCAGCGCGAGGTGCCCAACGTGTCCGGCATGTCCGAGTCGCAGGCCCGGCAGGCGCTGGCGGCGAAGGGCTTCACCAACATCGATGTGCGCCGGCAGAACACCACCGACAACAACCAGGTCGACAAGGTGATCGCGCAGGATCCGGCGGCGAAGAGCGTGGTGGCGCAGAACGTAAAGATCACGATCACGCTGGGTCAACGGCAGATCAACCCGCCGACGCAGCAGCCGAGCGCCAGCACGTCGGCCAGCGCCGGCACCGGCTAGGACGCGAAACGCCAGCAGGACCGGCTAGGACGCGAATGCGGCCAGCCGCCGCGCCTCCACGTCGGCGGCCAGCGCCGGGGCGTCGTCCAGGGCCGTCGGGTGGCCGCAGTCGGCCAGCCAGTTCGCCAGCATCAGGTGCCCGCCCTGGGTGAGCACCGACTCGGGGTGGAACTGCACGCCCTCGATCGGCAGAGTGCGATGCCGCATGGCCATCACGATCCCGGTCTCGGTGCGCCCGGTCACCTCGATCTCCGGTGGCAGCGTGTCTTCCGTCACGGCGAGCGAGTGGTACCGCGTCGCCGTGAACGGGTTGGGCAGCCCGCGCAGCACTCCGGCGCCGTCGTGGTACACCGGCGAGGTCTTTCCGTGCAGCAGTTCGGGCGCCCGGTCGACGATCCCGCCGTACACGGCGCCGAACGCCTGGTGTCCCAGGCACACCCCGAAGATCGGCAGCGTGCCGGCGTACTCCTCGATCAGCTTCATGCAGATGCCGGCGCGCTGCGGCGTCCCCGGTCCCGGCGAGAGCAGGACCCCGGCGGGCCGCAACCGGCCGACGTCGGCGACCTCGATCTCGTCGTTGCGCCGCACGTCGCACTCGACGCCCAGCTGCCCGATGTACTGCACCAGGTTGAACACGAACGAGTCGTAGTTGTCGATCACGAGGACGCGCACGCGGTCACCTGCTCGGGTGCGGGGAGGGCTGGTTGGAGTCCGTGGAGTACGGGATGTCGTGGTCGCCGGGCAGCTGGCCGGACGGGTCCACCCCGGACGGGCCGCCACCGGGGCCGCCCTGGTCGGTGACGTTGACGTCGTCGAAGGGCAGCAGCGGCTCGGCCGCCGGGAAGCCCCAGAACCACAGGGCAGCCACGATGGCACCCACGAGGATCAGCGAGCCGATGACCTTGCCCGGCACACCGAAGGGCAACTTGCGCCAGATCCAGGCGTACACGCGTCAGCCGCCGATCTCCGCCGGCCGGCCCTCGCTGCGCGGCACGGTGCGGGCGAGCTGGGCGTGCACGATGAGGCGCTGGTAGTTGTTGAACTTCGGGTTGCAGGTGGTGAGCGTGAGCATGGCGACGGTCGGGGTCACCCCCGGCTTGTTCGGCACCGGCGCCACCACCTGGACGGCGGTCGGCAGCACCACCTCGGTCTGCACCACGGAGTAAACGTAGAACTCCTGCGCTGTCTCCACGACGACCGGATCGCCGTTCTTCAGCTGGTCGAGGTCCCAGAAGATGGCCCGGTTACGATGCCCGGCGACGGAGAAGTTCCCGATCTGCCCCGGCATGGCGCTGTTCGGGTAGTGGCCGGGCGCGTACCGGATGTCCTTCTGGGTGACGCCCTGCACCACCACCCAGTTCTTGTTCAGTCGGGGAATGTACAGCCGGGCGAGCGCGCCGCCGGGGAGCGGCGGGGGAGCGGCCGGCCCGATCCCGGACTGCGCGGTGGGCTGGGCGAAGTCCTGGGCGAGTTCGCGGTCGAGCTTGTTCTGCTCGGCGTTGACCACCACCGCCTTGCCCCACACCTCGTACGCCGCGAACAGCAGGACCACGAGGCCGAGCGTGATCAGGACCTCGCCGGTGCCGCGCGCGACGGTGCGCGCCACGCTCGCGGGGGTGGTGCGGGTGACCTCGGAGTACACGCTCTTGTAACCGGCTTCGGTCTGCACCGGTCGCAGGGGGATCACCCTGACTCTCTTGGGCGCCGGCTCGCCGGCGTCGGCTCCGGTCGCCTCGGCCGTCGCCGCTGCCCGCGAGCCCGACCGGGCGTGCAGCCTCGGCAGGATGGCGGTGCGGTCGTCGGGGACGACCGGCGGCAGCAGCGTCGTGGCGTCGGCGCTTGCCGACCCATGGTCGCCGAAGGTCGGAACGTCCCGCCGGTGATTCGCCGAATCCGGCTCGGTGATCACCGGAATGGAGGCGTCGGTCACCGGCGCCGCGGCGGCCACCGCGCCGGCGCCGTCGTGTGCGGCGCCGTGGTGCGCCGCCCGGCCGCGGTCGGCTGTCGGGGCGACGAGGTGAGCCCGCCCCCCGCTGCGCCGCCCGGCCCGGTCGCCGGCGTTGCTGACCCGCCGCTCGGTGCGCAGCGGCGCGCCGGTGTCCAGGGCCGGCACGACGGGGACGCGGCGCGCCGGCGCCGGCGGGTCGGGCTCGGTTCCGGGTCCCACGGTGGCCGTGCCCGCCCTGGCGGTGGACGCGACGGGCTCGCGGAAGTCGGGCCGGATCGGCGCCACCGCGGGTTGGCGCGGCAGCGGCACAGTGGGCTGAGGGTCGACCGCGGACGGGTGCGCGTCCAGGTACGCGACGGCTGGCGGATACGGGTCGCCCGGCGCGTCGGCACGGACGGGCGGATGGGCGCTGGCGGGCCGTTCCGGCTGTTCCGGTTGTTCCGGCGGTTCTACGGCGCCGGCGGGCTGCGCCGGTGCCGGGACCGGCAGCGGCGTGGCCGGTTCGAACCAGCCCCGGTCTTCCGTCACGACCGCGACTCCGTCATGCAGGCACCCTGGCACCGGGGAGGGCGAGCGAGCCCTCGTACGCCGGCACGGTCACGTCACCCTCCACCTTCACCTCGTACCCGAGCCCGTAGTCGGCGGCCGCGCCACGGAACAGCCGCACGCCGGGTGACTCGTCGAGTGCGTGCTGCAGCCGGGCCGGGTCACCGATGGCGGTGATGACGAAGGGTGGCGAGTACACCCGCCCGTCGAGCAGCAGCGTGTTGCCAACGCAGCGTACCGCGCTCGTGGCGATGATCCGGACCCCCATGATCATCATTGCCTCGGCGCCACCGGCCCACAGCGCGTTGACCGCGGCCTGCACGTCCTGCTGGTGCACCACCAGGTCGTCGACGCTGGCGCCGGCGGGCCGGGTGCCGTCGGGCCGGCGCGGCGCGTCGTCGAGGCGGACGGTGACGCCCGGACCGTGCAGCGCGGTGAGCCCGGCGCCGGCCTGGCGGCTGCCGGCCGTGCCCTGCTGCGTCGCGACGCGCTGATCGGAGTTTCCGATGCCCGTGGTCAGCTCCTCGACCTGGCGCCGCAACTCGGCGGCGCGCGCCTCGGCCGCGGCGACGTCGCGCTGCCTTTTCCCGATCAAGTTGGTCAATTCCGGCCGGCGATCATTGCGAAGTTCCGTACCGGCTGCCGTATTTGCGGTAGTCGTGAACAAAAGACCGCCGAGAAGAGCCACAATGGGAACGAGCAACGACCACCCACGGCGGCGGTCGACACGACGGCGCAGGCCGAGCCAGGCGCGGCGGACCGCTCCGGACCACGACACGGGTCCGGATGTGTACTCCACTTCGCCCCCCACCTGTCGTCTCGCGTCGACGTGACTACGCTTGTCAATCAGCATTCTCGCACCGCGGGGGTGCCCGCCCGAGCCCCTCCTTGGAGAGCGCAGTGCCGAAGTCAAACGTACGGAAGAAGAAGGTCTACACGCCGCCGGCCGAGCTGCGGCCGACGCAGGCCGCGAGCACCCGCAAGCCCAGCCCGGTCTGGGTTCCGGTGCTGGCCGTCTCGTTGATCGTCCTAGGCATCGCCTGGCTGGTGGTGTTCTACCTGTCGCAGGGCCTGTACCCGGTCTTCTCGTGGCGGTACTGGAACCTGGCCATCGGCTTCGGCGCGATGGTGGCGGCGCTGGGCATCCTGTCCAAGTGGCGTTAGTGGCCTTTCCCACGTCTCATGTTACTGGTGGGTAACTCCGCCTAAGCTCTGGAGGCGTGGGTCCGGTTCAGGTAGCGGCGACCGTTGTCGCCGCCTTTGTCACGATCGCCGCCGTCGCGCTGGCCGCGCGCGCGGTGCGGCGGATGGTGCGGGTCATCCGGCTCGGGCAGCCGGTGCCCGCCGACCGGTTCGAGGCCAAGGGGCGCCGCACGGTCACGATGCTGCGCGAGACGCTCGGCCACACCCGGATGCTCAAGTGGAGCGGCGTCGGGCTGGCGCACTGGTTCGTCATGATGTCGTTCCTCGTGCTGTTCCTGCTCGTGGTCGAGGCCTACGTCGACGTCGCGAGCCCATCCGGCACGCTTGCGCTGCTCGGTGGTTGGGCCCCGTACGGGCTGGTCACGGAGGCGCTGAGCGTCTTCGGTCTCGCCGGCATCCTGGCCCTGATCGGGGTCCGGCTGCGCAACCGGCCGGGGCGCGCCCGCGGCCTGTCCCGGTTCACCGGGTCGACGATGTGGCAGGCGTACTACGTCGAGTGGACGATCGTCGGCGTCCTGGTCTGCGGCCTGCTGATCCGCGGCCTGAAGTTTGCCGGCGGGCACGGCGAGTACCCGGCCTGGGCGACGCCCGTCACGCACGCCCTCGGGCAGGTGCTACCCGCCAGCGACGCGGCCATCAGCCTGGTCGCGATGGTCAAGCTCGTGATCTCGATGGCCTGGCTGATCACGATTGCCCTGAACCCCACGATGGGCGTCGCATGGCACCGGTTCACCGCGTTCCCCAACGTCTGGTTCAAGCGTTCCGCCGGCCCGGCCCTCGGCGCCCTGCCACCGATGACCTCCGGTGGGAAGCCGCTCGACTTCGAGGCGGCCGACCCCGAGACCGACACGTTCGGTGTGGCCGCCGTGGAGCAGTTCACCTGGAAGGGCCTGCTCGACTTCACCACCTGCACGGAGTGCGGGCGCTGCCAGTCGCAGTGCCCGGCGTGGAACACCGGCAAGCCGCTCTCACCGAAGCTGCTGGTGCTCGGCCTGCGTGACCACGCGTACGCGAAGGCGCCGTACCTGCTCGATCCGGAGTCGGCGCCGGCGGCCGCCAAGGACGAGGCCAACCGGCCGCTGATCGGCGGCGCGCTCGAGGGCGGCGTGGTGGACCCGGACGCGCTGTGGTCGTGCACCACCTGTGGTGCCTGCGTCGAGCAGTGCCCGGTCGACATCGAGCACGTCGACCACATCGTCGACATGCGCCGCTACCAGGTGCTCATCGAGTCGAACTTCCCGGCCGAGGCCGGCACGATGCTGCGCAACCTGGAGAACAAGGGCAACCCGTGGGGCGCGGCCCGGTCGGCGCGCGAGGACTGGACGAATGGCGTGGACTTCGCGGTTCCGCGCGTCGCCGACACCCCGGACTTCGAGTACCTGTTCTGGGTCGGCTGCGCCGGCGCGTTCGAGGACCGCGCGAAGCGCACCACCCGGGCCGTCGCGACGCTGCTGCACGAGGCCGGCGTGAAGTACGCGATCCTCGGCGACGGCGAGACCTGCACCGGCGACCCGGCCCGCCGCATCGGCAACGAGTTCCTGTTCCAGACGATGGCGCAGCAGAACGTCGAGACGCTGAACGCGACGGGTGTGCGGAAGATCGTCGCCACCTGCCCGCACTGCTTCAACACGCTGGCGAACGAGTATCCGCAGCTCGGCGGCTCGTACGAGGTGATCCACCACACCCAGTTGCTGGCCCAACTGGTCTCGGCGGGGAAGCTGACACCGGTGCGCCCCGTCGACGGCGATCTGACCTACCACGACCCGTGCTACCTCGGCCGGCACAACCGGGTGTTCGCACCGCCGCGGGAAGTGCTCGGTGCGGTCGGTCGGGTCACCGAGATGCCCCGGTTCGCGGAGCGCTCCTTCTGCTGCGGTGCAGGCGGCGCCCGGATGTGGATGGAGGAGCGCATCGGCAAGCGGATCAACGTCGAGCGGGTCGAGGAGGCGCTGTCCACCGGCGCCACGACGGTGGCCGTGAGCTGCCCGTTCTGCCTGACCATGCTCGGTGACGGGGTGACCGGCAAGCAGGCGTCCGACGAGGTGGAGGTCGTCGACGTGGCGACGGTGCTGCTCCGCTCCCTGGACAGGTAGTCCGGGTCAGGAGTTGGCCGCGGCGGCCGTCGACGCGGTGGTCGCGGCCGTGACCGCGACCATCACGCCGGCCTCGACCTCCTCGATGGCCTTGCGGACGCTGTCGGAGGCCCACCGGCCGTTGGCGAGCGCAGCCTCGGTCATCGCCGCGATCCGCCTCTTGACGTCTCGTCCGGACCGGCCCGGGAACACCTTGCCGGCCAGCCCCACGGCCTGCACCAGCGCGGCGAGCGCCGCCGTGCGCACCGGCACCGGGTCGGCGCCGTCCAGGGCGGCGAGCAGCCGCTGCCGGGCGTCGGCCTCCGCCGGCGCGACGACGCCGTGGGCGGCCGGGTACCGGGTGCGCGGGAAGATGCCGAGCACGCGGTCCTTCTCCCGGGCCAGCACGCCGATTCCGACGAGGTTGTCGAGCAGGCGCTCGCGCAGGTGGTCGCCGAGCTTGCGCACCCAGTCGCGCGGGCTGCGGGCCTTCTTGTCGCTGGCGACCCGGATCAGCGCGTCGTCGAGCACGGGATCACCGACCGGGCCCGGGTCGACCACCACGATCTTTCCGTCGCGCACGTCGAACCGCTCGGCCAGGGCGAGCTCCAGCAGCACCGCACCGGCCAGGCCGAGGTCCAGCGAGTGCTGGCTCAGCTGCGAGGTGCCCTTCTCGGAGTACGCGAGCAGGAGAAGTTCGTCGGCCAGGCGCATGGCGGACGCGTACCCCGCCCCGCCGCGGACATAACCCTTAAATACGACCGGCTGCGCGCAGCCCCAGGAAGAAGACGAACGCCACGCCGACGAGCACGAGCACGGCCCGCACGCTGTGGCCCGCCGCCGAGTTGCGGCGCTTGCGCAGACCGCCCACCAGCGCCTTCGTGCCCTTCAGATCACGCCGGGAACGATTGAAGCGCGCAAAACTGCCGCCGACCCACAGGCCGACGACCAGCGCGACGACAAACATCAGCGCGTTGTCCATCAACCCTCCACGACGGTGATCGGCAACGTACACGAGCATCGCGTGCAAAACCGGCAAAGGCAACAGGCATACGGGTGGTGTCGCGGGCAAAACGCTAGACTCGGCCCACTACTGACGAGGTGGGACGCCGCATTGCTGAGTTCGTTGCTGCCGCTGCTGGCGTTCGTTCTCCTCACCGCGGGCAACGCCGGATTCGTTGCAGCCGAGTTCGCGCTCGTCACCGTCGACCGGGTCGAGATCGAGCGGCGGGCCGAGGCCGGCGACCGGAAGGCCCGCACAGTCCGCAGGGCGCTGCGGGAACTGTCGTTCCAGCTGTCCGGCGCCCAGCTCGGCATCACGATCACGGCGCTGCTCACCGGTTACCTGGCCGAGCCGGCGATCGCGGAGCTTGTCGAGCCGGTCTTCGGGCCGGCCTCGCACGTCGCGGCGCTCACGATCGCGACCCTGTTCTCCATGCTGTTCGGCGAGCTGGTGCCGAAGAACGCGGCGCTGGCCCGGCCGATGCCCGTGGCGCGGGCCACCGCCGGCCCGCAGCGGGTGTTCTCCCGGATCTTCTCCTGGCTCATCACCGTGCTGAACGGGTCGGCGAACTGGCTCGTGCGCCGGCTCGGCGTCGAGCCCCAGGAGGAACTGGCCAGCGCGCGCTCCCCGGAGGAGCTCGGCCTGCTGGCGGCGATCTCGGCCCAGGCCGGCGCGCTGCCCACCGAGACCGCGGTGATGCTGCAGCGCACCATCCGCTTCGGTGACAAGCGGGCCGCCGAGGCGATGACCCCCCGCGTCGACGTGGTGGGTCTGCGCACCGACGACACCGTCGCCGAGCTTGTCAACCAGGCCAGGAAGACCGGGCACAGCCGGTTCCCCGTCTACGTCCAGACCCTCGACCAGGTCCGCGGCGTCGCGACGGTGACCGACGCTCTGGGCGTCCCCCCGGCGAAGAGACCGACCACGGCGGTGGCCGCGGTCGCGCGCGAACCCGTCTTCGTTCCGGAAAGCCTTGATCTCGACGGCGTTCTCGCGGCCCTGCGGGACGCGGACGCCGGCCTCGCGATCGTGGTGGACGAGTACGGCGGCACCGACGGCGTGGTGACGATCGAGGATCTCGTCGAGGAACTGGTCGGGGAGATCGACGACGAGCACGACCCGGTGCCCACCACCCACGACCTGTTCGTGCCCGACCTCGACCCGCCCGCGCTGCTCGGCCACCCGCTGGAGGAGCCGGTGACAGTCGACGGCGTGCTGCGCGAGGACGAGTTGGCCGAGCTCACCGGTTTCCGGCTGCCGCCTGGGCCGTACGAGACGCTCGCCGGCTTCCTGATGGCGCGGCTGGGACACATCCCGGCGCCGGACGAGTCGGTGGTCGAGGGCGACTGGGAGTTCACCGTCGTGGAGGTCGACCGGCGGCGGGTCGAGCAGGTACGCGTGCAGCGGCGGGAGTCCACATGATCCCGTTGCTGGTGACCGTGGTTCTGCTGCTCGGCAACGGTCTGTTCGTCGGGTCGGAGTTCTCCATCATCGCGTCCCGTCGGACGGTGGTGGAGCCGATGGCCGAGCGGTCCCGCCGCGCCCGCATGGCGTTGCGCGCGATGAACGAGATCCCGTTGATGATCGCCGGGGCCCAACTCGGCATCACCGTCTGCTCGCTGGGCCTCGGCGCGATCGCCGAGCCCGCGCTCGCGCACTTCCTGGAGAAGCCGTTCCACCTGATCGGCCTTCCGGAGGCGATGCTCCACCCGGTCGCGTTCGTACTGGCGCTGGGCATCGTCGTCTACCTGCACACCGTCGTCGGTGAGATGGTGCCGAAGAACCTGGCCCTCGCCGGACCGGAGCGGGCCGTGGTGTGGCTCGGCCCGTTCCTGTACGGGTTCTGTCTCGCGACCAGGCCGCTGTTGCAGGCGCTGAAGTGGCTGTCGAGGATGATCCTGCGGATCTGGCGGATCGAGTCGACCGACGCGGTGAAGACGGTGTTCACGGCCGAGGAACTGGCCGGGCTGGTGGAGCAGGCACGCACCGAGGGCCTGCTCGACGCGGAGGAGCACGACCGCATCACCGGCGCGCTGGCGCTGAACAACCGCACCGCGCTCGACGTCATGCGGCCGTGGAACGCGGTGACTACCGTCACCGCCGACGTGTCGCCGGCGTCGCTGGAGGTTTTGGCGACACGGACGCGCTGGTCCCGGTTCCCGGTCGTGGAACGGGCCACCCGAAGGGTGCTCGGGTTCGTGCACGTCAAGGATGTCCTGGGGATCGTCGGGCCGCAGCGGCGGGCGCCGATCCCGCCCGAACTGATCCGGCCGTTACCCGTCGTGGTGGGCGAGCGCACACTTGCTGAACTACTCCTGGCCATGCGCAAGGAACGCCGGCACATGATGCTTGTCAGCGACGCCAGAACGCCGCTCGGAGTGGTCACATTGGACGATGTATTGATGGCTGTCGTGGGCACACCCTCTGTTTCCAGTTAATTGCATAGGGGATAGTGGCGCTTCGCTGACTTGCCCCGATGAGATCGATTCACTATCGTCACCGACGGTTCCGCGCACGATTGCTTCACATTCCGGTGAAGCAACACCCGGCGAGGGAGACGAACTGAAGTGGTCGTTCGACTACTGCGCGTAATGGTGATCGGTCTGGTAACCATCGCTGTCGGACTCGGTACCGCTACGCACGCCTACGCCGAACCCACCGCTGCCGAGCTCGAAGCACAGATGGACCAGCAGTGGCGGGCGCTCGAGCCCATCATCGAGGAGTACAACGGGGTCGTCGAGGACCTGAAGCAGCTGCGCGCCAAGGCCGACGCGCTGCAGGCCCAGCTGCAGCCGCTCTCGGAGCAGGTCGACGCCGTGATGGGCAACGTCCGGCAGATCGCGGTCTCGGCGTACAAGGGCGGCCGGATGGGCGCCATCAACGCGCTGCTCGGATCGCAATCGCCCACCGAGATGGCCGACCAGCTCACCCGCCTCGAGGCCGTCGCGCGCAACCAGCGTAAGCAGGTCAGCGGCGTCGCGGAGACGCGCGACAAGTACGCCGACGAGAAGAAGGCGCTCGACGAGCTGATCGCCAAGCAGGCCGCGCACGAGGCCGAGCTCGCCAGCAGGAAGAAGGAAATCGAAGCCAAGATCGCCGATCTGCAGAAGCTGCAGAGGCAGGTCTACGGCGGCGGTGGTGGCGTCGGCGGCAACCTCAAGCCCGCCGACTGCCCTGGGCCGCCGGCGCCGAACGCGGCCGCGATGACGGCGGTGCGTACCGCCTGCGCCCAGATCGGCAAGCCGTACGTGTACGCGGCCGAGGGCCCGAACTCCTTCGACTGCTCGGGCCTGACCAAGTACGCCTGGAAGGCTGCCGGCAAGACGCTGACGCACCAGTCGGTGTCGCAGCTCAAGGAGACCACCCGGATCAGCAAGGCCGAGCTGCAGCCCGGCGATCTGATCTTCTTCTACAGCGCCACGAGTCCCAGTCACGTCGGTCTGTATGTCGGCAACGGCTGGATGGTCCACGCGTCGCGGGCCGGGGTGCCGGTGAAGATGAAGGACGTCCGCAACGACAGCTCGATCTCCGGGTACGGCCGAGTCAAATAGGTTTTCCGGGAAGATTCGCCCATAATTGGACTTATGGGCCCGCCTGACGCTGCCGAAGCTCGGAGCCGGCGTGTGCGGGCCGAGGGCGAGATCCTCCCGGCTCGCCGTCGGTGGTTGCTTCCCGCCGTCGCGCTGGCCTCCGCGCTGGCCGCGGTGGCGGCGTACCTTGCGCCGCTGCACGGACACCGGGCGATCGCCGTACCGCTGACGGCGGCGCGGTCGCCGACCGTTGCGGCCTCACCGTCCGATTCGATTGCGGCTTCGGCGCCGCCGCAGGCTTCCGCACCGGCGCCCGGTGCGGTGCCAGGGGCGCCGCTGGTGGTGCGGTACGGGTTCGAGGACTCGGTGCCCGAGGCCAGCGCGGCCTACGAGGTGCGCGCGGCGGCCGGTGGGGCCGTGCGGACCGAGAAGCACGGCGGCGGACTCGCGGTGCGGTTCCCGCCGCCGTGCGCGCACTACGGTGACCCGGCGTGCCCACGGGTGGTACTCGAGACGTCGTTCGCCACCAACCCCGGCACGGCACCGTTACGCTTCGGCGCCGCGGTGCGCCTTGCCGCGAACGAGACAAGCGACGGCGAAAACGTTCTGCAGAAAGGGTTCTCACACGGTCACAGCCAGTTCAAGCTGCAGATCGACGGTGTCGGCGGCCAGCCAAGTTGCGTGCTTGTCGGCACCACCTCGCAGCAGATCCACGTCGTCACGGCGGGCGTGTCTGTCGCTGATGGACAGTGGCACACGATCGAGTGTGCGCGCGCCGGTGCGTCGCTCGCCGTCCTCGTCGACGGCGCTGTTGCGGGGCGGGCCAACGTCCCCGTCGAACTGTCCATAGTGAACGATGATCCGCTTCGCATTGGTGGTAAGGGGACCAGTGCGAACAACGACCAGTTCCACGGCGCGCTGGACGACATTTTCGTGTCAATCGGTTGTGGCGTTTCTTGCTAGTTGTTGCAGTTGCCGGAATGTCGACCTAGCGTTGGCGGCCGCGTCAACTGTCGTCGACCGTTGTCAACCGTTTGTCAACCTGCCGGAAACGCCGGCACCGCCGAATCGTCTCGCGAACCGGGGACCCACCTGCATCACCGGGGTGAATCCGCTGCCACGGCAGCGGTAGGGCGAACTTCCCGCCCGAATCCGTCAGCTAACCCGGTAGGCGGTCATGGAAGAAGGAGCCTCACCGCACGTGCGACTGCGCATATTCGCAGCGGCTGTGCTCGGTTCGCTACTCGCGTGCACCATCGCGGTGCAGGCGCACGCCGAACCCACGCCGGGCGACCTGGAACAACAGATCGACGCAGTGTGGAACACCCTCGAACCGGTAATCGAGGAACACAACCGCGTCAGCGGCGAGCTGGCCGCCAACAGGGCCAAGGTGGCCGCGCTCGCCGAGCAGATCAAGCCGCTGCAGGCCCAGATCGACGAGGCACAGGGGAAGGTGGCCGCGCTGTCCGCGCGGGAGTACAAGGCCGGCCGCGCCGGTGCGCTCAACGCCCTCCTGGAGACCGGTTCGCCGACGTCGTTCACCGATCGGCTGACCCGGCTGGAAGCCATGGCGCACAAGCAGAAGGAGGCGCTGGCCGACGTCATCGCGCTCAAGCAGCAGTACGACGCGGTCAAGCTCCCACTCGACCAGCTCGTCGCCAAGCTCGCGGCGCAGGAGGCCGACCTGGCCAAGCGCAAGGCGCAGATCGACGCCGACATCAAGCGGCTCAACGAGATGCGGCTGGCCGCGTACGGGCGGACCGGTGGCGCCGGCTCGCTGCGGCCGGCGCCCTGCCCGGCGACGTATCCGGGCGGTGCGGCCGCGGTGGCGGCGCGCACGGCGTGCGCGCAGATCGGCAAGCCGTACGTGTTCGGCGCCGGCGGGCCCAATGCGTTCGACTGCTCCGGGCTGACCGCGTACGCGTGGAAGGCGGCCGGGGTGAGCCTGCGCCACTACACGAACTGGCAGTGGCAGGACACCAAGCCCGTCAGCCGTGCCGACCTGCAGGCGGGCGACCTGGTCTTCTACTACAGCGACCTGCACCACATGGGCATGTACGTCGGCGACGGGTGGATCGTCCACGCCCCGACGAGCGGCGACGTGGTACGCATGAAACGCGTGGACGACGGCCCGGTGGCTGGGTTCCGGCGTCCGGGCTGAGCGCTCTCCCTGTTTTCGCGATCTTGGACGTCTGTTGGTGCCCTCGCACGAACAGACGTCCAAGATCTGTCGATGTGGCGTAACGTCGGCGGGCGTGAACCGGCTGCGGCGCTCCGGGCGGTGGATCAGCTTCTCCGGGTTCGTCCTGGTGGCGATGCTGTTTCTGGTCCCGTTCGTCACCGTTTCGTGCGCGGCGCCCGGCGGCTACGGCCGGGCGGCCGCCGGCGCCACCACGAACTACTCCGGTGTGGACCTGGCCGTCGGCGGCTCGCCGTCGGTCGACGGCGGGTTGCGGCCGCCGGCGGAGCGGCAGCCTGACGAGTTGCCGGTGCAGCCGATCGCGACGCTGGCGCTGCTCGTCGTGATCGCGGGCGCTGTCGTGGTCGCGCTGGTCCGGGCGGTGCGGGCCCGCCGTCTGTCGGCAGCGGGGACGGCGTTCGCGGCGGCGGTGCTCGTCGGGTCGGCCGTCGCCAGCGCGCAGGCGCTGGTCGAGGCGAGGCTTCGCGAGCAGCTGACGACGGAGCTGCCGGCGGGCAAGACGGCGGCCGACTTCGTCGGCGTGGGTACCGGGGCGTGGCTCAGCATGGTGGTGCTCGCCCTGCTCGGTGGGGCGAACCTGTTCGGGTGGTGGCGGGCCGGGGTCGGGTCGTCTTCTGCTTCCGCGGCGGCGCGGCGGAAGAAGCCGGCGCGACCTGTCTAGCCGGTTGTCGGCTTTAGCTGGTTGTCGGCTTTAGCTGGTTGTCGGCTTTAGCTGGTTGTCGGC
>Ga0111538_10002306_pt1 | contig 26910 bp, 15 predicted proteins | sample SoiMethybrSBSTD1_FD_79669 | JGI IMG/M metagenome (GOLD analysis project Ga0111538, IMG submission 79669) | Bulk soil microbial communities from a Populus tree surrounding site in Tennessee, USA - Soil MetaG P. TD hybrid SBSTD1 (version 2)... | ecosystem: Environmental > Terrestrial > Soil >...
CTTCGAAGAGACGCGACAAGATCTCCTTAGTGTTCCTTCGTGGTCCTTGGTGGTCTTTGTGCCTGGCGCCGAAGCCGCCATCGTGAGACCGTCGTGTCGTCGTCTCATCGTTCCCCCGCGAAGCGGAACCGTGTGGGCGGCCATCGTGCGCCTGAGGCCCAGCGCCACAATTCTGGCAAAGCCACGAGCGCTCAACTACGATCGACTTCATGTCCTCATGGACCCTCATAGCCCTGCTGTAGGCCCGTCGAGAAGCAATACCGGAGGGAAGACCCGTGACCGAACCTGAAGAAGATTTCGCCGCATTGTTCGAGGCATCGCTCAAGGCCAAGCGCTTCGAAAGAGGCCAGACGATCGAAGGCATCGTCGTCTCGATCGGACCGGAAGTGGCATTCGTCGACGTGGGCGGCAAGGGTGAAGCCTCAATCGATATCGAAGAACTGAAAAATCCCGACGGCAATCTCGAGGCCGCTGTCGGCGACCGCATCCAGGCAGTCGTCGTGTCGACCAGCGGCGGGCTGACGCTGTCGCGGAAGCTGGCCCGCGGGGCGGCAACGCTCCGGCAGCTCGAGGATGCGTATCAGAGCGGCCTGCCGGTCGAGGGAAAAGTCGAGCGCGCCGTGAAGGGCGGCTTCGAAGTGACGATCGCGCGGCAGCGGGCCTTCTGCCCCTTCTCCCAGATCGACACGCTCCGCACCGAGCCCGCCGTCCACGAGCGGCAGGTCTACGAGTTCCGGATCATCGAGTTCAAGAACGGCGGCAGGGATCTGGTCGTGTCGCGGCGCGTCCTTCTCGAGGCGCAGCAGCGCGCGGTGGCGGACGCCGTCCGCAAGTCAGTCGTTGCCGGCGCGGTGATGAACGGCCGCGTCGCGTCCGTGCGCGACTTCGGCGCGTTCATCGATCTCGGCGGCGGCGTGCAGGGGCTGCTGCACGTGTCGGAGATGGGGTGGTCCCGCGTCGAGGACATGGCGCAGGTGCTCAAGGCCGGCGACGAGATCACCGTGAAGGTGCTGCGCGTGGACGACGACAGGCAGAAGATCTCGCTGGGAGTGAAGCAGCTCTCCGAGGATCCGTGGTCGCGCGTGGCGGCGACCTACGAGGTCGGGCAGGTCCACGCCGGCCGCGTCACCCGTGTCACCGACTTCGGTGCGTTCGTCGAGCTCGAGCCGGGTATCGAAGCGCTGGCGCATTCGTCGACGTTCGCGCCGACCGGTCGATCGGGCGGCTGGTCTCGCCAGGTCGCGGCCGGAATGAACGGCACGTTCGAGATCCTCAGCATCGACGCCGACAAGAAGCGCATCGGCGTGGCGCTGTTGCCGGAAGGTTCGGCGCGGGCCGGCGGCGCCCGGTCCGCATCCGAGATTGCGCCCGGGGCGCGGCTCACCGGCGTCGTCGAACGTCACGAGAAGTTCGGCGTGTTCGTGTTCCTGGCGCCTGGACGCACCGGGTTGATTCCGCTGAGCGAGACCGGGATCGCGAAGGAGGCGGACGTCGTCAAGGCGTTTCCCGCGGGCAGCCAGGTTGCGGTGATTGTTCTCGAAATCGATCCGGAGGGCCGGCGCATCCGGCTGAGCGCGAAGGCCGTGAAGGACGCGGAAGAAGCGCAGGAAGTGCGTGAATACTCCGGACGCGAGGCGGCCCCGGCGGGGTTCGGATCGTCGCTCGGCGACAAGCTGCGCGGCGCCCTGAACCCGCGCGAGAAATGAGGGCGGAGCGATGGCATCACTGCACGAGGCGGTAGCTCTCGTCACCGGTGCGAGCCGCGGCGCCGGCCGTGGCATCGCGCTCGAGCTCGGATCGGCTGGCGCGACCGTCTATGTCACCGGTCGAAGCGTTGCTGGTGGACCAACCACCGACCACGTACCGGGCACCATCGATGCCACCGCGTCGGAGGTGACCTCGCGCGGCGGCCACGGTATCGCGGTCCGCTGCGATCACACGGTCGATGGCGACGTCGAGTCGCTGTTCGCGCGCATTCGTGCGGATCAGGGCCGTCTCGATCTCCTCGTGAACAACGTGTGGGGCGGCTACGAGCACGCCGAGTGCAAGCCGCTGCCGATGGCGCCGTTCTGGGAACAGTCGCTCCGGCAGTGGGACGGCATGTTCACGGCCGGCGTCCGTGCGCACCTCACCGCGAGCCGCCTGGCCGTGCCATTGATGCTGCCCGCGAAGCGTGGCTTGATCGTGAGCACCACCGCGAACCTCGCCGTACTGCCGTACCTGCCGAACATCTTTTACGATCTCTCGAAGAACGCGGTCAGCCGCCTGGTGTGGGCGATGGCCCAGGACCTTCGCGAGCATGGCATCGCGGCGCTGGCCGTCGCTCCGGGCTTCATGCGCACGGAACGCGTGACCGAGGCGTTCCGCCGCGCCGGCGCCATCGCCGCGCTCGACGGTCCCGGAGGGCCGAAGGAAACCCCCACTTATATCGGACGTGCCATCGTCGCCCTGGCGACCGATTCTCGAGTGCTCGAGCGATCCGGGCAGCTGCTCGAGGTCGGCACGCTCGCGCAGGAGTACCGCTTCACTGACGCAGATGGCACACAGCCAGCGCCGTTCCGCATCCTTGCGAAGACGTAGCCGCCGCAGCCGCCATCACGTCCGGAAGATCCTTCTCACCCCTCGCACTTCACCCTGGGATTCCAGTCCGCAAAAATCCCGGGAGGGCTCGGCTCCCAGATCCAGACGTGCAGGTACCAGATTCCCAGGCTGTCGGCGCGCTTCAGCTTCTGTCCCATGATCGTCGGTGCCTCTTCGCGCTTCCACGCGGCGATCGGGACCAGGTACTCGACTCCGTTCAGCTTGAACGTGCCGTCGGCCATCTTCTCGTAGACCAGGACCTCGGGCTTTTCGACGTCCAGGGTGGCATCGAGCAGCGTGTTGTTCTGGAAGTGGAAGCCCATCGCCCCTTGCGGCTGATTCTGGACGCAGTCAGTGTGGCGGGGATACCCGGCGGCAATCGCCGCGTCCGACGCCTTGAAGCGCTCTGTCGCGGCACGCACCCTGGCCACGTCACGATCCACTGACTCGCCGAATCCACTCGGGATGATTCCCGGAACGTGTGCGGGATTCGGAGACCTCATCTGCGCAGCGGTCACACCTGCCATCCCGCCTGCCAGGAGCAGGGACAACACCACGCTTCGCCTTGCATGACCCATCCGGACGCCTCCTGCGTATGATCTGGTTTGGAGTCTAGGCGCTAATCGTGCGATCTCATAGGTCCACTTTCGGGCGCTCGATTGAGGCCAGTTCGGGGACCGTCCCATGACTGAGCGTGCGGCCGGTGAGCTGTTCGTGCGTATCGACGCTCGCACTCGTGAGCCGCTGCAGGCGCAGATCTACGCGAGCATCAGGCGGGCAATCCTCGCCGGCCTGGTCGCGCCCGGCACCCGCCTGCCTTCATCGCGCAGTCTCGCGGCCGACCTCGGGATCTCGCGTACGACGACCGTGCTCGCCCTCGATCAGCTCACTGCCGAGGGCTACCTGACGACGAGAAGGGGTTCAGGCACGTTCGTGACGCGCGAGCTGCCAGACGACCGTCTTCGGACGCCCGCGATCCATCGCGCCGTCGCCTCGCGCCATCCTCCGCTGTCGCGGCGGGGTGCGGCACTCGCGGCGACGCCGCGGACCGCGCTGAAGATCGAGGGTCCGCCGCGCGCCTTTCGTCTGGGCACGCCGGCGCTGGAGTTGTTTCCGATCCAGCTGTGGACGCGCCTGGCGAACCGGCGGCTCAAGTTGCTCACGCTGCCGCAGCTCGATTACGGTCACGGCGGTGGCCTGCCGGCGCTCCGCGAGGCCATCGCCGAACACGTGCGCCGCGCCCGCGGCACGGCCTGCGTCGCGGATCAGGTGGTTGTCGTTTCCGGAGCGCAGCACGGCCTCGAGCTGATCTGCCGCGTCCTGCTCGATCCGGGCGACGTCGCGTGGATCGAGGAGCCAGGGTATCCGGGCGCGCGTGCGGCGCTGGTCGCGGCAGGCGCCGACATCAAGTGCATCCCCGTCGACGCGCAAGGCTTGCGCGTCGAAGCCGGCGCCCGTCGTCAAGGTACGCCACGGCTGGTCTACGTGAAGCCGTCGCATCAGTTCCCGCTCGGCGTGCCGATGACGCTGGCCCGGCGGCTCGCGCTCCTCACCTGGGCCCGCGACGCAGGCGCGTGGATCATCGAGGATGACTACGACAGCGAGTTCCGATACGGCACCCGGCCGATTCCGTGCCTGCACGGTCTGAACGACGACGGACGGGTGATTTACGTGGGCAGCTTCAGCAAGACGCTGTTCCCGGCCCTGCGTCTCGGATTCCTGATCATTCCGCTCGATCTTCACGACGCCGTGATCGCCGCCCGGCGTGCGGGCGATATTCATCCGAGCGTGCCGGATCAGGCGATACTGGCCGAGTTCATGGCCGAGGGCCACTTCGAGCGGCATCTCCGGCGCATGCGCAGCGAGTACCAGTCGCGGCTCGAGGCCCTCGCCACGGCCGCGGCACGTCACTGTCGCGGCGCCCTGGAGATTCGTCCCGTCTTCACCGGGCTGCATGCAGTCGGCGATCTCGCCGACGTCGATGATGCGCTCGTCTTCGACGAGGCCATGGCGCGCGGCGTGGAAGCGATGCCGCTGTCGCGATATTACTTCGATCGGCGGGGGCCGGCCGCTCGAGGACTGGTCCTCGGCTTCGCGGCGATCCGCCCGGACCTGTTCGATGCCGGGATGCGAGAGCTGGCAGCCGCGATCGAGGCGGCAGGGCGCAGCATGCGCAGTCGCTGACGAAACCATTGACGGGAGGGTCAACAGATCAGGAGGTGTTGTGGTTCCAAACAATCCTCCTGATCTCCTTGCTCTCCTGTACAAGAATGTCTTGCACTCGTGGGGCAAATGGACCACCTGAACGCTATCCTGGCCAACGCGCGACGCTGGGTTGACGAATCATCCCGCATCGTCGTGCTCACGGGCGCCGGTATCTCCACGGATTCAGGCATCCCCGACTTTCGCGGCCCGCAGGGAGTGTGGACGAAGAACCCGCAGGCGGAAAAGCTGTCCAACATCCACTACTACATGACCGATCCCGGGGTGCGGAAGCTCGCCTGGCGGAATCGTCTCGAACATCCGGCATGGCGCGCCGTTCCGAATGCCGGTCACGATGCTCTCGTTCAACTCGAACGCCGCGCCAGGCTCCTCGCGGTGGTGACCCAGAACATCGACGGGCTCCATCAGCGTGCGGGAAATTCTCCCGATCTGGTAATCGAGGTCCACGGCACCGTCCACGAAGTGATCTGCATGCGCTGCGGCGCGCGCGGTCCGATGCAGGAAACGCTCGGCCGGGTGCGCCGCGGGGAAGAGGACCCGCCGTGCCTGGGATGCGGCGGCATCCTGAAGAGCGCGACCATCTCGTTCGGCCAGGCGCTCGTTCCTGAAGTCATCGAGCGGGCGGCGCGGGCAGCGGCCGACGCCGATCTGTTCATGGCAGCCGGCACGAGCCTCCAGGTTTACCCGGTGGCGGGGCTGCTGCCGCTCGCGAAGAAGGCCGGGGCCAGGGTCATCATCGTGAACGCCGAGTCAACGCCGATGGATCACCTCGCCGACGCAATCATCTCCGACCCAATCAGTGAAGTTCTCCCCCTGCTGTGCGAGGGGCCGTCACGCGAGCGAGCGTGTAAGGGGGTTCGGGGGACGAAGTCCCCCGATGAGAAATGATGCCTCGTGCTGTGTTGAACGTCGGCGCCGCCGCGTTCCTGCTGGCGATGGCGGGATACAGCGCCGCATCGATCTACTACAATCCCCGGCGCTTGCCGGCGGCGACCATTGGCGCGACCACCGAATACCTTGCCGCCGAACGCGCGCTGCGCATCGACCGCGTCGAGCCGGCTGGACCGGCGGCTCGCGCGGGGCTGCGCAGCGGCGACCGCATTTACGCCGTCAACGGCCGGCCGCTCACGACGGTCGTTCCGTTCTGGGATGCGATCGATCGAGGGCAGCCGGGCGGAACCGTCGGGCTCTCGGTGCGCCGTCGCGAGGATCCCGCCCTCAGCGAGGTGCCGATCCAACTCGATCGATATGAGCTGCCGCCCGGGATCGGTCAGGCGCCGATGACCACCATCCGGCTGGTGGCGTTGATCCTTCTCACCTTCTATCCGCTTCCGTTCCTCATCGTTGCGGCCGTCGTGCTGGTCCAACGCGTTCACGATCCCCATGCCTGGCTGCTCGCATTGATGTTCGGCGGGTTCATCGTCTCGGGGCTGGGCGTCGGGGAACTGTTGCCGGTCATCCATCCGGTACTGCGCCGGCCCCTCTTCGCCATGTGGGGACTCCTCGGACTCGTGACGCCTGGAGCGCTCTACGGTTTCTTTGCCAGCTTCCCTGAGCCCTCGTGGCTGGATCGCCGGCTGCCGTGGTTGAAAATCGTTCTCCTTGGCCCTCCGCTCGTCGCTGGAGTCTTCCTCGCCGGCACCGTGCTCGTGAGCCCTGGACCGGTGGATCTTTCGCCGGCGGCCTTGTCTCCGGCGGGACAGGCCGTGGTTGGTGTTGTCTTCGCGTTGTACAGCGCCGCCGGGTACGGTCTCGGCCTGGCGTCGCTGGTGTTGAACTCATTCCTTGCCCCACCTGAGACGAGACGACGCACGCGGGTGATGCTCTGGGGTACGGCGGTGGGCGTGCTGTCGGTGCTCGTCCTGGTGGTCTACATCGAACTCCGCGGCCTGCGCGGCATCGAGATCTTGAGACTGCCGTTCTGGGTGTGGGTTGGTCCGATCCTCGCGCTCTATCTCCTCCCGCTTTCTTTTGCGTACGCGGTTGTGAGGTATCGCGTGATGGAGCTTCCGGTACTTCTCCGGCGCAGCGCCCGTTATCTCGTCGTCCGCCATGCCATCGTCGTAGTCGGCATCGTCATCGGGGTGGCGTTGACCTTTGTCTTTGCCTGGGCGCTCATCCGCGTGCTCCCGGTCGGACCTGCGGGGATGATGTCGGCCGGTCCGCTGAGCGGCCTCGCCGGAGCGGCCTTCGGCGTTCTGGTCGCGGTTGGAACCCGCGGAGCCGTCCGCCGGGTGACCGAGCGACTCGATCGCGCGTTCTTTCGCGAAGCCTACGACGCCCGACGGTTGCTGCAGGACCTTGCGCGCGAGACCAGAAGTTCCAGCGATCGGCGCCAGCTTGCCACACTGCTCGAGGGCTCGTTGAAAGACGCCCTGCATCCGAGCTCAATCATCGTGCTGTTCCGCACCGCGGCCGGCCGTCTCGAGCCCGTCACGCCGGCGGACGGGCGTCCCGCATGGAGCATCGACGCCGCAGCGGTCGAGGCGGAGCCGTTCGCAAAAACGGGCGCGACCATGGTCAAGCCCGGCGACCTGCCGGCACCCTTGACGCTGCTTGCCCCCGTCCAGCCGGACCTGCTGGTCCCGATGCAGGGAATCGACGAGCACCTCGAGGGGATGCTGGTGCTCGGTCCACGTCTCTCGGACGAGCCGTACGGGCGTGAGGATCGTGAGCTCGTGGCGTCGGTCGCAAACCAGGCCGGGACGGTTCTCGAGAATCTTCGTCTCGCCACCGCGGTGGCCGAGCGGCTGGAGGCCGAACGCGTCGCCGGACGCGAGCTCGAAATCGCGCGGGAAGTGCAGTCGAAACTCCTGCCCCAGCACGCCCCCGTGCTCGAGTCGCTCGACTACTTCGGGGTTTGCGTCCAGGCCCGCCTGGTTGGCGGCGATTACTACGACTTCCTCTATCTTGGGCCCGGCCGGCTCGGGTTCGTCCTTGCCGACATCTCGGGCAAAGGCATCTCCGCCGCGCTCCTGATGGCGAGCCTCCAGGCAAGCCTGCGCAGTCAGTACGCGCAGGCTCCCGACGATCTGCCACGCGTCCTGCGGGCGGTCAACCGGACGTTCTTCGACAGCACCGCCACCAGCCGCTACGCCACGCTGTTCTTCGCGATCTACGACGAGACCACCTCCCGCCTGCGATATGCGAATTGTGGTCACCCGCCGCCGGTATTACTGGGGCCTGACGGTGCGATCGATCGTCTGCAGCCGACGGGGACGGTCATCGGGCTGTTCGACGAGTGGGATTGCCGGGTGCAGGAGATCAATCTGAACCCGGGAGACACGCTGGTGATGTTCACCGACGGCGTGGCGGAAGCATTCAATGAGGATTTCGAAGAGTTCGGCGAAGAGCGCATCGTCGACCTGATGCGCGCGCAGGCCGACCTGCCGGCGGTGACGATGGTCGAGGCGCTCGTGGAGGCGGTTCAGCGGCACAGCGGCCCGGCGCAGTCCGATGACTTCACGGTCGTTGTTGCCCGGGGGCGCGCCCCGGAATCAATCCTGAGCCGATCGGCTTGCGGAGAGTAGCGTCATGAAACTGCATCTGGCAGTCGTGTGCCTTTCTACTCGTTCGGCGGTAACCAGGTCAGCCGTAAGGTCTCCTTTCGTGTGACATCGCATACGACCCATTCGCCTTGACACTCCCCTGACGCGGGCGTAATCTCGGCGCCCATAACCTGATTAGAGTAGGCCGGACCCGGGGGTGCGTATGTTGAACCACCTGACGCGGACCCTCTGCCAAACCGCGTGCTATGCGGCACTCATCCTTCTGCTGGCGAGTTCGGTCAGCTACGCTCAGCGTATGACCGGCGACTTGAGCGGCACCGTCGTCGACGAAACCGGCGGCGTGCTCCCCGGCGCCACGGTGGTCTTGACCAACGACGCCTCGGGCACCAAGCGGAATACGGTCACCAACACCGAGGGCTTCTTCTCGTTCTCCGCCGTCCCGGCGGCCGTCTACACGGTCACCATAGAGATGCAGGGCTTCTCGACGCTGGAGTACAAGAACGTCGAGGTGCGCGGCGGCGATGCGCGGACGCTTCGCACCGTCAACATGAAGGTGGCGGCAGTTGCCGCTGTCGTCACGGTGTCTGGTGTGGAATCGATGACTCCCATCACCAGCGGTGAAAAGAGCGCGACGCTCACGGCCGAGCAGATTGAGAACATTCCGATCGTCGGCACGAGCGCCGCCGAGGTGCTGCGCATTCTCCCGGGCATGACACCCGTGACCCAGGGGACGCAGAACCGGCCGGGATTCACCGGCGAGGTGTATGGCATCAACGGCAACGGCGAGTACCAGGGCGGAGGCGGCAACAATCAGAGCGCGATCGGGAACTTCAGCGGCAACGGCACGCGCACGCAGGCGCTCGACATCACGATCGACGGCGCGCCGGGAGCGGATCCGGGCTGCAACTGCGCGACCTCGGTCAACCCCAACTCGGAGTTCGTCCAGGAATTCAAGGTCCTCCAGTCGAACTTCGGCGCCGAGCACGCCAAGGGCCCCGTCGCCATGTCGGTGGTCAGCAAACAGGGCGGCCGCGAATTCCACGGCACCGCCTTCACCTACCTGCGGCATTACAACCTGAACTCCAACGAGTGGTTCGCGAACAAGATCAGTTCCGAGAAGGTGAAGAACCAGTTCCTGTACCCGGGCTTCAACGTGGGCGGACCGCTCGTTGTGCCGGGAACCGATTTCAACAAGAGCCGCGACAAGCTGTTCTTCTTCGTCGGCTACGAATACTTCAAGCAGCGTCTCGACACCGGATTCATCAAGTCCTGGGTCCCGACCGAGGGCATGCGTAACGGGGACTTCAGCCAGGCCGCCAGCCTCGGCCTGTCCGGCAGCTTCATCAACAAGCTGCCGGCGGGGTTCCCGAACGGGGTCGTCCCGGCGAGCCAGTTCGACACCGGCGGTCGTGCGCTCCTGAACCTCATGCCGCGTCCGAATGCCGACACCAGCGTCACCGGCGGCTACAACTACGTCGATAACCTGCTCGTCGATCAGAACGGCTACCAGCTCCTGAGCCGCGTCGACGCGAACATCAGCGACGACACGAAGCTGTTCGTCCGCTACAACATGCAGCGCGAAGTGCAGCCGTTCGTCATCGGCCTCTGGTGGCGCAACGGACAGCGCCAGCTGCCGTACCCATCCTCGATCAGCGCGCACAACCAGTCCGATTCGGCCACGGCGAGCCTCACGCACATCTTCGGTCCGAGTCTGACCAACGAGACCCTCTTCGCCGTCACCTATATCAACTTCCCGAACGCCTTCGACGACCGCGGCGCGATTTCACGTCAGGCGCTCGGCTATCCCTACCAGGGAGTGTTCGGCGAGTCCAACGACCAGATCCCGTCGCCTGACCTCGGCGGCTGGGGTGACAACGGCCCTCTCATCTACAACCCCGGCGGATTCGACCCGGTATTGTTCGCCCGCAAGTGGCAGTGGGCGGTCCAGGACAACGTGACCAAGGTCAAGGGCACGCATACGCTGAAGGCGGGCTTCTTCTTCGAGCACGTGATCAACACGCAGCCCGGCAACGGCGACAGCAATGGCGTGATCGTGAACAACACCTCCGACGGCGCCAGCACCGGCAACACCTTCGCCGATCTGCTGCTCGGCCGGCTCTCGAATTATCAGGAGCGGACGCAAAACGTGCTCCACGATATCGGCTACAGCCGGTATGAGGGCTTCATACAGGACAGCTGGAAGGTGCGGCCGAACATCACGCTGGATGGCGGCCTGCGCATATCGAAGATCGGCGCGTGGACCGACCGTCAGGGCCGAGGCATCGTGGTGTGGGATCAAAGCCGGTACAGCCCGACCGCCCCGGCCTCATCGTTCCCTGGCGTCGCCTGGAATGCGATCGACAGCAGCATTCCCAAAGAAGGTGTGAACATTCCGTGGTTCTTCCAGCCACGCGTCGGCGCGGCATGGGACGTTCGCGGCACGGGCGAGACCGTTGTGCGGGGCGGATTTGGCGTCTACCGCTACCACGACGCGCAGCAGCCGTACGACAGCCTGATCGATCTCGCCTACGGCGTGCGGCAATTCTCGCAGGGTGCCCCGACAACGCTGAAGGCGCTCGAAGGGCTGGGGAGCTCGAGTTCGTCGCTCGTCTTCGGTGGCTCGGCGCTCGACACCACCGACGACGAGCAGCCGGTGACGTATTCGTGGAGCACGAGCGTCAACCGCAGGCTGCCGTGGGCCATGAACGTCGAGGTGGGCTACGTCGGGAACAAGAGCGATCACCTGATGAACTTCGACCTCTCGAACTACAACGCCGTGCCGCTGGGGGCGATGTTGAGTAATCCCAATGGCAGTCCGGATCCGTATCGGCCGCTGCCGCAGTACGGTGATCTGAACGTCTTCCGGCACACGATGTTCCAGAACTATCACGGGCTGCAGACGCTGCTGAGCCGGCAGCGGGGGAAGTTCAGTTTCACGGGCGCGTATACCTTCTCGAAAGCGCTGGGAATTCGCTCGGGCGACCCGGGCGGTTCGCGCACCGGCTCGGAGTACATCATCGATCCGCGCCACTACAACTACGGCGTGCTGGGCAACGACCGCACACAGGTCGCGTCAGCGGCCTATAGCTGGCTGCTGCCCTCGATCGCCGGACAGCCCGTGGCCAACGCGATCTTTGGCAACTGGCAGATCTCGGGCGTGTCGACCTACATCAGCGGTTCGCCGTTGATGGGCAACTTCAACATTCAGGGGACGCTCGCCGACGGCACCCAGATCAGCGCGACCGCGATCAGCGGCTCTCCGCAGGTGGCCGCGCAGCCGGTGGTGACCTGTGATCCGCTCGGTAGCGTGCCGGACGGCTACCTGTTCAATCCAGCCTGCTTCGGGCCGCCGTCGCCGGGACAGAACGGCAATTACATCCTGCCGTACCTGAAGACGCAGGCGTACTTCAACCACGACCTGTCGTTCGTCAAGAACATCCCGCTGCGCGGCGGTCAACGTCTGCAGTTCCGCGTCGCCGCGTACAACGTCTTCAACCACCCGATCAGGTTCCCGGACACCGGCAAGAATCTGACGCTGAACTTCGACCGTGGCCGGCAGGTGAACGCCGATTTCGGAAAGCTGCCGGAAGACAACAAATTTGGCCGCCGTATCGTCCAGCTGGTCTTCCGCTACACGTTCTGAGGGAGACGTCGGGTCACGGCCGGGATCCTCTGTGTTCCCGGCCCTTCCGCGCCGCCGATCGAGGCGCTTCAGCACCCTGCTTCTGGTTCTGATCGCACCGTCCAGCCTCACGGCGCAAAGCCCGAGTGCCGGAGCGCCGGCTCCGTCATTTGACGCCCTGGTCCGCACTGCCGTGGAGGCGCGCGACGCTGGACGGCTGGACGATGCCGTGGCCGCGTATCGGAGCGCCGTACGTCTTCGCCCGGCGTGGGATGAAGGCTGGTGGTATCTCGCGACCGCTCTGTACGAGCAGCAGCAGGATGCGGCGGCTCGCGACGCGTTCACGCGCTTTCTCGCGCTCAAGCCCGATACCGGCCGCGCGTTCGCGCTGCGCGGGGTGTGCGAGTTCAGGCTGCGGCAGTACGACCGCGCGCTGACCGACCTGCGAAAGGCGCAGGCGCTTGGTCTCGCCGGCAGTCTCGAGTTGACCCGTTCGGTCTGGTATCACACGGCGATTCTGCTGCTGCGCGACGGGCAGTTCGAGCTCGCGGTCGAGCCGTTGACGATGCTGGCGCGATCGGAGCCGGAGAGCGCGTCGCTGGTCGACGCGATCGGGCTGGTACTGCTGCGCCGTGCGTTTCTGCCGGCGGACATCCCGGCCGGATCGCGCGACGTGGTCGCGGCGGCGGGGCGCGCCGGCTACTCGTGGTTCGGGCGCGCGGGAGCGGAAGCCGACAAGCGATTTCGTGCTTTGATCGACCAGTATCCTGACGCGCCAAACGTGCATTACGCGTATGGGGCGTTCCTGTTGCAAGCCGACAGCGAGAAGGCGCTCGCGCAGTTTCGACGCGAGATCGCGATCAACCCGCAGTCGGCGTACCCGCACCTCGAAATCGCATTCGAGTTGCTGCGTCGCGGTGACGCCCGAGCGGCAGAAACGAGCGCCCGCGAGGCGGTGCGGCTCGAGCCGCAGTCCCCGCCGGCGCGCAACGCGCTCGGCCGCACGCTGGTCGAGCTGGGCGATATTCGAGCGGCGATCGCGGAACTTGAAACCGCGGTGAAGCTGGCGCCCGGGAGCCCCGAAATGCATTTCGCGCTCGCCAACGCGTATGCACGCGCGGGACGGAAGGAAGACGCGGCGCGAGAGCGGGAGATATTCACGAAGTTGAGGAAGTGATCGCTAGCGGGGGTAGAAGCCACCCGGGCCGGGCGAGTCGATATAATGCGGCCGTCCAGACGCGAGGGATCATGAAGCGCCTTGTGGCCGCGCTGTGTGCGGTGTCCGCGATGGCCGCGGTCGCCGCGCTGGACCGTCCGCCATCTGGCGCGCAGGCGGTGTTCCGCAGCGCCACGGATCTCGTCGTGCTCGACGTGGTCGTACGCGATCGTCGAGGCCAGATCGTCCGCGACCTCAAGTCCAGCGAAATCGAAATCCAGGAAGACGGCAGCCGGCAACACATTACGCAGTTCCGGTTCTTCGAGGGTGGCGTGCTGGTGAACTCGGAGCCGCCGACCTCGTCCGATCCGAGCCGATCGGTGGTCACTCCTGACGGCACCACCGTCAAGACCCTGCATCATCCCAACCTCGTCACCATGGTGTTCGACCAGCTTGGGCCGCAGGCACGAACGCTGGCGCGCACGGCGGCGCTCGACTTCGTGCGGCTTCAGGATCGACCGGATGTGCTCGTGTCGGTTTTCCAGATCGATCAGACCCTCCGCCTGACGCAGCAGTTCACGACCGATCGTCAGCGGCTCCAGGCCGCCATCACGCAGGTGACCGGGGAAGCGAACACCCAGTACCTCTCCGGCACCGACGAGCTCAAACGCGCCGTGGAGGCCGCCGACGCGGCCCGGCAGGCGCTCGACGCGGCATCGGCGGTCGCGGTGAACGCCGCCGAGGGCGCCCCGACGGTTGCGGGCCTCGCGCAGCAGGCGGCAATGGCCGATTTCGTCGTCAACGCCCTGCGCATGACGCAGACGCTGCAGCGCGAGCAGCAGGGGATCTCGTCACTGCACGCGCTGCTCTCGCTCGCGAAGAAGCAGCAGATCCTGTCGGGGCGAAAGACCATCCTGTTCTTTTCCGAAGGGCTGCAGGCGCCGCCCAGTCTCGAGCACGTACTGAAGTCGGCGATCAGCGAGGCAAACCGTGCCAACGTCAGCATCTATGCGGTCGATGCGCGAGGGCTGCTCACCGGCAGCGACATGCACGAGGCACGTGACATGCTGCAGGACGCTGTGCAAACCAGCCAGCGGCAGAACATGTCACGCGGCAACCGTCCGGTTACGCGTGAAGAGGTCATGGTCTCCGACACGGCCGAGTCCGCGATTCGGCTGAACACGCAGGCGACGCTCGCCGAGTTGGCCGAATCGACCGGCGGCACGCTCATTGGCAACAGCAACGATCTGCGCAAGGGCATCACCCGCGCGATTGGCGATCTGAGCGGGTATTACGAAGCCGCTTACACACCCACGAACCAGACCTTCGACGGCCGCTTCCGTCGCATTACCATCAAGGTTGCCCGGCCGGGCGCGACCGTGCAGGCGCGCAGCGGCTACTTCGCCCTGCCGCCCGGGGAAGCCGCGGTCGACTTTCCTTACGAGCTGGATCTCGTGATGGCGTTGCGTGCCGACACGCCCCCGCACGATCTGCCGCTGCACGCGCGCACGTTCCGCTTCGGCCCCGAAGGCGACCGGCAGCGCTTCACGCTCGTCGCCGAGCTGCCGCTCGATTCGGTTCGCACGACCACCGCCGCTCGCGGGCAGCAGCAGCTGCACTTTTCGTTTCTGGCGCTGGTCAGGGACGGTAGCGGCGGTGTGGCCGAGAAGTTCAGCGAAGACACGCCGGTGCTGGTCGCGCCGGACCGGGTTGCCGCGCTGCGGCAGGGCAGCGCCGTGTTCATTCGTTCATTCACGCTTGCGCCCGGTGACTACACCATGCAGGCAGCCGCCATGGATCAACAGTCCAGGCAGCGCGGCGTCGCGCAGGGTCCGATTGCCGCGGCGCGCGCGAGCGGTCTCGCGATCAGTACGCCGGCGTTCATCAAGCGCACCGAGTCGATCTCGCCGGGCGCGCTGCCCTCGTCTGATCCCTTTCGCGTTGGCGAGACCCGTATGGTGCCGTATGTCACGGTCCCCGAAGTCCGGTCCGGCGACCTGCCATTGTTTCTGATGGTCTATCCGGCGTCCACGGAGGCGCCACCCGCCAACGTGCTCCTGGAGTTCTCCCGCCAGGGCAAGGTGACCGGCCGCTCGACGCCCGCGCTGTCCGCGCCTGACCAGGGGCAGATTTCGTTCATCGCGCCGATTCCTGTCTCGCGGTTCCCTCCCGGCGACTACGAGCTCCGCGTTGCCGTGCAGCAGGGATCGCAGACGGCAGAGGAGTCGGTGAAGTTCACCGTCCTGCCTCCCGCCACCGGACCGCCGCGATGACTCAGCGAGTCGCGTGTTCGTTGCTGGCGTACGGTATCGCCGGCGTCTGGCTCCACGCGCAACAGCCCGCGCGGCCGTTGCCGCCAAGATTTGCCACCGAGTCCGAGCTGGTCACCGTCGACGCGTCCGTCCTCGATCGGGACGGCGAACCGATTCGCAATCTCGGTCAGAAGGATTTCGTCGTCTTCGAGAACGGCAAGCCACAGGAGATCGTGGCGTTTCAGGCGATCACGGTGCCGCGTCACGGCGGCGTGGCGCCATCCCGTGTTTCTTCTGTCTCGGCAAACACCGAGCCCCGGACGCCGGGCCGGACGTTCGTCATTCTGTTCGACGAACTGCACCTCACCACCACGCAGGCACACCGCGGCCGAATGGCGGTCGTGGAATTCCTGAACACGGGGACCGCGCCCGGTGATCGCGTGTCGCTCATCGCCACGGGGAGTGACGTCTGGCGCCATGCCCGGATACCCGAGGGTCGAGACGACCTGATTGCGCTCGCGAACTCGCTCCAGGGTCGTTATCCCGTTGATTCGTCGTCCGAGCGCATCTCCGAGTGGGAGGCGTACCGGATCGATGCGCAGCAGGACATGGACGTCGCTCTGCAAGTGAAGCGTCGCTTCGAGTCGTTCGGCGCCGCAGGCCAGTCCCCGATGTCTGGTCCGATTCCCCGGGAGGAGATCGCCAAGAGCTCGCTCGAAGGAATCATCGATCCCGTCATTCGCATGCGTGCGGCGTCGGTGTACAACGCCGCGATCTCCCGCAACAAAAAGACACTGACGGTGCTGACCCGGGCGCTGCGGTCGGTGGCCGACGTGCCCGGTCGGAAAAGCGTGGTGCTGGTGTCGCAGGGGTTCGTCCACGAGCCCGACCTCGACGAGATGCGCGAGGCCGTCCGGGCGTCGCTGCGGGCGAACGCCCCGGTGTATTTCGTCAACACGCGTGGGCTCCTGGCCCTCGGCGAGACGATGAACAGCGCGCAGACCAACCCGATCAACGCTCAGGATACGCTGCTCACGATGACGGATCCGGAGCGCGGATCGGAAGGAGCCGAGTCGATGGCGCTCGACACCGGTGGTTTCGCGATCGAGCACACCAACGACCTGGCACGCGGGATTCTGCAACTGTCGCGCGAATCGGACGCGTACTATCTGCTCGGCTATCGTTCCCCGGATCGGAAACCGGACGGCCGGTTCCGGCGGATCGAGGTTCGCCTCCGTGACGATCGCAGCGGCGTCACCGTGAAAGCGAGGCGCGGCTACTACGCGGCCACCACCGCGGCGCCCGAAGCGAAAGCGGGCGAGGATCCGGTCGTGGTGAGCGCGCTTGATGGTCCGTACGACGTGCCGGATATTCCGTTGCGGGCGATGGCGTTTGCGTTCGACGCGGCGGCCGCGGACGGAGTCAACGTGCAGGTCACCACCGACGTCGACGTCCGTCCCTTCAAGTTCACGGAGCGGAACGGCACGTTCGACGATTCGATGGCGTTCGTCATCGAGGTGCGGGAGAAGACGACCGGACAGCGTTTTCGCTATGACGAGCAGGTGGATATGTCGCTGCACCCGTCGACGCGGGAGCGTCTATCGCGAACGTGGTACTCGGTGTCGCGTGAATTCACGCTGCCGCGCGGCCGCTACGCGGCGCGCATCGTGGTCCGCGATCTCGCGGGCGGCCGGCTCGGATCGGTCACGCACGAGTTCGAGGTGCCGAGTGCTTCAGACTTCCGGACGTCCACGCCGATTCTCACCGACCTCGTGGAGTCTCATGGCACGCCCGCCTCGCTGCGGCCGGTGCTGATCGCCCGCCGGACGTTTCCGCGCAGCTCGATGCTGTACTGTCAATACCTCGTTTACGGCGCGGCAACTGACGGCGCGACCGGGAAGCCGCTGGTAACCGGGGGATACGAGGTCCGCCGGATCACCGGACCCGGTGGCCGCGCCAACGGATCGTCTGCCGCCGAGGTGTTCAAGCGCGCCGCGCCGTCGCCGATTGCGGCTCCCTTCGGTGTGTTGAGCCCGTTTCCGACCGGTACGCTGAGACGGTTGCACGGCATCTCGCTCGCCGGCGCGCCTCCTGGCGAGTACGAGCTGATCCTGACCGTCGCTGATCAGGTCGCCGGTCGCACGCTGACCATCCGCGAGCCGTTCACCATTTCGGGAGACCGGTAACGTGCGTGTGTTGCTGCCCGCGATCGTGGGGTTAGTGCTGTTCAGCGCCGCGGCCGCCTCGCAGACGTCCTCGCCCGACGAGATCGTCAAGCGCGCGATCTCGCTGCAGAACGCCGGGGACCTCGAGGGCGCCGCCGCCGCGTACCGTCAATTTCTCGCCGATCACGCCGACAATATCGAGGCGCGGTCGAATCTCGGTGTCGTTCTCGCCCGGCTGGGCCGATACACCGAGGCCATCGATGCCTATCGCGACGCGCTTCGGCGCGATCCGTCGAAGACGGCAGTGCGATTGAACCTCGGCATCGCGCTCTACAAGGCGCATCAGTTGAGTGATGCCGCCGCCGAGTTCGACACGGTCCTGCAGGCGCAGCCCGACAATCTGCAGGCGCGGTATCTGGCGGCGGACTGTCGCCTGCGTCTCGGCGAACCGGCGAAGACCGTCGCCCTGCTTGCACCACTCGAATCGTCACGTCAGGACGATCACGTACTCGCCTATCTCCTCGGCATGGGTTATCTCCGGACCGAGCAGGTCGACAAAGGGCAGTCGCTGATCGACCGGATCATGCGAAAGGGAGATTCCGCCGAAGCGCGTCTGATGGTGGGCGTCGCCAAACTCGAGAACCACGATTTCAAGGGCGCTATCGAAGATTTCAAACGCGCCGTCGACCTGAATCCCGAGTTGCCGACGGCGCACGGCCTCTATGCGCAGGCCTTGCTCGAGGCCGGCAACCGCGATATCGCGAAGCGGGAGTTCGAGGCGGAGCTGGCGCACAATCCGCTCGATTTCCAGGCCAATCTCTACTTCGGCGTCCTGCTCAAAGAGGAACAGCAGTTCGACAAGGCGATGAAGCACTTGAGCGTGGCGTTGGGGGTGCGGCCCGGGGAGCTGGCGACGCGATACCAGATCGCGTCGCTCAAGCTGGCCGCGCGCGACACCGAGGCGGCGCTGCCGCTGCTCGAGGAGCTCGTGAAGGAGGCGCCGACGTTTCTCGAAGCGCACGTCTCGCTCGCGACCGCTTATTACCGGCTGAACCGCCGCGAGGACGGCGACCGCGAGCGCGCGATCGTCGATCGGCTCAACCAGGAGCTTCAAGCGAAGCAGACGAAAATCAAGCTGCCGTGATCACGTGCCTCTCGTCGAGCGGTTCGCCCGGCCTTGCTTGACATCATAATTCTACATAGGTAGAGTTCTAAGCCGTGAACTTCACCTACCCGACGACCCTGGTCCTCCACGCCCTGGCGAACGGGTTCCGGCACGGGTTCGACATCATCGATGCCACCGAGCTGCCGAGCGGCACGGTCTACCCGATCCTGCGCCGGCTCGAGCGCGACGAGCTGGCCACCGCCGACTGGGAGGACCATGCGATCGCCCGTGAGGAGCAGCGCCCGCCGCGGCGCTACTACGAGCTCACACCGGCCGGGCGGGCAGTGCTTGCCGAGGCGCGCGCCCGGTTCCGCGTCCCGCGCTCGATCGCCGCCCGGGCGCGCCGGCTCCGTCCTGGTGAATCGTCATGATGCCCCGTGTTCCCCTTCGCGCCGCCCTCGCTCTCGTTCGAGTCTTCGCGGTGCTGGTGCCCGCGTCCAGGCGTGCCGAGTGGACCGCCGAGTGGTGCGCCGAGCTCGAGCATCGTTCCCGCCAGCTCGCACGACGTTCTGACTCGACCTGGAGCGCGGATGTGGATCTGATCCGCCGGGCTCTCGGCGCTCTTCCCGATGCCGCCTGGCTGCGGCGCCAGTTCACGCTCGATGCCGACGCCGTGCGTGACACCGTCCACGGTCTCCGCATGCTTGCCACGACTCCCGGCTTTACCGTGTCGGTGCTGGTGGTCTTCGCAATCGGGATCGGAGCGACGACGGCGATCCTGAGCCTGACCGATGCGTTGCTGGTGCGTCCGCTTTCATTGCCCGATGCGGATCGGTTGATGACGATCTGGCAGGTGAACCGGGAGACCGGTCAAGGCAGGCTCGACGTCGCGCCGGCCAACGCCATCGACTTGATGCAGCGGGTTCGATCGTTTCAGACCCTGGCGATCGCCGAAAACTGGAGCGTCAAGCACACGGTGCCTGGTGGCGAACCGCAGCAGCCGCTGCCGGCCGCACGTGTGACCGAGACGTTCTTCGAAGTGCTGGGCCTGCCGATGCTGTACGGGCGCGGGTTCGCCCCGGACGACTATCGCCCGGGCGCCAACCGGACCGCTGTGCTCAGCCACCGAGTCTGGTCCGACCGGTTCGGCGCCGATCCGTCGGTGGTGGGGCGAGTGGCGATCTTCGACGAGAAGGTGCCGTACACGATCCTCGGGGTCATGCCTCCGGGCATCGAGCTGCGGCTGGTCGAGCGATCGCGGCGGCCGGAGCCGCTGGTGTGGCTGCCGCGTCCGGCCTTTGACGGTGCGGAACTCAATAACCGGACTCAGGGCTATTGGAACCTGATCGGCCGCCTCGCGCCCGGTGTGACGCTGCATCAGGCCGAGGCGGAGCTCGCGGTCCTGTCGGCCAATCTCGCGCGTGAGCATCCGAAGACCAACGCCGCGGTGGCGGCCGAGATCGTGCCGCTTCGCGCGCACCTGGCAGGATCGCTTCACGCGCTGCTGCCGTTGTTTCTCGGTGCGGCCGCCATTCTCCTGGCAGTCGCCTGCGCGAACGTCGCGACCTTGTTCCTCGCTCGCGGCGCCAGTCGTGTCCGCGAGTTCGCGATGCGTCAGGCGCTCGGCGCGAGCCGGGGACGCCTCGTTCGTCAGATGCTCACGGAGAGCCTGCTCCTGGCGACGCTTGGCGGCACTCTGGGATTGCTGCTGGCCCGAGGCGCGCTCGACGCCGTCGCGCGTCTCCGGCCGCCCGACATCGCGCTCGCCGATCGCGTGCCGATCGATGCGCGCTCTGCCCTCATCGCCTGCGGTGTGACCCTGCTCGCGGCGCTGGTTGCCGGCCTGCTGCCGTCGTTGCAGCTCTCACGCCCTGCCGCCGCACGTGCGCTGCGCGAAGGCCGCAGCTCCGCGGGGCGACGGACGCACAGCACCCTTGTCGTCCTGGAAGTGGCGGCCGCTTTCGTCCTGGCGATAGGCGCTGGGCTTCTCACGCGCAGTTTCGTGACCCTGGTGCACACCGACCCCGGATTCCAGTCCGACCACGTCTCGGTTCTCCAGGTGTTCGCCTATGCACGGCAGAACACACCGGAAAAGCGGACCCTGTTCTTTGCCGAGCTGGTCGACCGCATGCGCGCGTTGCCGGGTGTGGTCGCAGCCGGCGCCGTCTCGTCGATGCCATTCGGCGAGGCCAAGATCCTCAGCGACCGGATGCCGTTCACGATCGTGGGACGTCCGACTGGTACGGAGCCCGAGCCACTCATCAACATCGTGCCAGTGGTTGGAGATTACTTTCGGGCGATGAGCATCCCTCTGCTCAAAGGACGACTCTTCGACGGCACGGACTCACCGCAGTCACCTGCGGTGGCGCTCGTGTCGCAGGGTGCCCTCCGGCAATTCTGGCCCGATGCGGATCCGATCGGCGCGACCGTGCGATTCCAACTCCTCGGCCGGCGCTACGAAGCCCGCGTCGTCGGCGTGGTTGGCGAGGTGAGGCACGAGACGCTCGACCGGCCGGCCCGTGCGGAGCTGTTCCTGCCGCACGCGCAGTCGGGATTCGGCAGTATGTCGGTGGTGGTTCGCAGCGCACCCGGTTCGGCGGTGACGATCCGGATGCTCAAAGAACAGGTATGGGCGCTCGATCCGGCCCTGTCGATCTATTCGAGCGGCACGCTCGATCAACTGGTCTCGAAAACGTTGACGGGCAGGCGCTTCAACCTGTTGCTGCTGGGCGGTTTCGCCGCGGCCACGCTGCTGCTCGCGACGGCCGGAGTCTTTGCCCTCGTCAGCTTCTCGACGACCCAGCGGTTGCGCGAGTTCGCGGTGCGCATGGCGCTGGGTGCGCAAAGGTCGGACATTGTCCGGCTCGTGCTGATCCAGGCCGTTGCGCTGGCGATGACCGGCGTCGCGATCGGTGCATCGGTTGCGCTCCAACTGACGCCGATGTTGCGAGCGCTGCTGTTTGGCGTGACGTCGAATGATCCAGCGACGTTCGTCGCAGTCGGCGTCGCGCTCGTGGCGGTCGCGGCAGCGGCGTGCTATCTGCCTGCCCGGCGGGCGATCAGCGTCGACCCGTCGCTGGTGCTGCGGCGGGACGTGTAGTACGCGTGGCTTCCGGCTTTAGCCGGAAGGATGCGTGCGGCGCGAAGAATGGAGTGCGTCGCGTTCCAGTTTCGTTCTTCCGCCCTCTGGCGAAAAGGATCATTCAGGACTGCGCCTCGAATATGCGCACTTCCGCCGGCTGGCCGCTGCGGCTGGGCACGGCGACGTACAGTCGGTTCTGATCAGCGACCCACAGGCCGGTGCGGGCGCCATCACGGGTCGGCACCTGCGCGAGCCGCCGTAGCGTGTCACCCTCCCGCTGCACGACGTCGACAAAGCCGTCGCCGCCGATCACGTACAGCCGCTGACGGGCCGCGTCGTAGAAGAGATCGTCGGTATCGCCGACGGCCTGGACGCTCGCCACGGCGTTGCCGTTGGCGGCATCGAGTTCGTGCAGGAGTGCCGGACTCCGACAACCGATGAACACGCGACCGCTCCGTTCGTCGAGCGCCATCGGATAATTCCGACCGCAGCCGTGAGTCGGCCATCGAGCCAGCACTTTCGTCGACTCGCGATCCCCTACCACGACCTGCGACGATCCCGGAAGATTGGCAAACACGCGCTTTCCCTGGAACTCGAGCTGAAACGACTCCGGGTGACCCGCGATCGCGAGACGTCGGACCGCCCGTCCGGAGGCGGGATCGAAGGCGAACAGGCCACCCTCCGCGGCGACGTACACCAGTTTGGCAGCCGCGTCGTAGCGAACGTTGTCGGCGTCTCCGCTGACCGGCACAGTCCACCGTGTCTGCAGCGAGTCGAGATCCACCAGCTGAAGCGTGCCGGTGTCGCCATTGGCGACCGCAACACCATTGACCCCGGAGAGCACCGCGAGCCCTTGCGGCTCATGAAATCCCCGCAGAGAGCGGAGATGAGCGGCCTTCGCGGTGTCGAGCACTTCGAGCGTGTTGTTGCCGAGTGCCGCGACGAACAGCCGCTGGCGCGCAGCGTCGAACGCCAGGTGATCGATCCGCCCGGAGACGTTCGGCAGTGGAATCGTGCCCGCCGCTCGCAACGGTTGCTGCTGCGCGCCAGTCGCGGCAGTCGCCAGGGTTCCGGCCACGCACAACACGCCAATCAACAGCCCTCGCTGCATGGCTCCTCCTTCACAGTCATCGTCCGGCCGGTCCGCAAGGGCGCGCGAATTCAGCGGCAGCCACATCCTTCCGGCTGAAGCCGGAAGCCACCCATCCGAATTCGTTTCCCTCAGCTCGGCTCCCACACCTCCGCATACGGCGCCGGCACAGGCGACCCCGCCGCGAGCGCGGCCTTGACGTCCCGGGCGTGGCGGCATTGTCCGCGATACTCGAACCCGGGGCAGCTGCACGTCACGTCCGCGTCCACCGCGACGATCTCGTACTCGACACCCTTATGAGAAGTACTGAGCGTACGGAAGCGGCGGGCAGACGGGCCCGCGAGCACTTTGGCCAGCCCTTCGAGCGCGCGTGCGAGCGCCTGGAGTTCCCGCTCTCCGCGCACCGCTGTCGTGCGAGGGGTTCCGGCACTGTGTGTGGTTCTGAACTCGTCCGAGGCGCGGCGCAGCAATTGTGCGATCAGCTCATCATCTTCGCCGCCGGTTGCCGGATCAGCGCCGCCGGTGATCGAGTGCAGGACGCGCTGCAGCTCGTCGAGGACGTCGCCGCCCGAGCCCGGGGCAAGCGCCTCGCCGTCGACGATGGCGTTGACGAGCGCGGCTTTGGTTTCGAGAACAGCCTGGACGAAGTCATCGATCGTATCGCGGGCGACGAAATACGTGACGTTGACCGTGCGCGTCTGGCCGATCCGGTAGGCGCGGTCCTCAGCCTGCCAGTGATTGGTCGGGACCCAGTCGAGATCGTTGAACACTACTTGCGTCGCCGCGGTCAGGTTCAGGCCGGTTCCTCCGGCGATGATGTTGGCAATCAACACCCGCACGTCGGCGTCGTTCTGGAACCGGTCGACCAGCGGCTGGCGCATCGCCGCCGGTGTTTTGCCGGTGACGACGACCGCGGCAGGCCCCAGCTCCCGGGCGAGCTTTTGAATCGGGTCGTCGAAACACGAAAACACGATGACCTTCTCGCCCTGATCGATCGCGCCGCCGACGAAGTCGAGCGTGGCGCCGGTCTTCGCGATTGCGAGCGCCTGGCGTGCCTCCACCAGGAACGCGAGCAGCTTGCCGCGCCGGCGCAGCGCGACATCCCGCGACAGGACCGGGCGGCTGTCTTTTCCCGCGAGCAGCTCGAAGACTTTCTTGATGGCTCGTGATCCGGTGCCCGCGGGCACTTCGACCGGCAGCCACGTTCGCAGCTTCGGCGGCAGCGCGAGCACATCGTCTTTCGAGCGCCGGAGCATGACGCCATGCAGCTGGACCGTCAGCTCCTCGATGTTCGAGGCACCGCCGGTCTTCCAGCCGTATTCCCCCTTCTCCGCAGCGCAGTAGCGTTTCGCAAAGGCGAGGAAGCTGCGGCCCAGCGGATGTGCCGCGAGCTGCAGCAGCACGAATAGATCTCGAGGCCGGCTGGTGAGCGGCGTTCCGGTCAGCAGCTGCACGGCCAGCGCCGATGTTGCGGCAGCGGCTGCGGCCGTCAGCTGACGGGCGAGCTTACTGCGCGCGCTGGTGTGGTTCTTGAGGTAATGAGCTTCGTCGAACACCAGCGCCGCCCAGGGGGCGCGCAAGAGATTTTCGATGTGCCGTCCCAGGATGTCGTAGTTGATGATCACCCACTCGGCCGTCAGCGATGCCGGTTGTGACCCCTCAATCACGAGGACCGACGTGTCGGCCGCGACCAGGCCAATTTCGCGTGCCCAGTTCTGCTTGACCGACGCCGGGCAAACGACGAGTCGCGGACCGTCGGGCGTGAGGTGCCGCAGCGAAACGATCGCCTGGCGTGTCTTGCCCAGGCCCATGTCGTCGGCAAGGATCGCGCGCCGCCGGCCGAGCAGGAACGCGACGCCCTCGATCTGGTGCGGGAACAGTCCCTCGGCAAGCGCCACTGCGCTCCTGAATGCCGCATCCGGCTCGCCGGACAGCTTGAGCAGCTGTGCGAAGGCGGCGGCTTGCGCGTCGAGAGTGTCGGCCATTATCGCGGTTCCCAGGCTCGCGGATTTTGCCGCCACGGGCAGTCAGAAGCAACCGAGCCGGTCCAAGCGTCTCGACCCGGCTGCTGTGCTCGCGCACAATAATGGCGTTCAGGATTCCTGCGGCCAACGCAACCCCGGGGGTTACCTGGTCTCCTTGCCCTCCTGTTTATCCCGAGCGCTCGGACCTGCCCCCCGGGCCATGGAAGCGGCCGCATCGTGGAATTGCCGGTCGGAGCCGCGACGGTCCGAGGGAAAAAGAGCCGCCTTGAGAGGGCGGATGCTCAGTTCGAGCTGGTTTTCACCCCTCCCATGACCCACCGATCGAACCATTCGAGATTGCGCTCCATCGCATCCTTCGTCATCTTGGGTTCGGTGAAGCCGTGCGGCTGGCGTGGATAGACGACCATCGTGGTGGGCACTTTCTGTCGCACCAGGGCGTTGTAGAGCTCATAGCCCTGCGACACCGGCACCCGCACGTCGGCCTCGCCGTGTTGAATCAGCGTCGGGGTCGTTACACCCTTGATGTTGAACATGGCGGAGTGTGCGCGCCAGCGGTCGAAGACGTCCCAGTATTCGCCGCCGAAATAGTCCGGCACGAAGCCGGGAATGTCAGCCGTGCCGGTGAAGCTCATGAGGTTGGTGACGCCGGCCCCAACCGAGGCCGCCTTGAAACGCCTGGTCTGTGTGATGACCCATGACGTCATGAAGCCGCCGTAGCTCCAGCCCATGATGCCGAGCCGATCCGGATCGGCGATGCCCATGGCGACGACGCGATCGACACCGCTCATGATGTCGCGGTAGTCGCCGCCACCCCAGTCCTTCGAGTTCGCGTAGCGGAACGTCCGGCCGTAGCCGCTGCTGCCGCGCGGGTTGACGCGCAGCACCGCGTAGCCTCGTTCGGCGAACGCCGGGATCGGATAGGGCCCCGGCATGCCGACGAACGCGCGGGTGAACACGCCGGTCGGGCCGCCGTGCACGATCACGAGAAGCGGGACCCGGCGGCCCTTCTCGTAGCCGATCGGATAAGTGATTAATCCCTCGATCTCCAGGCCGTCGGTCGACTTCCATTTGATCGCGTCGGTCTGGCCGACGGGCGCCTCCGCTGCCGGAGGGATCACCTGGGCGCGTGCGACCTGCTTCGGGTCGAACGTGTCGAGACGTGTGAAGTACGGTTCGGGCGCCTTGTCGGACCATGCGTGCGCGAAGCCGACCGCCGTGCCCGTCCGGTTGAGCGACGGTGTCGTCACGTTGACGTCCTCACGTCCCAGCGGTGCGGGCGCAGTGCCATCGGCGGGCAGGCGCGAGAGACGGCCGATCGTGCCGTGGGTCTCCGAGACGTAGATGCTCCGTCCGTCAGGCGACCATCCGACCAGGTCGGGCTGTTCGTCGAACGTCTTGGCGAGCGATTTGGGTGTGCCGCCGGTCGCGGGCACGATGCGAACCCACGCCGTGCCGGCCCAGGTTGGCGGATCGTCTCCGAGGACGTAGGCGATGGTCTGTCCGTCGGGCGAGAAGAGCGGCGTCAGCTCGCTCGCCGGCGACGACACCAGCGGCCGCGATGGGCCGCCGGCGACGCGCACGATCGAAATGTCGTTCTGTTCGAAGACCTTCGGCGTTGTCTGATGCGCGTAGACGATGGCGGTCGAGTCAGGCGCCCAGTCGATGGCCGTCACATGCACGGCTCCGGTGGCGAGCCTGGTCACGCTCCGCTTTCCATCCGTGCCCCTGGCGACCGGCACGACATAGAGCGCGGCAAGCTTCTCGTTCTCGTCGATCACCCGCATGTCTCTCTTTTCCTTCGCTGCCTTTTCCTCCTCGTCCGACTTCGGCTCGGGCATGACGAACGCGAGCGACTTTCCATCGGGCGCCCAGCGCAGCGTGGTGATCGATGCCTTCTCGTTCGTAATCTGTTCGGCCTCACCGCCGGAAATGCGGATCGTGAAGACGTTGACCTTGTCGCTGCCGCGAGCCGACAGGAACGCGATCGACCGGCCGTCGGGCGCCCACTGCGGGCTGGTGGCGGATTTGTCGCCGCGCGTCAGCTGGGTCGACCAGGAGCCATCGCTCGCCGCTACGTGAATCTGCGAGAGCCACTCGCTCTTCTCGCCGTCCATCACCGCCTCCGAGACGACAAACGCAAC
>Ga0111538_10002307_pt1 | contig 26903 bp, 27 predicted proteins | sample SoiMethybrSBSTD1_FD_79669 | JGI IMG/M metagenome (GOLD analysis project Ga0111538, IMG submission 79669) | Bulk soil microbial communities from a Populus tree surrounding site in Tennessee, USA - Soil MetaG P. TD hybrid SBSTD1 (version 2)... | ecosystem: Environmental > Terrestrial > Soil >...
AGCGACGCGGTGCTCATCCGGCTTGATCTCCTTGGCGACGCCGATTCTCATGGGTTGCGAAGGCTATCTCACGCCACGTGGCCGGAGGCAACCCGTCCGGCGGCGTAGGCAGCGGCAAAGAACCACGGATCCTCATCGGCTCCGCGGCCCATGTGGAAGAGCGGCAAGCCTGCGCAAGCGGCCTCCCAGCCGGTCACGTCGACGGCGGTGGCGCGCTCGAGACCTTCCGGCGTCTCCAGCCCTTCGGGCCAGCCGATCTCGACGTCGCCGGCGAGCGCGAGGACGGCCTGCGTGTGGTGCGATAGCCCGCGGTGACGCGCGCGCCGGTCTCCTTCCGAATAGCGGACGGCGAGGACCGCTGCCCCGCCGAGCGCCCGGGCCGTGAGCACTGCCTCGGCTACTGAAAGCCCGCCGTGCCCCCATGGGCTCGCGGTCCCCACGATGCCGGGCCCGATCGAGCAGAGAACGGCATCGAACCCCTGCTCGGCTGCCCAGACGAAGGCCGCGGCGGTCGAGACGCACGCGACGTCGCCCTCGATGCAGGCCCCGACGGCAACAGTGGTCTCGACGAGCCCGCGCCCACGGAGCGCGCGAACCGTGTCCGAGAGGGAGACGGGCAGCGCGCCTCCGGGAACCTGGACGTACGCGACCCTCCGCCCTTCGCCGAGCCCGGCGGCCGCCGGCGCGACCTGGCTGTGCAGTGAGCAGCAGACGACCGGCAGGCCTCCCAACGACTCCAGCCGCGCGCCGTCCTCCTCCGCGTGCCGAACGGCGTGCTGGAGCGGCGTGTACGGGAGCTTCATCACGTGCGCCCCGGGCTCCCCTTCGAGGTCGAGGCCTCGCGTGAGGTTCGCGTAGAGGACGTCGAAGCCGCCGGACCCGAGCCCGAGCTCGACCGCCTGAGCGTTCACGAGTACGTCGTCCCCGAGCGCCACCGGCCCGGTCATCCCGGGGTAGGCCACGCAGGGCCGGCCGTCGACCTCCAGCCGCACGAGCCCCTCGTGCCGCTCCGTCACCGCGGTGACGGAGCCGCGGCGGAGGCTAAGCACTGCGGGCAGTCTCGACGAGCTCGAGCGTGACATTGAGCATCGTCTCGAGGTCGGCGACGGCGATGTGCTCGGCCGGGGTGTGCACCTGCATCATCCCGTTGGCGAGGTTGACGCAGGGAACGCCGCGCGCGTTGAACACGTTCGCGTCCGCCCCGCCGCCGACGTCGATCGGCCGCGCCTCGAGGCCGGCGCGCTGGACAGCCTGCGTCGCGAGCGCAAACACGGGGTCGTCCGGCCTGAAGCGGTAGCCGGCGTAGGTCTCCGAGATTTGCGTTTCGGCCTCGCACTCCGTCACCGCGGCGGCGAACGTGAACGCGTCGAGCATCTCCTGGACGAGGTCGGCGAGCTTGCCCTCGTCACGCGAGCGGGCTTCGGCCGCGAGCTCGCAGCGGTCGGGCACGACGTTTCTCCCCGTGCCGCCATCGATGAGGCCCACGTTGGCGGTCGTCTCCTCGTCGATCCGACCGAGCCTGAGGTCGGCGACGGCACGCGCGGCGGCGGCGATTGCCGAGCGTCCCTCCTCCGGGGCGAGACCCGCGTGCGCGGAGCGGCCCTTGAAGACGACGTCGATGGTCTTCCCGTACGGCGCCGAGCGGACGATCCCGCCGACGGGGCCGCTGCAGTCGTAGACGAAGCCGAGCTTGGACTGCAGGCGCGTATGGTCGAAGTCCTTGGCTCCCTGGAGACCGACCTCCTCCTTCACGGTGAAGAGAAGCTCGACGCCCGCGTGCGGCCGCACTTCGGAGAGGAGCAGGCGGGCTGCCTCGAGAAGCACCGCCACGGTCGCCTTGTTGTCGGCGCCGAGGATCGTCCCGCCTTCATTCCGGACGAAGCCGTCCTCGCCGACGACCGGCCGAATCTCCCCCACGGGCGGAACCGTGTCCATGTGCGCGCAGAGGAAGATCGAGCCGCCGCCGTTCCGCTCCGCCGGCTCGAGCCGCGCGAGGAGGTTGCCCGCGTCGTCGTCCTCGACCGCCAGCCCGAGGTCGGAGAGGTAGGAGCGGACGACCGCCGCCACGGCATCCTCCTCCCCCGAGGGGCTCGGAATGGCGGCGAGCTCGACGAACAGGTCGAGGACGCCCGAGGCCCAGGTTGCACCCATGGGCGCGATTCTAGGAGTGCGAGGCTGCCTGGCCGACGCCGGTGCGCGAGCGAGCGCGCTCGACGGCGGCGCCGACGAAGTCCCGGAAGAGCGGCGCGGGCCGCGTCGGACGCGACTTGAACTCGGGGTGGTACTGGCTGGCGACGAACCACGGGTGGTCGGGGAGCTCGATCATCTCGACGAGGCGGCCCTCCTGGAACGTGCCCGAGACGACGAGGCCCGCCTCGACGAACTTCGGCCGGAAGGCGTTGTTCACCTCGTAGCGGTGGCGATGGCGCTCGTGAATGACGGTATCGCCGTAGGCCGCGTGGGCGCGCGTCCCCTCCTCCACGTCGACGGCGTCGGCGCCGAGGCGCATGGTGCCGCCGAGATCCTCGATCTCCTTCTGCTCGGGCAGGAGGTCGATGACCGGGTAGGGCGTCTCCGGGTCCATCTCGGTCGAGTTGGCGCCGTCGAGCCCGACGACGTTTCGGGCGAACTCGGAGATGGCGACGTGCATGCCGAGACAGATGCCGAGATACGGAATGTCGCGCTCGCGCGCGATGCGGCACGCGGTGATCTTCCCCTCCCACCCGCGCGAGCCGAATCCGCCCGGGACGAGGACGCCGTCGGCGCGCTCGAGCTCCCGCGCTGCCTCCTCGACGCTCATGCCCTCGGCGTCCACCCACCTCACGTTGACGTTCGTCCCGTGGTAGATGCCCGCGTGCTTCAGCGCCTCGTGAACGGAGAGGTACGCGTCCTGGAGCTTCACGTACTTGCCGACGAGGGCGATCTCCACGTCGCCGTCGCGCTCGGCTATGCGGCCGGCGAGGTCTCCCCAGTCCCCCAGGTCGACGGGCTCGTCGGGCAGGCCGAGCTTCGCGCATGCGAGCGTGTCCAGGCCCTCGTCGCGAAGCGCCTGCGGGACGAGGTAGACGTCGCTTACGTCCTCGTTGGCGATGACGGCCTCGGGATCGACGTCTGCGAAGAGGGCGATCTTGTCGCGGATGTCGCGCGAGAGCGGCTCGTGCGAGCGGCAGACGACGATGTCGGGATGGATACCGATGCGGCGCAGCTCGTTGACCGAGTGCTGCGTCGGCTTGGTCTTCAGCTCGCCGGCCGTCTCGATGAACGGGACGAAGGTCACGTGCAGGTAGAGGACGTTCTCCGGGCCGACCTCGCGCCGGAACTGGCGAATCGCCTCGAGGAACGGGAGCGACTCGATGTCGCCGACGGTGCCGCCGATCTCCGAGATGACGACGTCCGTGTCGGATGCGGCCGCCACGCGGCGCACCCGGTCCTTGATCTCGTTCGTGATGTGCGGGATCACCTGCACCGTCGAGCCCAGGTACTCGCCCTTCCGCTCGCGGCGGATGACCGAATTCCAGATCGAGCCCGACGTGTGGTTCGCGTTCCGAGAGAGGTTCTCGTCGATGAAGCGCTCGTAGTGGCCGATGTCGAGGTCGGTCTCGGCCCCGTCCTCGGTGACGAAAACCTCGCCGTGCTGGAAGGGGCTCATCGTCCCCGGGTCGACGTTGATGTAAGGATCGAACTTCTGCACCTGCACGCGCAGGCCGCGCGCCTTCAAGAGGCGGCCCAGCGAGGCGGCGGTGATGCCCTTGCCGAGGGACGAGACGACGCCGCCCGTCACGAACACGTACTTCGTCGGGCGAGCGCGCATCAGTGTCCCTTCCGGTAGTGCTGCCCCGCTTCGCGGCCGCGGGCGCCAAGCGCGGCAAGAACGCAGGGAGCCTCGGTAACCGTCATCACCGGGGCGACCGAGGACGCCGCAGCGCGTAGTGCGATCGCGGGCGGGAAGCAGGTATGAACTGCCAGCTGGGGCACTAGATCCTTCCCAGGCGATCGAGATCGGCCAAACCGGGCGTGCGCTCGATCAACTCACCGAGTGAGCGGCGCTCACCGGCGACGTTGAGTGCGACGACCCCAGCCACAGCTGCCCAACGACTCCATCCGCGGATTCGGTCCACGGACTTGAAGCCTAGCAGGGCCCCAAGCGCATTCGATCCCGCGTCCCCCAGCATCACTCTCTCGCGGAGATCGTAGGGAAGGAGGAGGACGGCCAGGCCGAGAGGCGCGTCCAGGGCGTAGGCGGCTCCGATGTATGCCTTGAGCGCCCGGCCCGGCTTCGTGTCGAGCTGGTTCAGAAGGTTCGCGCTGCCCGCGACGAGGAGGGCGCCGGAGAGGCTTCGGGTGCGCAGGAGCGCGACGAGCGGGATGCCGACGAGCTTGAGAACGCCTGTCGTCCCTCCCGCAGCGAGGTGTGCGCGGATGCCGCGCTCCTTCCCGCTCCACACATCGTCCGCGAGGCCGATCGCGGCGACCGCGCCGACGGCCGGGTCCGGCCGAACGCCTGCGAGCCAGCCGATGAGCGGCAGGCGCTTGCCCCGGTGGTTCACGGCGAGCGGGCCGGCGGCGAGGAGTGCGTCGAGTAGCTGGCGGCCGCGGTGCGCGAAGCCGGCGGCGTCACGGCCGGTCGCGCGGTGATCGAGGTCGAGGTCGACCTCCTCCACGCTCAGCCCGGCTTGGAGCGCGTCGATCGTCATCCGCACCTCGCAGCCGAACCCGGGTGCGAGTGGGAAGCACGCGGCGCGGGCACGCTCGCTCAGGCGACGCTGTCCGGAGAGCGGCTCGCGGGCCGCGAAGCCCGTCCGCAGATGGATGAGCTCCCGCGCGACGCGCTTGGCAATGCCGAATCCGCCCCCCACGCGACGCGTGAACGCGGCCACGCGGAGGTCGGCGTCTCCCTCGGCAAGGGGCGCCAGCGACCCCCGTAGGTCGGCATCGCAGAGGAGGAGCGGGCCCGGCGCGGCGACGCGCTCGCCCGCGCTCAGCGCCTCGCCTTTCCCCCGCTCCGCGAGGCGGAGGACGACCGCGCCCGCCTCTTCCGCCGCAGCTGCGGTGCCATCGGTGGAGGCTCCGTCGACGACGAGGATCTCGGCGTCGCCCAGCTCGGCCCGCAGGGCCCTGACCGTCTCGCCGATTCGCTCCTCCTCATTGCGGGCCGCAACGAGGACGGTGAGCTCAACCACTCGGAACCGGAACCGACTCGATCGGAGGAGCGACGCCGTCGGTCGACGAAGCCTTGACCCCGTAGTTGCCGGTGGCGCCGCCAGCGAGGAGTAGGGCGAGCGCAACGTGGCCGGGCAAAGTCTCGACGTCGTCCACGCTCGAGACGCCCTGCGTACGGTAGAGCTCGATCGCCGATGAATCCGCGGTCGTCGTCTCGACGCCGACTACCGGCACACCGGATTGCTGTAACCCGCTGATGAGGCCGTCGACCAGGGTCTCCGTCGGCCTCGACTGCGCTTCCTGCTCGGAGGTCGCATCCTCGGGGGGCGCCCAGGAGCGGACGACGACGACGCCGTCGAGCGCGGGAGTCGTTGCGCCCGAACGCTCCTCGACGAGCATGCTCGAGAGCGAGCTCCACGTCGGAGTCCCTTCGCCGTCGACGAGCTCCTGCCCGAGTGTGACGCCGAGATTCCCGAAGTCGTCGCCGCTCTCGGCGTACTCGGCGAGCGTCTGGTCGCTCTTCAGCGCGGAATCGAGCTCCCCCGCATCCACTGGGGTGTCGACCGCGATGAGCCGCACCGGACTGCCGGCGCCGGCGTCGGCGAGCGTGCGCAAGATCGACGAGCGGACGGTTCCGTCCACGGGCCCGGCGAAGAGCACGCCGATGTTCTTGCCGTCGAGTCGTTCCTCCATGAGCGCCGGGTAGCTGATCTCGAGCAGGTCTTCGGCCGCCTTGTTTCGCTTCTCGACGATGTCCGCCCGTCCATTGGCCTGCTGGAGCTGCTCGCTGAGCTGGTCGATCCGGTCGTGGGCGAACCGGTTGTCGGCCGCCGAGAGCTTCCCGGAGATCGCGACGCCGAGCAGGATGCCCACCGCGAGCGCGATGAAGACGGCCGCGAGCGAGGCCAGGTGATAGCGAAGGTCGAACATCTCAAAGGCCGGAAGCAGTGTCGCAGAGGTCGTGCAGCCGGGCGACGGCCTTCGTCGGCAGCGAGCGCACTCCCTCGGCGTACATGCGCCAGAACGGACCCGACACCCAGGCGGTGGCGGTGGTGTGTCGCCCTTCGTCCTCGAGCCGGATGCCCATGTCGAGCTTCTGCTTCAGGTCGTGCCAGGCGAGCTCGCTTGCGGGGCTGACGCGTCGGATGACGATGAGGCCGGTGCCGTGGGGCTTTCGCATCAACCCCGGCCGCAGCGCGCGGACGACCGTCCAGCGCGCGTTTTCCTCCAGGCCGCGCCGGTCCGGCTCGACGCCGGTGTAGCCGGGCCACCAGTCGGGAAGGTGGAACGGCTCCGAGACGAGCGCCCATGCGTCCTCCCGGGAAACGGGGAGGACGAGGGATGCCTCCTTCCTCACAGCCCGAGGATCGACTGCACCCGCTGCGCGAGAAGCTCGATGAAGCGCTGGAGATCGGAGGAGACGGCCACGGCCGCGGCAAGCGCGCCGAGCCCTCCGAGGACGAAGAGGAACATCGGGCCCAGACCGGCGCGGCCGCGGAAGAGGCTCGACACGCCGCGCGCGTCGATGAGCTTGTCCCCGACCTTGAGGCGCGTGAAGAAGGTCGACGACATCCCCTCCCGGTTCCGTTCGAGGAATTCGAGCAGGTTGAAGTGGGTGCCGACCGCGACGATCAGCTCCGCGCCCTTCTCGTGGGCGAGGAGTATGGCCACGTCCTCGCTGATCCCGGGCGAAGGCAGCACTGCCGACGGAAGCCCGAGCCGGTCGATGCGCTCGCGCCCGGGCGCGCGCCCGTCGGTGTAGGCATGGACGATGAGCTCAGCGCCGCTCTGAAGGGCGCGGTCGGAGACCGAGTCCATGTCGCCCACGATCACGTGCGGCTTGTAGCCGGCCTGGATGAGCGCGTCGGCGCCGCCGTCCACGCCCACGAGAACCGGTCTGAAGTCCCGGATGTAGGGCTTGACGATCCGCAGGTCGCGCTTCATCCCGGGGCCGCGGGCGACGACGAGCGCGTGGCGGTCGCGAAAGCGGGTCTGCACCTGTGGCAGCCGCACGCCCTCGGAGAGGAGCTTCGCCTCGTCGCGAAGGTAGCGGAGCGTGTTCTCGGCGAAGCTCTCGAGCGCCTCGGTGACACGGCCGCGCTGCTCCGCGAGCTCGGTCTCGAGCTCGAACTCGGTCAGCATGTGGCCGGCCGCGAGCCGGGAGCCGTTGCGGAACAAGCTCGAGCCGCGGACGACCAGAGACTCACCGTCGCGCACCTCCTCGAAGAGGTCCGACTCGCCGTTCACGTCGACGAGCCGCACGCCGCCGCGGACGAGCTCGAGCGGGCCGGCGTTCGGGAAGCGGCCGCTCATGGACGGCGAGACGTTGAGGACGACGCGCACGTTCGTGGCCAGGAGCTCCTCCGCAGACACCCGGTCGAGGTCGCGGTGGTCGATGATCGCGATGTCGTCCGGCCCGAGGCGCCGCACGAGTCGCTTCGTCCTCTTGTCCAGGCGGGCGGTCCCCGTGAACTCCACGAAACTCACTGCCGCACCGCCTCGATGAACTCCGCTCCGCCGAGCATTCTCTCCACCTCTTCCCTTCGTGCGGATTCTGCCAAGCGTTCGATCCGCGTGTGGGTGGGGTCGCCGGGCACTTTTTCGACACGGAAGTGGGTTTCCGCGGCGCTCGCGATCTGCGGGAGGTGCGTGATCGTGAGCACCTGGGCGCGTTCGGCAAGGCGGCCGAGCGCCTCCGCGACGGCGTGCGCCGTGCGACCGCCGATGCCCGCGTCGATCTCGTCGAAAACGATCGTCGGCTCGCCGGCGCCCGCGTGGGCGACCGCGCGAAGCGCGAGGGCGACCCGGGAGAGCTCGCCGCCCGAGGCCGTCTCGGCGACGGGCGCGAGCGGCAGGCCCGGGTTCGGCCTGATGAGGAACGCGACGGCGTCGCCCCCGCTTGCCCCGTGCTCGCGCTCCGAGACCTCGGCCTGGAACTCCCCGTCCCCCATGCCGAGCCCCTGAAGCTCGGCCGCAACGGCGTCGCCGAACGCCTTCGCCGCGGCGCGGCGTGACTCCGACAGTCGGCCGGCGAGGTCCGCCGCGCGGCGCTCGGTATCCGTGAGCGCCTCCTCCGCGGCGGCGAGCGGATCCACTCCGGCCTCGTGCGCGGCGAGCTCAGCGCGCGCGGCCTCGGCTCTGCCCAGGAGCTCCTCGTAGCTGGCGGCGCCGAAGCGACGGCGCGCGTCCGCGATGCGCTCGAGCTCGCCCTCGACCTCCTCGAGCCGCCCCGGCTCCGCTTCGAGGGACGAGAGGAAGCCGCGGAGCGAGGAGGTCACCTCCTTGAGCCGCTCCTCTATGTCCCCGAGGTTGAAATACTCGGCCTGGAGCTCCGGAGCGAGGTTCGTCACCGGCATGAGGGCATTCGCCGCCTTGGCGAGCTGGTCCACCGCACCCGTCTCGCTCTGCTCGGAGGAGAGCGCCTCTGTCGCATCGGTCGCGGCCCCGGCCAGCTCGGTGACGTGGCGGAGCCGCTCGCGTTCCGAGCGGAGGGCGTCCTCCGTGCCCGGCACGAAACCCTCGGTCCGCTCGATGAGCTGCCGCAGCTCATCGAGCCGCTCGGCGCGCCCCGCTTCCGCGCTCGCGAGCTCATCCCGGTGCCGGCGGGCGGCCGCGAGCTCCCGCCAGGCGCGTACGTGGTCGAGACGCAGACGGAGCTGCTCCTCGCCGACGAACGCGTCGAGGACGTCGAGCTGGAACGACGGCCGCGCGAGGCGCCGCTGCTCGAACTGACCCGACATCGCGAGCAGCCGCTCCACGAGCGCCGCAAGGTCCTCCCGCGGGACTGCGCGGCCCCAGGCGTAGGCTCGAGTGCGGCCGTCGGCGAAGACCCGCCTCGCCGCGATGAGCCCGGTCTCTTCCTCCGGCCGGAGCTCGGCGAGGGTGGCGAGCTCCTCGTCCTCGAGGATCCCCTCCGGGAGATCGAAGTCCGCCTCGACGTACGCCTCGCTCGCGCCCGGCCCGAGGTAGCCGGCGTCCCCGGGCGCGCCGAGGAGGAGCCCGATCGCCTGGGCGAGGATCGTCTTGCCGGCCCCGGTCTCCCCGGTGACCGCGTTCAAGCGCGGCCCGAAGCCCAGGTCGGCTTCGCGGATGAGGACGAAGTTCTCGATGCGAAGGCTTCGGAGCACTTGGTTTAGGGGAACACAGAGTGATAGCGGGTGAAGAAGCTGACCTCGGGGAGAACCGCGAGTGACGCCGTCTCCTCCCCGATCGACACGGTGATTCCGGCGCCCGGCGCGAGGTCGCCGACGGACTTCCCGTCCACGAGGACGGTCACGTGCTGGGCGGCGGAACGGTTCGTCACGTTGAGGTCATGCCCACGCGGCAGGACGAGCGGGCGCGCGTGAAGGGAGTGCGGCGCCACGAACGTGATGGCCATTGCCTCGAGCCCCCACATCATCACGGGCCCGCCGTTCGAGAGGTTGTAGGCCGTCGAGCCCGAGGGCGTGCAGCAGATGAGCCCGTCACAGGGCTGCGAGCCGAGCTCCTCACCGCCTACCTCCCAGCCGAGCTCGACCATGCGGCCCGGCTCCGCGCTCGTGACGACCACGTCGTTGACCGCGACCTGCGGCCCCTCGGCGAGGCTCGCGGCGAGCGTGCAGAGCTCGACCGTCTTGTACTCGCCCGCGAAGACTCGGCGAAGCGCCTCCTCGAGCTGGTGGCCCTCGGCGCTTGTGAGAAAGCCCATGCGGCCGAAGTTCACGCCGAAGACGGGAGTCGCGGCTCCGAGCGTTGCCCTGAGGGCTCGAAGCATCGTCCCGTCGCCGCCGAGCGCGACGACCAGGTCGGGCGCGCCCTCGCCGAGGGACGTGAGCTCGACTCCTGCCTCGGCCGCGAGCTCTCGCATGCGGCTCTCCGCGTCCCCGATTCGCTCCGGGCGGCCATGGGTGAAGAGCGCGGCGCAGGTGACTTTGTCGGGCACGCTAGGCGACGGCGCGGAGGTAGAGGAAGAACTCACGGTTTCCCTTTGGGCCGGGCAGGCCCGAGTCGGCGGCGCCCTCCACCCGGGCTCCCCAATCGGCCGCCTGCACCGCGATCTCATCGACGACGCGCTTGTGGACCTCGGGGTCGCGGACGACGCCGCCCTTGCCGACCTCCTTGCGGCCGGCCTCGAACTGTGGCTTGACGAGGACGACCGCCCGCCAGCCCGGCGCCGTGCAGCCGAGCGCCGGCGGCAGGGCCTTCGAGAGCGAGATGAAGGAGACGTCACAGGTGACGAAGGCCGGCCTGAAAGGCAGCTCCTCGCAATCCAGGTTGCGCACGTTCACGCGCTCCATGACCGTGACGCGCGGGTCCTCGCGGAGCTTCGGATGGAGCTGGCCGTAGCCGACGTCGAGCGCGCAGACGCGCGCAGCGCCCGCCTGGAGAAGGCAGTCGGTGAAGCCTCCGGTCGAGGCTCCGACGTCAAGGCAGTCCTCGCCCTCGACGTCGACGGCGAAGGTCGCGAGCGCATTGGCAAGCTTCTCCCCACCGCGAGAGACGAAGCGGGGGCCGCGCTCGACCTGGATCTCCGTCGTCTCGTCCACCTGCTCACCCGCCTTTGCGTGGCCGGGCACCTTTCCGGCGAGGACGAGCGCCTGCGCCTGGGAGCGCGTCTCGGCGAGCCCGCGCTCGACCATGAGGACATCCAGCCGCTTCTTGGTCACGTGGGCAGCGTAACGCCTGCCCTGCGCCGCAATCGTCAAGTGTTAGGTACGCCGATCGCGGATTGTCCCTACGAGCTCGGCGAGAACCGACGTGTCCCCCGGCAGTTCGGCCAGGCGCTTGTTTACCCGCGCCCGCGCCCCGTCTGCCAGCTCCCGCGCGCGCTCGAGCCCGTGTAGCGAGACGTACGTGACCTTGCCGGCGGCCTCGTCCTTCCCGGGCGTCTTGCCGAGCTCGGAGGCCGTGCCCGTGGCGTCGAGGATGTCGTCGACGATCTGGAAGAGCAGGCCGAGCTCCTCCCCGAAGGCCGCCCACGGCTCCCGCTCGTCGGGCGGGAGGCCCGCGACCGCGACCGCGCACGTGACCGACGCGCGCAGAAGCCTGCCCGTCTTCAGCTGGTGCAGGTGAACGAGCCCGTCGGCGTCGAGGTCACCGTCGGTCGTCACGTCCACGTACTGGCCTCCGATCATCCCGAGGGTCGCGGCGGCGAGCTCCCGAGCCGGCGCCGGGCTCTCGTAGCCGAGCACGAGGCGGAAGGCCTCGGTCAGGAGTGCGTCCCCCGCGAGGATGGCCACGCCTTCCCCGAAACGCACGTGGGAGCTCGGCTGGCCGCGCCGAAGGTCGTCGTCGTCCAGCGCGGGAAGGTCGTCGTGGACGAGGCTGAACGTGTGCACGAGCTCGAGCGCGCAGGCGGCGGGCAGCATCGCGCCAGGGTCCTGCCCGAGCGCCTCTCCGGTCGCCAGGCAAAGAACCGGCCGAATCCGCTTCCCGCCGCCGAGGAGCGAGTAGCGGAGCGCTTCCTCCAGCCCGCCGAGCTCGTCGGCGAGCGGCAGGCGGGTCAGTTCGACGTCGACGAGCTCACGGAGCTCGTCGGGTGACCTCACGCGGGGCCCTCCCGGCGGGCGAGGTCGATCTCGGCCTGGATCTCCTTGGCCAAATCGGCCAGACTCTGCAGCACGTCGACCGCGCGCTCGGGGTCGCCTTCGGTCGCCTCGAGCTGTGTGTGGGCTCTCTCCAGCCGATCGAGCAGCTCCTGCAGCCGGGCGACCGACTCGGGTTCCTGCGTGCTCACCGTTTCGCCTCCTTTGCGACCTTGCCGAGGATTCCGTTCACGAGCTTGGCAGCGTCCTCCGACGAATAGCGTCGTGCAAGGCGAACCGCCTCGTCGATCGACACCTCGAGCGGCACATCGTCCCGGTCGAGCTCGTAGAGCGCGATGCGGAGGATGTTGCGCTCGAGCGCGCCGAGCCGCTCGGGCGACCAGGCGCTCGACGCCTCCCCGATCGCCGCGTCGAGCTCCTGCGTCTCGGCCGCGACGCCCTCCGCCAGCTCCTGCGTGTACGGGTCGAGCTCACCTTCGTAGAGGGATGCGAGCGGCTGTCCGGTCACGTCCCACTGGTAGAGCACGAAGAGGGCCGCGCGCCGGGCGGCGCGGCGTCCGGTCGTCATGCCGCTCCTCCGCGAAGTGACTCGAGCGACGGAGCTGCGTCAGCGAGGAAGGAAGTCGTGTAGTCGCCGCTTCCGAACTCCTCGCTGGAGACGATGTCGAGCGCGAGGTCACGCGTCGTCGGGACGCCTTCGAGCTCGAGCTCGGAGAGCGCGCGCCGGCCGCGGGCGATCGCGACCTCGCGGTCCTCGCCCCAGACGATCACCTTCGCGATCAGGGAATCGTAGAAGGGCGGGATCGCATAGCCCTCTTCCACATGTGTGTCCACGCGCACGCCCGGGCCGAGCGGCGGCCGGAAACGGGATACGCGGCCGGGCGCCGGCCGGAAGTCCTCGGCCGGGTCCTCGGCGTTGATCCGAAACTCGATCGCATGGCCTCGCAGGTCTGCGCGACCCTCCCGGGGAAGGCCTTCCCCGGCCGCGACAGCGAGCTGGGCGTGAGCGAGGTCGATGCCGGTGACGAGCTCGGTCACGGGATGCTCGACCTGGAGCCGCGTGTTCATCTCGATGAAGTAGAAGCGGCCGTCGGCGTCGAGGAGAAACTCGATCGTGCCCGCGCCCCGGTAGTGGAGGGCTTCGCAGGCCCGATGGGCGGCTCCTTCCATCTCGGAGCGGATCTCGGGTGTGACGGCGGGCGACGGCGACTCCTCGACGAGTTTCTGATGCCGGCGCTGAATCGAGCAGTCGCGCTCGCCGAGCGTGAGGACGGCTCCCTCCCCGTCCCCGAGCACCTGGATCTCCACGTGACGCGCGCCGACGACGGCCTTCTCGACGTACAGAGAGCCGTCGCCGAAGGCCGACTGTGCCTCGGAGGACGCCGTGCGGTAAGCCGCATCGAGCTCGTCGGCGGACTCGACGAGGCGCATGCCGCGCCCGCCGCCTCCCGCCGAGGCCTTGAGCAGCACCGGAAGGCCCACCTCGGCAGCCACCTCGCGCGCCTGGTCGAGGTCCACGGCCCCGTCCGAACCCGGGACAAGGGGCACGCCCGCCTCGACCATTGCCTCTTTGGCCGCGATCTTGTCGCCCATCGTCTCGATGGTCTCCGCCCTCGGCCCGATGAAGACGAGGTCGTTGTCCTCACACGCGAGCGCGAAGGCAGCGTTCTCGGCGAGGAAGCCCCAGCCCGGGTGGACGGCGTCGCACTCGGTCGTGGTTGCGGCGGCGACGAGAGACGGGATGCGCAGGTAGCTGTCGGCCGGGAGCGGTGGCCCGATGTGAACCGCGCGCTCGGCGAGGCGGACGTGGAGGCTCTCGCGGTCGGCGGTCGAGTACACGGCGACGGTCTCGACGCCAAGCTCACGACAGGCACGGATGATGCGGACCGCGACCTCGCCGCGGTTGGCGATCAGGACCCGCTCGAACACGAACCCTCTCGGCTCGAACTCGGCTCGTTTCGCGCGCCACGCGCGCGTCTTTCAGCGATACACTCGAAGCGGAGGGAGGCTCGCGGCGGCCCCGGGGGTTCCTCGGCTCGAAACGACACTAGAGGGCGTCGAGCGGACGGCCATTCAGCAGCTCGAGCTCGAAGAGGAGCTGCCCGTACTCGACCGGCTGGGCGTTCTCGACGCACACGCTGCGCACGACCGCCTCGACGTCCGCCTTCACCTCGTTCATGAGCTTCATCGCCTCGAGGATGCACAGCGTCTGGCCCGGCGCGACCGGATCGCCCTCCTCGACGAACGGCTCCGCCCCCGGCTCCGGCGCGCGGTAGAACGTCCCCACCATCGGCGACTCGATCCTGATCGTCCCGTCGGCGGGCGGGCCGACCGGCGCCTCGACGTCGCCTTCGGGCTGGGCAGCCGTCCCCGCGACCCCGACGGCCGGCACCTCCGTCGCCGCCTCGTCGCTACGGCGCACGGTCACGCGCGTCTCGCCCTCCTCGATCGTGACCTCCCCGATCCCAGACTCCTGCACGATCCGAATCAGCTCGCGGATCCGCTCCGCTTCGCCCTGCTCGAGCCCGGCCCGCGCCAGGCTCTCGGCATCCGCGCCCCGGCTCCGGATCGAGCGCAGAAGCGGCTCGGCCTCTTCCCCGAAGAGCGCGAGCAAGAGCAGCTCCTCGTCGCTCGACGCAAGCCCGTCGGCCGCGTCGCGGACGTCGTCCAGCTCGACGGGCATCTCCTCGCGACGCGCGCCTTCGCCGATCAGCTTCACCGCCCGCCGCACGGTCGGATCGATCTCCGCCGGCGGCGAGCCAAAACGCCCTTCGATGAGATCGCGGAGTTCGTCCACGACGACCTGCCAGCGCTGCGCCGAGAGGACGTGGAGCACCGCCTGCGACCCGAGAATCTGCCCGATCGGCGATGCAAGCGGCGGCCACCCGCACTCGCGCCGGAGCTCCGTGAGCTCGTCCAGGACCTCGTCGAGCCGGTCGGAGAATCCGTGGGCGCGGAGGTTCGCGTCCAGCTCGGCCACGAGCCCTGCCGGCAGGCTGTGCTCGGCCGCCCGCACAGCGACGCGCGGCGAGAGCGGCGGCACTGGGACGTCGCCCAGCGCGTCGTCCACGAGCTCCGAGCCGCGCCAGAGAGTCTCGAGATCGACTCCCGAGTCCACGCCGAGGCCCGCAAGCGATTGCGTCAGCGATTCCGCCGAGACGCGGTGGAGCGAAAGCGCAATCGGATAGAGCGCGCACGCGATCACCCCGGCACCCGCGCGCGCCGCCTCGAGCGACGACGCCAGCGCCGCGCCGCCGGCTCCCTGGCAGTGCAGGCCGACGGGCAGCTCGCTCGCCTCGCCGACGCGCTCGACGAGCTCGCGCGCTTTCGCAGGATCGAGAGACCCGGATGGGTCATGGATGAGGACACGCGAGGCCCCGAGCGCGCCGAGGTGATTGGCCCGCTCGAGCAGGACGTCCGCGTCGCCGCCCAGCCCGGGGCTGTGCACGAGTCCGACGGCAAGCTCTTTCCCCGCTGCACGGATCGCCTCGGCCGCTTCCTGGAGATTCGCCAGGTCGTTCAGCGGGTCGTGGATCCGGAAGATGTCGATGCCGCTCTCGGCCGCGCTCGCCACGAAGCTGGAGACGAGGTCGCGGGAAAGCGGACGGGAGCCGACGAGCAGCCGCCCTCGCAGCGCCATGCCGAGCGGCGTCGAGCAGCGCGAGCGAATGGCGCGAATCCGCTCCCACGGGCTCTCCACTCCCCGGCGCACCGCAGAGTCGAAGCAGCCTCCGCCCGAGACCTCGAGGTACGCGAACCCGGCCGTGTCGAGGATCTGCGCGAGCTCGAGGACCCGCGAGGACTGCATCTGCTGCGCGAGCGGCTCCTGCGAGAGGAGCCGGATGCTGGTGTCGACGAGGGCGGGCACGGCTACGCCCGTGAGATGTAGCGCGCCTCGCGCGTGTCGACCTTGATGCGGTCGCCGACGTTCACGAAGAGCGGCACCTGGACGACCGCGCCCGTCTCGAGCGTGGCGGGCTTGGTCACGTTGGAGACCGTGTCGCCTTTGACGCCAGGCTCGGTCTCGACGACCGCGAGCTCGACGGAGGCGGGCAGGTCGACGGCGGACGGGCGGCCGTTGACGAGGAGAAGCATGACCTCGCTGGACGGCTGCATGTACGGGAGCTGGCTCTCGAGATCCGTGTGCGGAAGCGAGATCTGCTCGTAGTTCCCCGTGTCCATGAACACGACCTCGTCGCCCGCGTCGTAGAGGTACTGGACGCTCTTGGTCTCCGTGCGGACCCGCGGCATCTTCTCGCCGGCGCGGAAGGTGCGCTCCACGACCGAGCCCGAATCGAGGTTCTTGAGCTTCGTGCGCACGAATGCGCCGCCCTTTCCGGGCTTGACGTGCTGGAACTCGACGATGCGCCAGACGTGCCCGTCGAGCTCGACGTGCATGCCGTTCTTGAACTGGTTGGTCGAGACCGTTTCGGCCAAAGCGGAGCCAGTTTAGTTGAGGGTCACCAGTTCTTTGGTGAAGCCGCTCAGCACCTCGGCACCGTCCTCCGTCACGACGACGAGGTCCTCGATGCGCACCCCGCCGCGGCCGGCGAGGTAGACCCCCGGCTCGACGGTGACGACGTTGCCGGCGAGGAGCGGCCCCGCCGCTGTCTGTCGGAGTACGGGGAGCTCGTGCACCTCGAGGCCGACGCCATGGCCGAGCCCGTGGAGGACGTTGTGGCCCGCGGCCTCGATCTCCATACGGGCAATCGCGTCGAGCCCGCGGGAGTCGGCACCGGCGCGGACCTCGGCGAGCGCGGCTCCCTGGGCGCTCGCGCAGACCGAGTACGCCTCGCGCAGCGCTTCGGGGAGCTCGCCGGTCGCGAACGTGCGCGTGCAGTCGGAGCAGTAGCCGTCAACCTTCGCGCCGAGGTCGACGACCACGGTTTCGCCGGCGCCGAGCTCGCGATCACCGGGATGGTGATGCGGCAGCGCGGCGTTCGGGCCCGAGCCGACGATCGGCTCGAAGGAGATGTCGTCGGCCCCCTCCTCGTGGATGGCGCGCACGATCCACCAGGCAACGTCGGCCTCCGACTTCCCGACGACGCTCTCCCCGGCGAGGCGCGCGAGGACCGCGTCGACGACCTGCGCCGCGCGTCGGATCGCGTCAAGCTCGGTGGGCTCCTTGACCGCGCGCAGCATCATCGGCACGGCCGCGAGAGGGACGAGCTCGACTCCCGTCGAGAGCAGGTCGGCGTGGCGCGCGACCGTGACGTGGTCGGACTCGAACGCGACCGGCGCATCCGCGAGCCGCCCGAGCTCCGTCGCGACCCCGGGTAGGAAGTCGCGCTCGACGATCTGGATCTCGACCCCCTCGACGGCCCGGGCGGCTTCCGCGTAGCGCCCGTCGGTCATCAGCACGACCTCCTCGTGTTTCACGAGCACAAACGCATTCGAGCTCTCGAATCCGGTGAGGTAGCGGACGTTCACCGGGTTGGAGACGAGGAACGATGCGATCTCGAGCCGCTCCATCTCGGCGCGCAGGCGCTCGACCCGGCCGTTCACGACTTGGCCTTTCCCTTGTGCGCGAGAAACACAAGGGCTTCCTGATACCCGTCGGGGCCCTTGCCGATCACACGATGGTCGACGACGTCTTCGATCACGGAGACGCGCCGCCATTCTTCGCGCGCGCGGATGTCCGAAAGGTGTACCTCGACGACCGGGACGGTGAAGAGCTCGAGGGCATCCCGGATCGCGTAGCTGTAGTGCGTCCACGCGCCCGGGTTGACGATCACGCCGTCGGCCCAGCCCCGCGCCTCGTGGCAGGTGTCGATGAACTCCCCTTCGTGGTTCGTCTGCACGCAGCGCACCGAGCAGCCGAGCTCCTTTGCCCACCGGTAGATCCGGGTCTCGAGCTCGGAGTAGGCCATCCCGCCGTAGAGCGCCGGATCGCGCTCTGCGAGCGCGTTCAAATTGGCTCCGTTCAGGACGACGACCTGCACCGGCCGAGTCTACTTCCGGATCAGGGCTTCGAGCGCCTCGCGCGCGGCGGCGTCGGGAAGGGTCGTCACAACCGGCTTTCCGGGCGCCTCGAGGAGGACGAAGACGCCCTCACCCTTCTTGTCGCGCTTGAGCGAGGCCCACGCCGCATCCGGGTCTGCGGCAACCGGCTCGGGCCGAAGGAGCTCCTCGACGACTTGCGTGTCCAGATCCGAGAGGCGCAGCGCGGCGAGGAGCCCGAGAGCTACGGCGTCGCCGTGCCTAACGGTGTAGCCGGAGGCGGACTCGAGCGCGTGGGCAAACGTGTGGCCGAGGTTGAGAATCGTCCGCCGGCCCTCGCTCTCAAGCGGGTCGGAGAGGACGACGCCCGCCTTGTAGGCCGCGCAGGCGCGAATCATCTCCTCCTCGGGCAGCTCCCAGACATCAGTGCCCGCGAGGAGGCCGGTCTTGACCACCTCCGACATGCCCGCGCGCCGCTCGGCGTCGGGCAGGGTGGCGAGGTAGACCTGGTCGAGGAGGACGGCCTGCGGGAAGTGGAAGGCGCCTGCGAGATTCTTGCCTCGCGCCGTGTCGATTCCCGTCTTCCCGCCGATGGCCGCGTCCACCTGGCCGAGAAGTGTCGTCGGCACCGCGATCCAGTCGACGCCGCGGAGATACGTGGCAGCAAGAAAGCCAGCCACGTCCGTCGTCGATCCGCCGCCGAAGGCGAGGAGGGTCCCCTCGCGGCCGAGCTCGACCTCGCCCCAGAGTCGCGCCACCACGGCTTGGTCCTTCGCGCGCTCGCCGGCCGGAACACGGTGCACGGCGCCCTCCACAGGCGGCTCGTGGAGCGTGAGGACGTGCTCGTCCGCGATCACGGCGACCGGACCCTGGCTCAGCGCGTCTGCGACTTCGCCCATGCGAATCCCGAGCGCCGCGAGGAACGTGCCGTCGGCATCGGCTGCGGTCGCGTCGGCCGTTTCCGCGTATACGCCCTGCCGCTCGGAGAAGAGGCGCCGAAAGTCGTTCTCGTCGCGCGCAAGCGGACGATCCGACCCACGTACCCGCTCCCAGGCAGCGTCCGGGTCGACCTCCACCTGGACGGCGAAGGCGTGCGCTCGCAGTCGCTCCCGCGTCTTCTCGGAGAGCACCGCGCCCCCGCCTAGCGCGATGACCGAAGGAGGCCCTGCAAGGGCTTCGGCGACGATCTGCTCCTCGAGCCTGCGGAACTCGGGCTCTCCGCGCTCGAAGAGCTCCGGGATCGGCCCGTGCAGCCGCTCGATCTCGGCGTCCGTGTCCACGAACGGGCGGGCCGTGCGCTCGGCGACCTCGCGCCCGATCGTCGACTTCCCCGCCCCCATGAAACCGATGAGGGCGAGGTGCTTCCCTAAAGCTCCTACCTCCGAGACCAGGGGATCCGCTCCACGTACGAACGCCACGCGGCGACGAAGTCCCCGACCGAGTCGCCGCCGAACTTCTCCCGCGCCGCCCGGGCGATCTCGAAAGCGACGCAGGCCTCGGCGACGACCGCGAGCGCCTCCACCGCGGCGACGTCCGAACGTTCGACGAGCGCCTGTGCCGGCTCGCCGGTCTCGAGGTCCGCCGAGCGGAGCGGCCGCATCAACGTGGGCAGCGGCTTCATCGCCGCACGCACGACGATCTCCTCGCCGTTGGACACTCCCGCCTCCAGCCCGCCGGCGTGATTCGTCTCACGCCGGTAGCCGCCTTCGTCGCGCAGGATCTCGTCGTGGGCCTCGGAGCCCCGCAGGCCCGCCAGGGCGAAGCCGTCGCCGATCTCGACGCCCTTGACGGCCTGGGTGCCCATGAGCGTCCAGGCGAGCCGGGCGTCCAGGCGGTCTTCCTTCGTCGCGTAGGAGCCGAGGCCCGGCGGAACGCCCCTTGCCCGCACCTCGACGATCCCACCTACGGTGTCGCGGTCTGCCCGCGCCGCGTCGATACGGCTCTCGAGGTCGTCGCCCACGGACGTCCCGGACACGTCGATGCCGATCTCGCCGACGAGCGCCTTGGCCACGGCGCCGCCCGCAACGATCGCCGCGGTATGCCGGGCGCTCGCGCGTTCGAGCGCGTTGCGCGCATCGGAAAGCTCGTATTTCATGACGCCCGCGAGGTCGGCGTGGCCCGGGCGCGGCAGCGTCACGGGCTCCTTGCCCTTCCCGGCCGGTTCCGCGTCGGGCGGCCACGGGCTCATTCCCCACTCCCAGTTCGCGTGATCGCGATTGCGGACGATGAACGCGAGCGGCGTCCCGAGGGTGCGGCCGTGCCGAAGACCGGCGAGGACCTCGAGGGTGTCCGTCTCGATCTGCTGCCTCGGGCTGCGCCCGTAACCCTGCTGGCGACGATGGAGGTCTGCCTCGATCACAGCCCGGTCGAGGCCGAGGCCGGCGGGCAGGCCCGTGACGATGCCCACGAGCGCGGGGCCGTGAGACTCGCCAGCTGTCGTCAGCGTGAGCACCACGCCGCAAAGCCTATGGCTCAGGCTTCGAGGAAGCGATCGCGGTACCCGAGCGCGACGGCGCGCCCCTCGACGTTCAAAGCGGAAGCACGGCCCGCATGACAGGGACCGGCGCCTGGAGGCCCGTCCAGCGCTCGAACGATGCCGCCCCCTGGCCGAGCAGGACCTCGAGGCCGTCGACGACTCGGTCGCACCCCACCGTGCGCGCGGCGGCGACCAGGGCCGTATCCGATCCGTCCTGCCTGTACGCGAGGTCGACGACCTGCTGCCCGGGCGAGAGCTCGACCAACGCCTCGTCCCGAATCGGCGTCGCGTTGACGATGAGGGTTACCTCTCGCCCCGACGGGGGCCAGTCGCTTTCGGCAGAGATTTCGCTTTCGGGGAAGAGCGTGCGCAGGCGAACGGCGAGCGCGTGCGCCCGTTCGGCGTCCCGTGCCGCGACGGTGATCGACTCTGCGCCGGCATCTCCGAGGGACGTGGCCACCGCCTGTGCTCCCCCGCCCGCGCCGAGGACGAGCACACGGGCACCTTCGGCTTCGACGAGGCCTACGACCGCTGGGCCGTCCGTGCTCGACCCGAGCACGCGCCCGTCGCGGACGACGAGCGTGTTCACGGATCCGGCGCGGGCAGCCACGTCGTCGAGCTCGTCGCAGTAGCCGACGACGGCGGTCTTGTGCGGAATGGTCACGTTCGCCCCCGCGAAGCCGAGCGCCGCCAGGCCGGCCACGGCCTCCTCGAGGCGCTCCCGTTTCACGGGCAGCGGCACGTACGCCCAGTCGAGCGCGACCGCGGCGAAGGCGGCGTTCTGCATGAGCGGGGACAGCGAATGGTCGACCGGGTCGCCGATCAGACCCACGAGCCGTGTGGCGCCGCCGATTGTCAACCGCAGTTGAGTCCGCCGCGCGGGTAGTTGTTGAACTCCTCGAGGCTCGGGGTGAAGAAATGGCTCTTGCAGTCCGCCTTGCGCACGTAATAGAGGTAGTCGACCTTGGCCGGATGTGCGGCCGCCTGCATTGCGGCGAGCCCCGGGTTTGCGATCGGCGTCGGTGTCAGGCCCGGAAACCTGCGGGTGTTGTAGGGGTTGTCGGATTCCAGTTGGCTCTGCAGGATCGCCTGGGTCGGAGGAATGTCGAGCCCGTAGCGGAGAGTCGCGTCGATCTGCAGCGCCATGCCCAGGTGGAGCCTGTTGTAGATCACCGCAGCCACGAGAGCCCGCTCCTTCGGCACCTGCACCTCCTTCTCGATCATCGAGGCGATGGTGAGGACGTCGTACGGGGTCAGGTTCTTCGACTTCGCGTACTTGAGGTCGATCTGGCTCCAGTTGTGGTCGAAGGCCTCGAGCTGGTCGCCGACGAGCTCCTTCGACGTCGTGTCCTCCGTGAAGTCGTAGGTCGCGGGAAAGAGAAAGCCCTCGAGATTCGGCACGTTCTTCGGGAAGCCGGCCGGCGGGTCCGTCGTCTTCGTGACCCGCAGGTACTCCTGCTCGGAGAGGTTGGGCGTGATCTGGCGCTTGTCCTCGGCGATCTTGTTCACCGCGGTGATGCGGTCGGCCATCTCGACACGGGTGAAGCCCTCCGGGAAGACGATGCGCAGGACGGGCTTGGGCGGCGGGCCCGTCGTCGTGTCCTGCGTAGCGGGGCCCGAGCTCGCGCCGCTGTTTCGGCCGACGACCGCAAACGCGATGGCGGCGAGCACACCGATCCCGAGGATCAGCCCGCCGAGAACCGCGAGCGCGCGGGTCGTGGAGGACGCCTGCCGGTGGCGTCTTATCTCGGGAGGGCGCTCTTCCATTCCAGGTAGTTCGAAAGTAGGTGGGCCGCCGCGACGGCATCGGGCGGGGCCTCGGACGTCTGCGCCTCGGCGAGCTTGGTCGTGAACCGCTCGTCGAAGCTCTCTATCGGCACTTCGGTCACCGCGCTGAGAGCGGACACGAATGCCTCGGTCTCCTCGGCCTGCGCTCCCCGCTCGCCGCGCAACGTCACGGGCAGGCCGACGACGATCTGCTCGACCCCTTCGCGCTCGGCCAGCTCGGCGAGATGCTTCAGGCCGGCCGGGGCCGACGCATTCTCGACGACCTCGAGAGGCCTCGCCAGGGTCCCCGTCGGATCCGATACGGCGACGCCGGTCCGCGCGGAGCCGTAGTCGAGGGCGAGCACCTTCACAGGCGGGCCAGTCTAGTCAGACAGGGCGGCGATCAGCGCCTTCTCCGCCTGTGCCAGCGCGTCTGCGAGCTTCTCAGGGTCGCGGCCGCCCGCGCGCGCCATCGTCGGCCGGCCTCCTCCCCCGCCGCCCATGAGCGCCGCGGCCTCGCGGATGAGCGCGACGGCGTCCAATCCGCGCTCCTCGAGCGAGCGGTCGAGGTTGACGACGAGGTGTACGCGTCCGTCTTCGCGCGCTCCGAGCACGACGGCCGCCGGCGCATGCTGCTGTTTCAGCCGGTCGGAGAGCTCGAGCATGTCGTCCGGGGTCGACTCGCCGAGCTCCATGACGATCACCTCCACCCCGCCTGCCTGGTTTCGCCTCTCCGCGACGACCTCGGGACCCCCGCTCGTCTCCGACGTGCGCTTTGCCTCCTTGCGCGCCTGGCCGAGCTCCGACCGCAGGGCGGCGGCCTCGTCCGCCTGCGCGCGAAGGTACGCGAAGGCCTCGCCGGAGGTCACGGCTTCGATACGCCGCACGCCCGAGCCGACGGACCCTTCGGAGATGATCGCGAACGGCCCGATCTCAGCGGTCGAGCGCACGTGGGTGCCGCCGCAGAGCTCGCGCGAGAAGCCGGGGACTTCGACCACGCGGACGACCTCGCCGTACTTCTCGCCGAAGAGCATCATCGCGCCGAGCTTCCGCGCCTCCTCTATCGGCGTCAGGAACGTGTGCACCGGGAGGTTCTCGAACACGCGCTCGTTGAGGATCTCCTCAACACGCTCGCGCTCCTCAGCGCGCATCGCCTGCGGGTGGGTGAAGTCGAAGCGCAGCTTGTCGGGGCGGACTGCCGAGCCGGCCTGACGCACGTGGTCGCCGAGGACCTCCTGAAGCGCCTTGTGCAGGAGGTGTGTCGCCGTGTGGTTGGCCATGGTCGGAAAGCGCACCTTCCAGGGGACGCAGGCCTTGACCCGTTCGCCCGCGGAGAACCCATCTCCCCGGAAGACGAGGGCCTGGTCCTCGCCGAAGCGGAACGCGGCCGCGAGCTCGGCGCGCTTCCCGTCGGCCTCGATCCAGCCCTGGTCGCTCACCTGCCCGCCGCCGTCGGGATAGAAGGGGGATTCCCGCAGTTTGGCGAGGAAGGTGCCGTCGCCGAGGTCCTCGAGGGCGCCGATCTGCGTGAGCACCTCGGTCTTCTCCCAGCCGAGGAACTCGGTCTCGAAGCCGGCCTCGCGCGCGAAGTCCCCAGCTCGCTGCAGCTCGCTCTTCTCCCCTCCTGCACGCGAGATCTCGCGGTGCTCCTCCATGAGCCGCTTGAACCCGTCCTCGTCGACCGCGTGCCCGCGCTCGCGCGCGAGCTCCTCGGTCAGCTCGATCGGGAAGCCGTACGTCGCCGTGAGCGTGAAGGCATCCTCGCCTGAGATGTCTCCCTTGGCTGCGACCTCGTCGAACAGCTTCATCCCGCGCGCAAGCGTCTCCGAGAACCGCTCTTCCTCCGCGCGAAGCTCTTCGCGGATCGGCTCCCGATTCGCCTCGAGCTCCGGGTACCACTCGCCCATCTGCTCGACGACGACGTCGGATAGTCGCCACAGGTCTTCGAGCCCGATCTTCCGCGCCTGTTGGACCGCGCGGCGGATGATGCGCCGGAGGACGTAGCCGCGGCCCTCGTTCGAGGGCACGACGCCGTCGGCTACGAGGCAGGTCATCCCTCGCCCGTGGTCGGCGAGCACGCGGTGCGCCTTCGTCGCCACCTCGTCCGCGTCCCAGGCGACGCCGCTCTCCTTCTCGATCCAGGCCATGATCGCCTGGTAGCCATCGGTCTCGTAGACGGACCGGGAGGGCACTTCCTGCACGATCGCGGCCAGCCGCTCGAGGCCCATGCCCGTGTCGACGTTCTGCTGCGGAAGCGGCGTCAGCGTCCCGTCGGGCTTGAGCTCGTACTCCATGAAGACGAGGTTCCAGAACTCGAGGAAGCGGTCGCAGCGCGGGCACGCGGGCGCGCAGCCGGGATCGCCGCACCCGTACTCCTCGCCCCAGTCGAAGTAGATCTCCGAGTCGGGCCCGCACGGCCCCGGCCCGCCGACCGACCAGAAGTTCTCGCTGCTCGGGAGGGCGACGATCCGCTCGCGCGGGATGCCGACCTCGAGCCAGTGCCCGACGGCGACCTCGTCCTCGCCGAGGCGGAGCTGCGGATCGCCGGCGTGCACGGTCGCCCACACGCGCTCCCAGTCGAGCTTCAGGTGGTCCTGGATGAACTCGGTCGCGAGCTCGATCGCGCCCTGCTTGAAGTACTGGCCGAACGAGAAGTTGCCGAGCATCTCGAAGAACGTGAGGTGATGGCCGTCGAGCCCGACCTCGTCGATGTCGGGCGTGCGGAAGCACTTCTGCGCCGTGGTCGTGAGCGGCGCGGGCGGCTCCTCGCGACCGAGGAAGTACGGCATCTGCGGCTGCATCCCGGCGGAAGTGAGCAGCGTCGAGGTGTCCTCAGGGCGAGGGACGAGCGGCCACGAGGGCAGCCGTCTGTGATCCTTGGACTCGAAGAAGGAGAGGAAGCCCTCCCGAAGCTCCGCGGAGGTGCGCATGCGCTCGATTCTACGCGGGACTACCGGCGGCTCTGGGAGGCGCGCCGAGGCGCTTCCTCGGTCACGATCTCGTCGCGCATCTTCTCGAGCGAGCGGCGAATGAGGCGCGAGACGTGCATCTGCGAGATTCCGACGTGCTGGGCGATCTGCGACTGGGTCAGACCCTCGAAGAAGCGCAGATGGAGGATCCGCCGCTCGCGCTCGTCGAGCTTGGCGAGGCCGGGGGCCAGAACGGCGCGATCCTCGCTCACCTCGTACTCGTGCTCGATGGTGCCCAGGGACTCGAGCGGGTCGAGGTCGGAGTCGTCGTCCCCGCCGCTCGGCGCGGAGAGGGAGAGCGTGGCGTAAGCCTGCCCGCTCTCCAGCGCCTCGAGCACGTCTTCCTCCTCGACGCCGGCAGCCTTCGCGAGCTCGGGGATCGTCGGCGAGCGCTCGAGCTGCACGGTCAGCTCCTCGAGGAGATGCGAGAGCCGCACGTTCAGCTCCTGCAGGCCGCGCGGCACGCGGATCGACCAGCCCTTGTCGCGGAAGTGCCGCTTGATCTCGCCGATGATGTTCGGCGTCGCGTACGTCGTCAGCTCGACGCCGCGGTCGATGTCGAAGCGGTCGATCGCCTTGATGAGGCCGATGCAGCCGACCTGGACCAGATCCTCGAGCTGCTCGCCGCGATAGGAGTAACGGCGAGCCAGAGAGCGGACAAGCGGTAGGTACTGCTCGATCAGCTGCTCGCGCGCCTGGGTGTCGCCGCCTTCGTGATACCTGCGCAGCAGCTCCTTGTCTTTCTTTTCCTCAGGCATTTGTCCCCGCCGGTTTGATCCCGCGGACGCGCTTCGAAAGGCGAAGCCAGTCGCCGTCCTCGCGCGCCTCCACCCCTGCGTCCTCGACGAGGGTACCGAGAAGGCGCCCGAGCCCGAGGTCCCCGTCCGACGACTCCTCGAGGTCAGCGCGTACGGCTTCGCCGTTCAGCGGCCCGATGGCCATGGCGATCGCCTCGTCGGTGACCTCAAGCTCGACGCGGATCTCGGCCGCTGTCGAATACCCGTCGCCTTCGAGGACGGTGACGAGAGCGAGCTGCAGGTCTTCGAGAGCCTCGTAGGAAAAGTTGTGCCGCGCGGCGAGGCCGCCCACGACGAGACGCGCGACCCCGTGGAAGGGGCGTTCGTTCGGGATGCGGAGCTCGATCGCCTGCGTCACGGTCCCTCAGCGCCGTGCTCGAGCTCGTCGGCGATCTCTTGTTCGCGCCGTGCAGCGGCCTTTCGGGCGGCGTCCTTCGCCTGCCGCGGGTCGTGTGAGACCCGGAAGGCGGCGATGCCGTGGGCAACGCCCTCGAAAAGGCCCGAAAGCTTCTGCACCGGCCGGGTGATGGCGATCGAGACCGCCCGCACGGCCGTGTCGACGTGATCCGCGGCGTCGACGGCACTGTCGGTGACGAGATCTACCTTGTCCAGCTGAGCATTCACGCGGTCGACGGTTCCTCCGGCCTTGTTGATCACAGGGAGGACTTCTTTTTCCAGCCCTTGGATGAACGAAGTAAGGCGCCGAACGGTTGCGCTCAGATTGAGAAGGACGAGCCCGAGCCCGAGACCCACGACGACGAGGAACACGCTGAGCGCGATCCAGACGATGTCGAGGGTGCTCAGGTCGGCGAGAGGCAAGGAGACGATCCTAATTCAACGCGAGGCCGAGATGAGGCCCGCGCCCACGACTACGTCCTCTTCGTAGAGCACAGCCGCCTGCCCGATCGCGACCCCGTAGGCGGGCTCGTCGAGGGTGAGCCGAAAGCCGCGCGCGAGCGGCGAGACCGTCGCCGCGGTGGCCGGAGACCGATAGCGGAGCTTCGCCTCCACCCGCTCGGCCGGCACGAAGAGCCTTCCGGTGCCGGAGCTGACCTCGCGCCGGGCGAGCGACTCGCGAGAGCCGACGAAGACGGCGTTCGTGCGAGGGTCGGTCGCGAGGGCGTAGACGGGCTCTCCGGTGGCGACGCCGAGGCCGCGCCGCTGGCCGGGCGTGAAGCACCAGAAGCCGCCGTGGCGCCCGAGCTCCCTGCCCTCGGCGTCGAGCACGGGCCCTTCGCGGCTCTCGAGCCCGTGGCGTGACAGGAAGTCG